>Ga0335076_10000352_pt1 | contig 41790 bp, 36 predicted proteins | sample Lox_Sample_25_FD_206717 | JGI IMG/M metagenome (GOLD analysis project Ga0335076, IMG submission 206717) | Soil microbial communities from Loxahatchee National Wildlife Refuge, Florida, United States - Lox_Sample_2.5 | ecosystem: Environmental > Terrestrial > Soil > Wetlands | place: USA... | reverse complement strand
GGTCGAAAAAGATCAGCCGACCGAGCCCTGTCATCGCCTGAACCCACCCTTGAAGGGACGGCAGCTCCGGCAGGTGTTCGCAGCACGTAAACCAGTTCGGGACGAACACGATGTCGAGAGGGCCTTCAGGCGACGCGCGATAAGCCACCCGCAGATCCCCGTTCCACGCATAGCGCGTCTCCGAGAACACTGCGGAAGTGTAAGCCGAGGAGCGGTCAAGTTTTGATGTCAGGCGAGCTCGCCAGTATGGGCGGTCGGAAGCCTCGTGGCTGAAGTGTTCTTTACGAACTCACTACCAGGATGGGCCGATGACTTCTGCCGTGTCGGCAGGCGGGGTGAGGTGGGCGTCTGGTGAGGTCGGTCCCGTCAATCCTGTGTAGCAGTTCGAGGTCGAGGGGACTGGTGTTGGGCGTGGTCATGAGCCGATCCCTTCCCTTGAGGTAGTCCGTCAAGGAAACCGTTCACTGACATTCTCAGGGCGACGTCCCCCAGAATTACGAACAGCACGGCCAGGAGCGCGCCCCCAACGACGTCAGTGAGCCAGTGGAGGCCAAGATACAACCGGCTAAAGGCAACGATCAACACACCGATAACCGCCAACGCTGTGAGCAGGGCCCGCATAGTACGGCTCCGTCCGACCCCGATGCACACGGCGATGATTCCGAGCAGCGCGCCGGTGCCCGCCACGTGCCCGGACGGAAACGGATGGTGGCCGGTACTCGATAGCGGTGATGCTAGGACCTCGGCTTGAGTCAGTGGGCGGTCAACGACCGCCTTGATCGCGGTCTCGGCGAGCACGGGCGCGCCGACCGTGGCAATCACTATGACGCCCAGCCTCACTGAGCGAGCACGCCAAGACAATAGTGCTCCGCCGATTAGTCCGGCCGCTGCGATCACAGCGCGGCTGCCGAGACGCGCGGTCATCAACGAAGCTTCGTCAAGCCCGCGGGATCGGTGGGTGGCTTTTCCGATGAAAGACGCGGTGGGAGCGTCGAACGCGGTTACCCATCCATGGGCATGCACCCCGATCGCGAGTGCCGTGAAGGCCATCAGGAGCCCGGCGGCGACCAACGCCACTGCCCGTTTACGGTCACCAAACAGTGCGCCGGCAACTAGTAACAGCGCAATCCCTAAGGGCACGATGGTGGTGATGTCGTTTTGGATGACTAGCATTCTGCAGCACACACCGCTAAGCCCGCCGAGAACGCCCGACCCGCAGGCGCGAATCCGTCAAGGCAACTAAACAGTTCTTTAGCCAGTGGGTGCCATCATTATGACGAAAACGTTTTGGGGCCGGCACGACCAACAGCCGCCCGACGGCACGGTCATCTGGCGGCTGCCCGATGGGCGCACCCGGCTGATCGAAGAAGATCAGCCGACCGAGCGATGTCATCGCCTCGAACCAGCCTTGAAGGGACGGTAGCTCCGGAAGACCTCACAGTTTGTGAACCAGTTGGGCACGAACACGATGTCGCGAGGACCTTCGCGAGTCGTGCGATAGGCGACGCGCAAGTCCCCGTTGAGGGCATAGCGCGTCTCCGAGAACATCGCGGAAGTGCAAGCCGCCACCGCCTGTTTAAGGGATAGCGTCGCCGCGCTCGGGCACCGGCAATTTGCGGTGCGAATACCGGCACGCCCGTTGGCGTTTCGCAATCGGCAACCGTTACGGGGCCGCGCGTGCCATGGCAGACGGCATGCGCGCAAATCGTCCCTTCTATTCTGGGCTGTCAGCGTTAGCCAAGGGATCTAGAATGGGATCCCTTTGATGCTGCCCTGCAGCCCGGTCGGGATGAGGTTGGTCATGAATAAGCGCGGGCGGACTCGACGTCTGAAGGCGGCAATCGCCTGCGCGGGGGCGGCACTCGTGGTGGCGGGTTGCACCACCTACGTCGACGGGCGCGTGCTCTCCATGCTCAACGACCCATTCCGAGTGGGCGGTCTGCCCGCGACCAACGGCCCCAGCGGGATCCGTTCGAACGCACCGGCTCCGACCGGCACGGTGGTCAACACCGATAACGGGACGATCGACAAGTTGTCGTTGCTCTCGGTCAACGACATCCAGGAGTACTGGCAATCGGTATACAGCCAGTCGCTGAAAGGAACTTTCGTTCCGGTCGGCAAGATGGTGTCCTACGACTCCGACAATCCGAACAGCCCGATCGTTTGCCATAGCGACACCTATAAGCTCGTCAACGCCTTCTTCACCTCGCGCTGCAATTTAATCGCCTGGGATCGCGGGGTATTCATGCCCGTCGCGCAACGCTATTTCGGGGACATGTCCGTCAACGGTGTTTTGGCGCACGAATTCGGCCACGCCCTGCAGCAGATGGCGAAACTGGTGACCAGACGAGATCCAACGATCGTTCGCGAGCAGCAGGCCGATTGCTTCGCGGGCGTCTACCTGTATTGGGTGGCCGACGGTAAGTCGCCGCGCTTCACGCTGAGCACCGCCGACGGGCTCGACCACGTGCTGGCCGGAATCATCACCACCCGCGACCCGGTCCTGGACTCTGACACCCAAAACGACGACGAACACGGGTCGGCGCTGGACCGGATCAGCGCCTTCCAGATGGGCTTCATCAGCGGTGCCCCGGCGTGCGCGGGGATCAACAAGCAGGAAATCGAGCAACGCCGCGGCGACCTGCCGACCACCTTGCGGGTCGATACCAGCGGGGACACGGAAACCGGTGAGGTGCCGATCAACGAGGACACGTTGTCGACGCTCATGGAGCTCCTGGGAAAGATCTTCTCCCCGAAGAATCCGCCGACGTTGTCCTACAAGCCGGCGGATTGCCCGGATGCCAAGCCCAGCCCGCCCGCGGCCTACTGTCCGGCCACCAACACCATCGTCGTTGATCTCCCCGGATTGGCGAAGGTGGGTAAGGTCGCCGCCGAGAACGAGCACACCCTGCCGCAAGGTGACGACACCGCCCTGTCGATCGTGATGTCGAGGTACGCATTGGCGGTGCAGCACGACCGCGGCCTCCCGATGGAGAGCCCGTGGACCGCGCTGCGGACGGCATGCCTGACCGGTGTCGTGCACCGCAAGATGGCCGAACCGATCGAACTACCGTCCCAGAAGCAGCTTGTGCTGACCGCCGGTGATCTTGACGAAGCCGTTTCCGGCCTGCTCACCAACCACCTGGTCGCCAGCGACGCCGACGGCACCAGCGTGCCGGCCGGCTTCACCCGGATTTCCGCCTTCCGTGGCGGAGTCGGCGGCAACATGGACGCCTGCTACTCGCGCTATCCGGGATAGCGCTCACGCGATTTCGGCAACTCTGGGAATCACTTCATCGCCCAGGCGGCGGATGAAGCCGACAGGATCGGGGTTTCCTGGCAGCGGACCGACGTTGATCAACTCAACGCCCAATTCAGCGTTCCACGGACTTCAGGTAGCCGTCGATGTCTTCGAAAGGGTCGTTGAGAAACCCGACCGTCTTGCGGATTTCGCCGGGATCCCTGCCGACCGCATCGCAGTGGCGGTTCAGAACGTCGATCTTGTGCTTGAGTTCGTCTGCATCGCTCGTCGTGCTGTTCCAGACGTCGGCGTACTGCGCGACCAGCCGCAGCGTCTTCTTCTCGCCGTCGCCGCCGATCAGAACCGGGGGCCGCCGAATCGGTTGCGGCACACAGATCGTCTCGGCCAGCTGATAGTGCTTGCCGTGGTACGGCCCGTCATTGTCGCTCCACATCTGCCGGCAGATCTGTAGCGTCTCTTCCAGCATCTCGAACCGCGCGCCGAGCGGCGGATACGGGATGCTAAGCGCGACATGTTCGCGGTCGTACCACGCCGCGCCCAGCCCCAACATCGACCGGCCCTGGGACAGCACGTCAAGCGTCGTGACCGTCTTAGCCAGCACGCCGGGATAGCGGTAGGTGACCCCGGTGACCAGCAACGTCAGGTCGATCGTGCACGTCTGGGCGGCCAGGAATCCCAACGACGTATAGCCCTCGAGGAACGGATCCTCTGCTCGCCCAACATTTTCCATCTGGAAGAAATGGTCGGCCAATGTGAACATGATCGCGCCGCCCTCCTCGGCAGCCCTGGCCGCGTCGGCCAGCGTCGGGCCAGCGTTGCCGGATCCCCCGGCAGAAAATCGATGAAGTGTACGCCCAATTCCATTGCAGTGGTCCCTCTTTCATGACTCGGTCAAACGCTCGAGCAGCGACAACGCATCCAGGATGGTGCGGCGCTCCCGTTCGGAATACCGCTCCTGGATGGCGGACGCCAGCCACTCCTCTCGCACCTGACGGTCGCTCTCGGCGCGCCGCCGGCCTTCGCCGGTCAACGAAACCACTTGACGGCGACCGTCTTCAGGGTCGGGAGCGCGCTCGATGAGCCCACGTTGCTCGAGCGCGGCCACGATCGTGGCCATCGACTGCGGGCGCACCCGTTCCGCGTCGGCCAGCGCGCTGGCCGATGACGCTCCCTCCTTCCAGAGCCGGGTGAGCACCGCGGTCTGGGACGGCGTGAGGTCGTCGTCGACCCCGAGACTCCTCAACCGGCGTCGCAGCCGGCTGAACAGCACCCGCAGATCGCGGGCCGCCGTCACCGCTGAGTCACCGATGCCGTCCATGAGCCCAGCCTAAATTAGACAGCTACAACTGTCCAGTCTTAGCTGACTAAATTCGCGTTGGACGGGGCCGCGCGCGTCCAGGCGATCACGAACGCGGTGAGCAGCAAGCACCCGATGGCAATGGAGGATCGCCCAAACGCGACGCGTGAGCAGTGCGCTTTGACACTTGGTGACGACTACGTGAATGGGTGATTTCGATGCGAAGCAGGCGTTATGTCATGCAGACGTTCGCGAATAGCAGAACCGGCCACGACACGATCGACCCGAGGAAGGACACCGCAAGGTCGACACCGTGCATTTGATGCAGGTGCTCGGTGTGGGTCGTCGACCAGATGGTCCCCACTAGCAGGTAGGGGGTGCCCAGGATCAATCCGATGGCCATCAGCTGGGCGATGCTGAGCCGGTATTCGAGCAGTCGGCGAAGTCTTTCCAACATGTGCGGTCCCTCTGGCGCCAAGTGCCGATTATATTAATCAAGATTCCGCGGATGCGGTAGCGTGCGAAAATTGATGCAACTCACGCTGTTTGGTGACTCAGCAACCGCAGCGCCGCCTCGACCGCGAGCGCGGCCACGTCGAGGGTCTTCGAGCGCAGGTCGTGGCGCGCGCCGGTGATCTCGACGACCTCGGTGGGCGCGGCGATCAGCGCCGCGGCGTCGCGTACCTCGCCCGGCGAGCCGAACGGATCCGACGTTCCGTGGACGAACACGGTGGGCACCCGGATGTCGGGCAGGTGCTCGGTGCGGGGGCGCTCCGGTTTGCCCGGTGGATGGACCGGGTAGGAGTACAGCGTCAGCATGTCCACCCCGGCCTCGTGGCCGGCCACCACCATCGATGTCTGGCGGCCACCGTAGGAGTGCCCCCCGGCGATCAGCGGTCCGTCGCAAAGGCCGCGGCACACCGTGATCGCCTCGACGATCCCCGCGCGGTCGGTGGCGGCCGAGCCGGATGGCGGACCCTTGGGGCGGCGCCGGCGGTACGGGAGGTTGTACCGCACCGCGAGCCAGCCCCGACGGGCCCATTCGTCGCAAACCTGTTGCAGCAGTGGGGAGTCCCGGTCGCCGCCGGCGCCGTGGGTCAGGACGACCATGCCCTTTGGGCGGCCGGCCGGTTCGTGTGCGACACCGGCGATTCGTTCCAGGTTCATGACAGGCGAAACAAGGGCGAGACGGGGCCGTGGCCACCCCCCAGCGGATAGGCGGCGCGCAAGCATTCGGTGACCCAACGCTTTCCGAAGTCGACGGCCTCGGGCATGGTGAATCCGTGGGCCAGCGCGCAGGCGACCGCGGTCGCGAGCGTGTCGCCGCCGCCGTGGTCATTGCCGGTGGGCAAACGCTGCGAATCGAACTCGTAGCAGGAGGCACCGTCATAGAGCAGGTCGCAGCTGCGATCGGACGACCGCAGGTGACCGCCCTTGACCAGCACCCATCGCGGCCCCAGCGCGTGCAGCGCCTTGGCCGCCGCGCGCTGTGAGGTGGCGTCGCTGACCTCGATATCTACCAACAGGCGTACCTCGTCGAGGTTCGGCGTCACCAGCGTGGCCAACGGAAACAGTTGATCGCGAAGCGAATCCAGGGCCGACGGTGCCAGCAGCGCATCTCCGTGCATGGACGCGCACACCGGATCGACGACGAGCGGAACCGTCAATCCGAGCCGGCGCCAGGTGGCGGCCACCGCCGCGATGATGGTGGACGACGCCAGCATCCCGGTCTTGGCGGACTGAATGCCGATATCGGTGACCACGGCTTCGATCTGACCGGCGACCACCTCGTCGGGCACCTCGTGAATACCCTTGACGCCCAATGTGTTCTGCACAGTGACCGCGGTGACCGCGACGACGGCATGCACACCCAGCAGCGCCATGGTGCGCATGTCGGCCTGGATGCCCGCACCGCCCCCCGAGTCCGAACCGGCGATGGTCAGCACGCGCAACGGCGTGGTGCCCGGGGGCGGCACAGGCAGAACGGGAGGCAGGAAATTCACTGCGTGATCGGCAGATACACCCGATTGCCGTGCTCGGCGAACTCGCGGGACTTCTCCGCCATGCCCTCCGTCATGGCCGCCTCGATCGCCTCCTCGCTGTCGAGGCCGTGTTCTGCCGCGTACGCCCGTACATCAGCGGTTATCCGCATCGAACAGAACTTGGGTCCACACATCGAGCAGAAGTGCGCGGTCTTGGCGGGTTCGGCCGGCAGCGTCTCGTCGTGGAATTCCCGTGCGGTGTCGGGGTCCAACGACAGCGCGAACTGGTCGTTCCAGCGGAACTCGAAGCGCGCCGTGCTCAATGCGTCGTCGCGCTGCTGCGCGCGGGGATGGCCCTTGGCCAGGTCCGCCGAGTGCGCGGCGATCTTGTAGGCGATCACCCCGTCCTTGACGTCCTTGCGATCCGGCAGCCCGAGGTGCTCCTTCGGTGTCACGTAGCACAGCATTGCGGTGCCGGCCTGGGCGATGATGGCCGCGCCGATCGCCGACGTGATGTGGTCGTAGGCCGGAGCGATGTCGGTCGCCAGGGGACCCAGCGTGTAGAATGGGGCCTCCTCGCACAGCTCTTCTTCCAGCCGCACGTTCTCGACGATCTTGTGCATTGGGATGTGCCCCGGTCCCTCGATCATCACCTGTGCGCCATGGGCTTTCGCGATCTTGGTCAGCTCGCCCAGGGTGCGCAGCTCGGCGAACTGCGCGGCGTCGTTGGCGTCGGCGATGGAGCCCGGCCGCAGCCCGTCGCCGAGCGAGAAGGTGACGTCGTAGCGCGCGAAGATGTCGCAGAGCTCCTCGAAGTTGGTGTAGAGGAACGACTCCTGGTGATGGGCCAGGCACCAGGCCGCCATGATCGACCCGCCGCGGCTGACGATGCCGGTGACCCGCTTGGCGGTCAGGGGCACGTACCGCAGTAACACGCCGGCGTGCACGGTCATGTAGTCGACACCCTGCTCGCACTGCTCGATCACCGTGTCGCGGTAGATCTCCCACGTCAGCTCGGTCGGATCACCCTTGACCTTCTCCAACGCCTGATAGATCGGCACCGTGCCGACGGGCACCGGCGAATTGCGCAGGATCCACTCGCGGGTTTCGTGGATGTTCTTGCCGGTGGACAGGTCCATGATGGTGTCGGCGCCCCAGCGGGTGGCCCACACCATCTTGTCGACCTCTTCGGCGATCGACGACGTCACCGCCGAGTTGCCGATGTTGGCGTTGACCTTGACGGCGAAGGCCTTGCCGATGATCATCGGCTCGCTCTCGGGATGGTTGTGGTTGGCCGGGATCACCGCGCGGCCGCGGGCGACCTCGTCGCGCACCAGCTCGGCGGGCATCTCCTCGCGGGCGGCGATGAACGCCATCTCGGCGGTGATCTCACCGGCGCGGGCCCGCTGCAGCTGGGTGCCCCGGTCGCGGACCACGCCGGGCCGCGCCGGCAGTCCGGCGGTCAAATCGATCGCCGCGTCCGGATCGGTGTAGGACCCGGAGGTGTCGTACAGGTCGAAGTGGTCTCCGGTCGAGAGGTTGACCCGCCGGAACGGAACCCGCGCGCCGGGCACCCCCTCCACCTCGCGGTAGGCCTTGCTGCTGCCCGCGATGGGCCCGGTGGTGACGGACGGTGCGTCTGTTGGCAAGGTATCGGTCATTTTGTCATCTCCCTACGCCGGCATTACCCGGTCAGGTTCGTACGGTCGACGGCCCCGAGCCGTCCTCTCAGCGCACTCGGCGTGCGCTCCCGCGCTTGATGGATCGTCCGCACGCGAGGTTACCCCCACCCCCGGCCACACGGCAGGCGGGCCGGCGAGGACAGGTACAAAGACCGTAGCCCGAGATACCCACCGGATGGAAAGATGCAAACGTGCCACAGCCAACGCGAAAGGACGCCGCGACACCCGCCGGGAATCGCAAGCAGCCGGCCAGCCCAACCGAGGCTGCCACCAGGTATTTAAACGTCGGCGCGTTCCGCTTCTGGTTCGTCGGTCAACGCTGGGAATGGTCCGACGAGGTGGCCAGGATGCACGGCTACGAACCGGGGACCGTGGCACCGACGACCAAACTGCTGCTCTCGCACAAGCATCCCGAGGACCGGGCCCACGTCCAGGATCTGCTCGACCACGCCCTGCAGTCGGAGGAGTCGTTCTCGAGTCGTCACCGGTTCATCGACACCGCGGGCAACGTGCACGACGCGATCGTGGTGGCCGACCGCATGCTGGACGACTCCGGCGCGGTGGTGGGCACCGCCGGTTACTACATCGACCTCACCACCACCTTCGACGAGACCCGGCACGACACTCGCCAGGAAGTGCTCGATGAGGCCCTGCCCGACCTATTCGAGAACCGTGCGGCGATCGAGCAGGCCAAGGGCGTGCTGATGTATGTCTACCGGGTCAGCGCCGACCAGGCCTTCCGCGTCCTGCAGTGGCGATCGCAGGAGACCAACGTGAAGCTGCGCGCGCTGGCGAAGCAATTGCTCGCCGAAGTCGCGACCCTGATATCCCCGACGGCCGCCGTCCAAAGCCAGTTCGACCATTTGTTGCTGACGGTCCACGAACGGATTCCCCCCGAGCCTTCCGGGTAGGGGATAGGCTTCGAAACACTCTTTGCTGGGAATGCTGCTTGTTCGAGCACAGCAGTTACTCCCAGCGAAGGAATTGGACATGTTCGAGGCGGTGAAAGACGTGGGATTGTTGGCGGTTGACCACGAGGCCCGTGAGGACGCTGTACTCGTTCGTGTTCAAGGCGATGTTGACTCCAGCACCGTCGACCAGCTCACCCCGCACCTGAGCGCCGCGCTGGAGGTGGCCGCGAAGCACCCGGCCAGGCTGGTGATCGTCGACCTGCAACCGGTGACCTTCTTTGGGAGCGCGGCGTTGAACGCGGTGCTCGACTGCCATGAGGGAGGAAAGGAAACCGGTACGTCGGTTCGGCTGGTAGCGGATCACGACCAGGTGCTTCGGCCGATCCAGGTGACCGAACTGGATCGCATCCTCGAGGTCTACCCGACGCTTTCCGATGCGCTGCAGCGCGACCAACAGCGATGAACCCGCTGCCGGCTGACCTGGCAGCTGCGGTCGCCTTGGGTGGCGAGATGGGCCGCCGGTTCGCCGAGTTCGACTGGGCGGACCACCCGCTGGGTCGGCCGGACGGTTGGTCGGCTGAGGTCCGCGCGGCTGTCGCGGTGACCCTGACTTCGCGGTTTCCGATCGTGCTGTGGTTGGGGCCGGCCGACCTGTTCCTGATCTACAACGACGCCTACGCCCAGATCCTGGGTGACAAACACCCAGCGGCGGTGGGCAGTCCGGCGGAGCAGGTGTGGTGGGACATTTGGGCTCAGATCCACCCAATGTTGGCCAGCGTCATTGCCACCGGCACCGCGACCTGGTCCGACGACTTGATGTTGCCGCTGGTGACCGGGGACCAGCCGGAAGAGCGGTACTTCACCTTCAGCTACAGTCCCCTGATCGGCAGTGGCGGAGACGTTTACGGAATCTTCTGCGCTGTCCGGGAAACCACCGACCGGGTGTTGAGCGAACGTCGGCTCCACCTGCTCAATGCGGTGGCCGGCGCCGTCCTGGACAGCCACGGTATCGATGAGGCCGTGCACAGCGCCGTTTCCGTGTGTGGCGTGCAACCCTTGGACTTGCCGTTCATCGCCGTGTACGTCGCCGGGGAGGGGGATGGGGCGGGAAACGGAATGGGGGGGCAGGACAGCGCGCTGCGCGGAGCGACGCCCTCGATCCTGAAGCTGCTGCCGAACTCGCTGGCGGAGCTGATGGGCGCGGACACGACGCCACGTTCACGGGCGACCGCACACCTGATCGACGGGCTCGAAGCGGTGATACCCGGCATCACAATCGTTCTAGGCGAGAATTGCCCTCGGCAGGCCCTGGTGTTGCCGCTTGGCGAGGGCGCCCACACCGGGGCGCTGGTGATCGGGGCAAGTCCACGGCGCCCGCTCGATGCGCTCTACCGAGGCTTTTGCCAGCTGTTGGCCGACCAGCTGTCGTCCACATTCGCGCGGATAGCCTCCTACGAACAGCAGCGGCAGCGAGCCGACGCGCTCGCCGAGCTGGATCGGGCCAAGACGGCGTTTCTGACCAATGTCAGCCACGAATTCCGCACGCCGCTAACGCTTTTGCTCGGGCCGCTGGACGACGCGCTATCCGATGCGCCCCCGGAAAGCGCGCTGGCGGACCGTCTGAGCACCGCGGGACGTAACGCGCGGCGCCTGCAGCGCCTGGTCGACTCGTTGCTCGACTTCTCCCGCATCGAAGCCGGCCGGGCGAACGCGAAATTGGTGGGTACCGACGTCGGTGCGCTCACCGAGCACATAGCGTCTTCGTTCACCGAGCTGTGTCACCGGGCGGGACTCGATCTCGTGTTGGACTGCGATCCGGCGCTGGCCGACATCGATCCGGGCATGTGGGAAACGATCGTGTTGAACCTGCTTTCCAACGCGGTCAAATACACCGTGCGGGGCTCGATTTCGGTCGAGGTGCGCGCCGAATCGGCGGACTGCCGGATCACGTTGCGGGACACCGGAGTTGGGATCGCCGAGGGGGACCTGGGCCGCCTGTTCGAGCACTTTTACCGGGCCGACAACATGCGCGGCCGCAGCGTGGAGGGCACCGGCATCGGGCTGTCACTGGTGCGCGGGCTCGTTGAGCTGCAGCGCGGGACAGTGGAGATCGACAGCGAACCGGATCGTGGAACCACCGTCACCATCCGGCTGCCGCGATCGGTCGCGGGCGCACCGGTCGCTCAGCCTCCGGCAGAGGTTCTGGACGAGAGCAACCCGTACGTGGCCGAGGCACGTCAGTGGCTGACGCCCGCATCGGACCCGGTGGCTCTGCCGGCCGCACACGACAAGCCCCGCCAGTTGGTGCTGATCGCCGACGACAACGCCGACATGCGCGCTCACCTGGACCGAGTGCTATCGACCCACTGGGAAACGGTTTTGGTCGCCGACGGTGAGTCGGCACTGGCCGCGACCAAAAAGCTGCACCCGGACGCGATCGTGACGGACGTCATGATGCCGGGCCTCAACGGCTTCGACTTGGTGGCCGCCATTCGCGCGGATCCGGCGGTGGCGGCCACGCCGGTGCTGATGCTGTCGGCGCGGGCCGGGGCGGAGGCCGTCGACGAGGGCTTCGCCGGCGGGGCCGACGACTACCTGCTGAAGCCGTTCCGGTCGCAGGAGCTGGTCGACCGGGTGGCGTCGCGGTTGTCCGCGGTCACCCGCGAGCGAGACCGCCAGCGCCGTGAGGCGCAGCTCGACCTGGTGCACCTCGACTCCGCGTTGCAGGCCACCGACTCGGTCGCCGGAATCCTGGACGCCCTGATCGACTACCCATCGGGTTCGGGCGATGCCGCCGCGGTGACGATCGGGGTATTCGAGGGGCAGCGCCACGTCCGGTTCGAATACGCCGGCGCCCTCCCCCCGGAAGTGCGGGACCGCTACCACGTGGCCGCGCTCGACGCGCCGTTAATCGGAGTCGACGTCATAACAAGCGGCGAGCCGATGGTCGTCACCGACACGTTCGACCTGCCCCCGCGCTATCAGCACGCCGTGCGGGACACCGCGGCCAGCGTCCGCGCGTGTGTCGCTCGCCCCTTGCGGGACAACACCGGTCGCGTCATCGGTGTGCTGTTGTTGCTGTGGCCGGCGCCGCGCGAGTTCGATGCCGCCGACCTCGACACGTTCGGTCGAATGGCCGAGCTCACCCAGTCGGCCCTGGACCGGGTTCGCGTCATGGCGCGCGAACACCGGATCGCCGTCGACTTCCAGGAGCATCTGCTCGACCTGGATCGCGGCTCCACCGCCGCGGTCGTGGCGGCCGTCTACCAGCCGGCCGGCGAAGCGATGCGGGTCGGCGGCGACTGGTATTCGGTCACCCCGCTGGGCCGTCCCGGCCGGATCGGGATATCGGTTGGCGACGTCGTAGGGCACGGCCTGGCGGCCGCGATCGTGATGAGCAGGCTGCGTGCCGCGGTGGCCGCCTCGGCGCTCACCGCGCCCGAACCGGCCGCGGTGCTCGCCGCACTCGACAGATATGCCGACAGTGTCACGGGCGCCCGCTGCGCGACGGTGGCCTACGCCCTCGTTGATACCGGGGCCACCGGAGCCGGCGCGGGCGGCGCCACCCTCAGCTACAGCTGCGCCGGGCATCCGTATCCGTTGCTCATTCCTCCCGATCGCGATCCGGTCTTCCTCGAGTCCGGCCGGCGTCCCCCCGTGGCCGTCAACGATGCGGCAAGCGACCGGGCCAGCGCCACCGCAACGGCGGACCTGCCACCGGGAAGCCTGATCCTGCTCTATACCGACGGGCTCGTCGAGCGGGCCGGCGAGACGCTCGACGACGGGTTCGCCCGCCTGAAGGCCGCGGCCGCCGGCTGCGCCGGGCTGCCGGTCGAATCCGTCTGTGCCGAGTTGCTGGCGCGGATGACGCCGCCGGCGGGCTATCGCGACGACGTTGTCGTGCTCGCCCTGCGTCCCAGCCACGCGGGCGCGCGCAGCTTCGCCACCGTGCTGCCGGCCGCGCCGGCCCAGATTCCCGTCGCGCGCGGCCAGTTGCGGGGCTGGTTGGACAGCATTGTCGTCGAGCCCGGCCGGGAGGAAGACATCCTGCTGGCGACCGGGGAAGCGGTTACCAACGCAATCGAACACGGCAGCCGCGGCGAGCCACGAAGGACGGTGTCCGTCGAGGCCTTCCTGCGGGAGGCGACGGTCGCGGTGACCGTGAGCGACACCGGTCGCTGGGCCGGCGATTCGTCGGCCACCCTGCGCAGCCGGCGACGCGGACGCGGGCTCACCCTGATCGGCGGACTAGCCGACCGTGTCGACACCGTCCGGACTTCCGGCGGCACTCGGGTCACGCTGCAGTTCGACCACGCCGTCGCCGCTACGTGAGCGATTAGACCTCTTCCATCGCCTCGCCGAGTTCCTCGAGAATCTGGTTGTGGTGGTTGCTCGCCAGGATGTGTCCGGCGGCGATGACCAGGGCGACGGGCCAGTCGATGAGTTCGAACGCCGCCAGGGCTGCCAGGCCGCCGTAGTAGGCCAATTGCTCCGGCCGCGGAATCTCGACCTGCCCCACCACCGGCACGTTCACCACGAAGGTCTCGCCCTCGCGTATTTTTGCCACCGCTTCGCGCTGGGACGTCCCCTTGCGCGACTTGTTTTCCGCCATCATTTGCCTTTCAGTAACGAAGGGTTTGCCGCCTCGCCGGGTACTGAGGTCAACGTCGGACTTATGTCGACGACCGACTCCGTGGCGGACCCGCTAGTTTCGTCGATCGCTTTGGTGCTGAAGGTGCCCCTGGTAGAACTCTATGCGCTGCTGTGGCGCGTCGGGGTGGTCGAGATTCGCCAGGTCGATCGGGCGCTTCACCGTTCGTCGCGGACACGACAGGCCCTGGTGGCGGCGTGTCCGGCTGGTGCGGCGTGCCCCAACCTTCCGAAACACGGTTCAGAACGGCTATCCCGATGGTCGCCCCAGCGGCGGCCCCCAGAGCCTGTCCCCAACCGACCGGACCCAGCGGTGTGCAGCCGAGCGACTGGCTGACCACCGGAATGCTGATCAGCGTTCCCATCGCCCCCAGTGAGCCCACCGCGGTGAGCACAACCAGCGGAGCGTGCGAATCGAGCAGAGTTTGGCCCAATTCGGCACCCACCAGCGCGACCAGTGCCACCGTGGATGCCCGCTGCGGGCGCCCGGTGACGCTCGCCATCGCCCACGCCGCTGTCGTGGCCGCGGCCGTGGTGACCCCGCGGATGGCCACTGCGCGCCACAGCGCAGGTTGATCCGGGCCGCGTAGGCCGGGATCAGCCGGGCCGCTGGGCTTGCTGACCGCCAGGGCGGCGGCCGGCAGCGCGTCGGTCATCATGTTCACCAGGAGCAGCTGTCGGGTGTTCAGTGGCGACGTGCCGCTGATCGCGCTGCCGATGACGGCGAACAGCACCTCGCCGGCATTGCCGCCGAGCAGCACGGACACCGCCGCCTGCACCCGCTGCCAGAGCTGACGCCCTTCCTCGATGGCCTGCACCAGCGCCTCGATGCGGGCGTCGACCAGCACCACGTCGGCCGCCATGTGGGCGGGATCGCTACCGCCCGCCACCACGCCGATGCCGACGGTCGCGGCCCGGATGGCGGCGGCGTCGTTGGAGCCGTCGCCGACCATCGCGCACAGCACCCCGGCGGCCTCGAGCGTCTGGACGACCTGCACCTTGTTCTCCGGTGTCATCCGGGCAAAAATCACCCGCTCGGTCACGACGCGCTCTTGGTCTTTGCGCGACAGCGAGTCCCACTCGGATCCGCTGATCACCTGCTCGTCGGCCACGGACAGGCCCAGCTCCCTGGCGATGGCGACCGCGGTGATCGGGTGGTCGCCGGTGATCAGCTTGACGCCCACCCCTTGCCGCCGCAGGTTCGCGAGCAGGCCGACGGCTTCGGCGCGCGGTGTGTCGGACAGGCCGAGGAACCCCGTCAGCGTCAGCCCTTCGCCGCAGAATTCGGCGATGTCGTCGGGATCTTCTTGGATCTCCCGAGCCTGTTGCGATGTCAGCCGGCGCTGGGCCACCGCGATCACCCGCAACCCGTCGGCGGCCAGTTCGGCGACCGCTTCCTCGATCTTTGAGTCGACATCGTCGCAGGCGGCCAGCACCACTTCGGGCGCACCCTTGACGGTCAGCTCCGTGCCGGTGACCGAGGCGGAGAACGACCTCCCGGAGCGGAAGGGAAGGTGAGCGTCAGCTTCGGCGTTCGGCGCGGAGCCGTTGAGCGAACGGGTCGCCGCCTCGACGATGGCGACGTCGGTGGCGTGCGCCTGCGGGCCACCGTTGGCCGCCGGCGCGGCGTGCGCGGCGTTGCGCAGCACCTCCTCGGGCGAGTGCCCTGGCGCCGGGCGGACCTGCGCCACCCGCAGGCGGTTCTCGCTGAGCGTTCCGGTCTTGTCGAAGCACACCACGTCGATGCGGCCGAGCGCCTCCACCGACCGCGGGACGCGGACCAGCGCGCCGAACTTGGTCAGCCGCCGTGCCGACGCCGATTGCGCCAGCGTCGCCACCAACGGCATCCCCTCGGGGACCGCGGCGACGGCGATCGCAATGCCGCTGGCCACCGCTTGGCGCAAACCGGTTCCGCGCAACAGCCCCAGCCCGCCCACCAGCGCGCCGCCGGCCATGCTCACGGGAAAAGCCCGATTGGTGAGCTGGCTGAGCTGGTGCTGCAGGCCGATGTCGGACGACAGGTCGCCGGACACCAGCTCGGCGGCCCGGCGCTGCTGGGTGTCGGCGCCGACCGCGGTCACCAGCGCGACCGCGGTGCCCGCCACGACGGTCGTTCCGGCGTACAGCATGCAGCGACGCTCGGCCAGGTCGGCGCCCGGCGTGGCGTCGACCTGCTTCTCCACCGACAGCGACTCGCCGGTGAGCGTCGACTCGTCGACCTCGACGTCGACCTCCTCGAGGATCCGGGCGTCGGCGGGCACCACCTCGTGAGTCCGGATTTCGATGACGTCGCCGGGCCGCAATTGCGCCGCGACGACGTCGGTGTACACCCGCTCGCCGTCCGGGCCGCTCGCTACCGTCCTGGCCGGCGGGATCTGCTGCTCGAGGAGGCGGTTCAGGCGGTTCTCGGCACGCAGGCGCTGACTGGCCGCCAAGATGGAGTTCCCGGTCAATACGGAAAAGACCAGGACGGCGTCGACGGGAGAACCGAGCACCGCGCTGGCCGCCGATCCCAGCGCCAGCACCGGGGTCAGCGGGTCGGTCAGCTCGGCGCGGACGGCCTTGGCGAGCTGCCAGAACGCGTGCGGGGGATTTTCGGCCTGTTGCGCACCCCGACCGGGCGCATCTTCCGTCGCCTTTGTCGCCTTTGTCGCCCTTGTCGCCTCGGAGTCGGGCGGCGGTAAGGCTCTGCGGACCTGATCGACCGACATCGCGTGCCATTCGTGGACGGACGCCGGACGCGGCGCATCCGCGGTCATGATCCCGCGCGCCAGCAGGTAACCGGAGAACATGCCGGCCGCCGCTCCGGTGGTCACCGGTCCGGGGCCGAGGCCGCGGATGCCCGGGATCATCAGAAGTGATCCCATGGCCGTCGCGCCGGCGGATATCCCGACGCCGCGCTGGGTGGCGGCCTTGGCCGCCGGAAGCGCATGCAGCACCCGCCAGACGGCCGCCAGATCCGGCAGCAGCAGATCGGCGCACCAGGGCGGTGGGCCGGCGCCCGGCTGCGGCATGATGCCCAACGCCACATCTGCAGACGAAATCGCTTGTGCGCCAGACGATGAGAGCACGGCTACCGTGCGGCCCGCCTGCTGCAGGTCCGCTACTGCGTGGGCGAGGGCATCGTCGACAGAACCGTTGGCCAGCGGCCTCAAGTCGTCGAACGCCGGCCGCAACTCGCCGAGCGAATCGACGTCGACCGAGACCAGATCCGCTCCCGAGCGGTGCGCCTCGGCAACGACGGCGGCCGCCAATGGATCATGAGCGGGGCGGAAAAGGGCCTCGACCGCGGCATCCGGCGCAATGGACGATATTCCGGGCACCCGGTGCCAGCCCGGCCGTTGGCCGTTGTTCTCCAGCACCAGCTGGGCGCGGTTCCACGCCGCGGACAGCTCACGCTCGTCGGCGCCGCGGATGCGCGCCACCCGCAAGCCGGCGCTGCACAACACCCGCGGGTCGATGACGATCGCGTCGACCCGGTCCAGGCGGCGCAGCGCGTCCGGCCGCAACGACAGGACGGCGTGCTGATCGGCCAATCCGCGTCCGAGGGCCGCGGCGAACGCCTCCGGCGTGGTGCGGCTGGCCTTCGGGGCGGTCACCAGCACCGCGGTCGCGGCCATGTTCAGGTTGCGCGTGGTGGCGCCGACCAGCCCGGCGCCGAGCGCCTGCACGAGCGCGAAACGGCCGGCGTTGCGTTCCACGGTTCTGGCGCGTGGTGGCCTGGGTGGCGACGCGACGCCGTGCGGTTCTTCGGCGTGCCGGGCCAGTTCGGGTTCGTGGGCGCGCCAGGCCCGCGCCTCGGCGCGGCATTCGGCGGCTTTCAGCGACTGCATCAGCAGGCCCACCGACAACGACGCCGGAGCCAGCGTGACGGTTTCCGCCGCCGCCATGGCCAGCGTCAGCACGGTGTCCGTCGCGGGCCCGCCGATGCGGTCCTCGAGCAGGCGCCGCAGCCAGGGTTGGTAGTCCACTGCCACGACGGGCGCCTGGACGCCGATCGGCAATCGCGGCCAGCCCAGCGCGCGGCCGGCCAGCGCGATGCCCAGCCCGGCCGCGTTGGCGGCCACGGTCACGGCCCTGGTCGCCGCCACCACACCGTCACCCGGAAGGGCCGTCGCAGACGCTTTTTTTGTTGAGCGGCAACGCTTTTCGGCGTCATCGATGATACGGCAAAGGTCGCGCAGCGACGCGTCCTGACCGCTGATGGTGACGACCACCCGCGACAACGGGTGGTTCAGGTTGGCCGACGTGACGCCGGGGTGGGCCCGGAGCGCGTCGAGCACGGCGCGCCCCAGTTCGCCTAGTTCATCCGAGCCCGCGTCGTCCAGGCCGCGCACCTCGATCCAGGCGCGGCTCTCGCCCCGCCAGCAGCGCCGGCTGAGCGTTTCGTGGGGAAGGTCGCCGGTGAGCGCGCGGGCTCCTTCCCGCAGCGGAATCGCCGCGATGTGCAAACCCTCTTGCGCCAGCGCGGTGGTCGCCTGGACGACCGTCGTGAGAGCCCTCAGAGGCGTCGATCGTGGTAACGACGTGACAATGCTCAAGGGCTGCTCAGAGGGTCCCGTTTAGTTGGTGCTGCGCAACTCGGCGGCACCGGCGCGGCGACCGGCCGCCTTCTTGGCCGCGGGCTTGCTGGCGGCCTTCTGCGGCACCGCCTTCTCCGACGGCGGCTCCGATGGCACCGGCTTGAGGTTCGCCTTCGCCGATGCGGAGCCCTCGGGCCTGCGCTGCATCCGATGCAACAACAGCGCGCCGCCGCCGACGGCCAGCAGCACCGGCCACTCGACCAGGCCGGCGACGCCGAGCGCACCCAACGCCAACGCGGCCGCCGGCGTCGAGTGACTGCCGCTGCTGACCCCGCGCTTGATGCCCTCCGCGGCTCCCGTTACGCCGCCGACGATTCCGTTGACCGCGGCGCCACCCACTGCGCCTGCGGCCGCTGTGGTCGCGTCCGCAGCGCGACCCACAGTCTTGCCCACGTTGCGGACTGCCCCGCCGACGACACCCATGATGACTCCCTGGTATCCCATCGCTCTCACTGGCAACCCGTATACCCGTTGAACGCGAGGTTAACAGCAACAACGAAATTGTTCTCTACATCTATAAGGCGAAAGCCTGCCACGTTAGAAACGCACGTACAACGAGCAACTTCTGGATTTTCCGCGGCGCGGCCCCGCACACGAATCGTTCACGCGGCTCAAACCCAGCTCACATCGATCAGCACCGGCGCGTGATCGCTGGGCGCCTTACCCTTGCGTTCCTCGCGGACGATCTGCGCGTCGGTCACGCGAGCCGCCAACGCCGGTGATGCGAGGATGAAGTCGATGCGCATGCCCTGTCTCTTCGGAAATCGCAGCTGCGTGTAGTCCCAGTAGGTGTAGACGCCGGGGCCGGGAGTGAAAGGCCTTACCACGTCCATAAACCGGGCGTCGACGATGGCGTTGAACGCGCGGCGCTCGGGCTCGGACACATGTGTGGCGCCGGCATAGAATTCGGTGCTCCACACGTCTTCGTCCGTCGGGGCGATGTTCCAGTCGCCGACCAGTGCGATCTGTGCCGCGGGATCGTCGCGCAGCCAGTCGGCCGCCGTATCCCGCAGGGCGGCAAGCCAATCCAGCTTGTAGGTGTAGTGCGGATCACCCACGGCGCGACCGTTGGGCACGTAGAGGCTCCACACGCGTACGCCGCCGCACGTGGCGCCCAGCGCGCGCGCTTCCGCCGTGGCGGCCACCTCGGGCTTGCTGGTCCAACTGGGCTGGCCCTCGAAGCCGATCTGCATGTCGTCGAGGCCGACGCGGGAGGCGATGGCCACGCCGTTCCACTGATTGAAACCGACGTGTGCGACCTCGTAGCCGAGTTCGAAGAAAGGCAGGGTGGGAAACTGGCTATCGGCGCACTTGGTCTCCTGCATGGCCAGCACGTCGACGTCGGCGCGGGCCAACCAGTCGAGGACTCGGTCCAGGCGGCTGCGAATCGAGTTCACGTTCCAGGTGGCCAGCCGCAGGGCGCCGTCGGGCATGGCTAGACGGTATCCACTGTTTGGGCAAGGACGTAGCGGCGACGGTGGTGCAGCCGAAAGCCGAGCGCATCGGCGAGGTCATTCGGGCCGGCGTCGTGGGCACGCATGTGGCCACGGGTCGCGCCGCGATCCGCGCCCCAGGCCAAAAGCGCCTCACCGAGGGCCGCCGCGGCTTCGTCGTCGTCGGCCCGCAGTGACGACAGACCCACCCACCGGGTGCCGTCCGGCGCGTCGGTCAGCGCCGCACGCGCGACGGCTCCGCCCCGGTGGGTGCCGAACATCAGCTCGCCGTCGATGACGGCGGTGAGCGCGTCGACCGGAACCTCGCGCCGGTAGGCCCGCAGCCAGGCGTCGTCGGGCCGAGCCGACAGGGCGATCGACGGGTCGGGCTCACGCACATCGGGGACGTCGCGAATCAGGACTCGTTCCGTGAGTTCGGCCGTCACACCGGGCGGCAGCGGCAACAGGCGATCGGGGATGGCCAGCCGCGGCGTCAGGCCGCGACGGCCGTACCACTCGACAATCGCGGGGAGCGCGCTCGGCTGTGCCGAAATATCAAGTGGCACGGCGGAATTGGCGGCCGGGCCAGCCCCCCGCCCGGCTCGCAGCAGCCAGCCGTCCAGCCAGGTGTGTTCGATGCCGGGCCAGGCCGACGCCGCCGCGTGCTCGAGCGCCCGGATCTCAAAGGTGCGTACCGGCGCGTCGGTCAGTGCCCGCAGCGCGACGACGTCGGCGGGGGCGAACTCGACCACCGCGCCGGTTTTCGTCCGCACCCGCACCAGCGGATCGACCGCGAGCAGGTGTCCGACAGCGTCGGTGAGCGGCGGGACCGACCCGGCGGGGCGGCGGTAGCGAACCGTCACCCGCGTTCCCAGGTCCGGCCACGAGACCATCAGTTACCGAACGGGTCCGGCCCCTCGCCCGGTAGCCACGACAGTCCCGGAACGCCCCAGCCGTGCGACTTCACAGCCCGTTTCGCGGCGCGGGCGTGCCGACCGATCAGGCGATCCAGGTACAGGAATCCGTCCAAGTGCCCGGTCTCGTGTTGCAGCATCCGCGCGAACAGGCCGGTGCCCTCGATGTTGACCGGGCCGCCGTCGGCATCGAGTCCGGTGACCCGCGCCCACTTCGCCCGGCCGGTGGGGAACGACTCGCCGGGAACCGACAGGCACCCTTCGTCGTCGTCACCCGGATCGGGCATCGTCTCGGGAATTTCGGAGGTCTCCAAGACTGGATTGATCACGACGCCGCGGCGGCGGTCGGTCATGCCGCGGTCTTCGGCGCAGTCGTACACGAAGAGCCGCAGACCGGATCCGACCTGATTGGCGGCCAGGCCGACGCCGTGCGCGGCGTCCATGGTGTCGTACATGGTGGCAATCAACTCGGGCAGGTCGGCCGGCAGGGAACCGTCGGCGGCGACGGGCACCGGCGTCGTCGGGGTGCGCAGGCCCGGATCTCCGACGATGCGAATGGGTACGACTGCCATGGTCGGCTAGCTTAGGCCCGGCGACGATGCCCGATGGCTGGGTGCCCGCGAATGCAACGCCACGGCGATTTTGCGGTTGATTTTTCGCCGTGGTGTTTCCCCCGGCGACCACGTGCGCCGGAGCCGGGCAATCGCAGCGAATCGGCCGACTCGCGGGTCTGGATTGCGGCTTGAGGGTTCGCGGCGTGGTTCAATATTCGCCGAAACATGCCCCTATGTAAGTCAAGTCATTCGAGCACGTTGAGAATCGCCGGAAGGGTCCAGGGGAAGCGATATGGACAGCGCCATGGCGCGGGCAAATCGATCGGGGGACGACTCTGACATTGCCGATGGGCTCACCCGCCGTGAACACGACATCCTGGCATTCGAACGCCAGTGGTGGAAATACGCCGGGGTCAAGGAAGACGCGATCAAGGAGTTGTTCTCGATGTCGGCGACGCGCTACTACCAGGTGCTCAACGCGCTAGTCGATCGACCCGAGGCGCTGGCCGCCGACCCGATGCTGGTGAAGCGGCTGCGACGGCTGCGCGCCAGCCGCCAGAAGGCGCGGGCGGCGCGTCGCCTCGGCTTCGAGGTGACCTGACGAGCCCGTGCCTTTGCAGGCTCCGGCGCTTTCCTGGCTACAGTGGGCTCGATGAAAGAGCGTGTTCCCGACTCCACGGGGCTTCCCCTAAGGGCCATGGTGATGGTGCTGTTGTTCCTGGGCATCATCTTCCTGCTGCTCGGCTGGCAGGCGCTGGGTTCTTCCGGGAAATCCGACGACGACTCGGCGTCGTCGGCCACCAGCGTGACCAGCACCACCAGCTCGGCGGCCACCACCAGTAACGCCCCGGCGAACCAGGCCGAGGTGCGCATCTACAACATCTCTTCCAAAGAGGGCGTCGCAGGGCGCGCCAAGGATCAGCTCACGGCCGCCGGTTTCAAGGTGACCGACGTCGGCAACCTGTCGGTGTCCGATGTCTCGGCCACGACGGTGTACTACACCGATGCCGACGGAGAGCACGCCACCGCGGACGCGGTCGGCCAGAAGCTGGGAGCGCCCGTCCAGCCGCGGATTCCCGCACTCAACGGCCAGCCGCCCGGCGTCATCGTCCTGGTCACGGGCTGACGTCCGCTGCTCGGTAAATCGGGGATCGTCGGGCTAGGCTTTCCGCTATGCCTAAGCACCGCAACGTCGCTGCCGCCGCCCTGTCCGCCCTGACGCTGTTTTTTGTGGCCGCGTGCGTCGCGCTGGTAGGCGCGTGCTCGTCGCCCCAACACGCGTCGACGGTCCCCGGCACCACGCCGGCGGTGTGGACCGGATCAGCCGCCCCGTCGGCAACCTCGGGCACCGACGGTGCGGAGCAGCAGCCGGCGGGGCGGAGCATAACCACCCAACTGAAGGGGCCCGACGGCGTTGAGGTCGCGACCGCGAAGTTCGATTTCAGCAACGGCTATGCCACGATCACGATCGCGACGAGCGGCGCCGGTCACATCACGCCCGGCTTCCACGGGGTGCACATCCACAAGGTGGGCAAGTGCGAGGCCAATTCGACGGCCCCGACCGGTGGCGCGCCCGGCGACTTCCTGTCCGCCGGCGGGCACTTCCAGGCGCCCGGGCATTCGGCCGAGCCCGCCAGCGGCGACCTGACCTCGCTGGAGGTCCGCAAAGACGGGGTCGGGATGCTGGTGACGACCACGGACGCGTTCGCGATGGAGGACCTGCTGACCGGCGAGAAGACCGCGATCATCATTCACGCCGGTGCCGACAACTTCGGCAACATCCCGCCCGATCGCTACACCCAGACCAACGGAACACCGGGTCCCGACCAGACGACGATGACGACCGGTGACGCTGGCAAGCGGGTGGCGTGCGGTGTCATCGGTGCCGGCTAACAGGGCCAGATCCCGTATCGATTTCGCCCCCTCGCCACGGCCGACCATCGGTGTGGAGTGGGAGTTCGCGCTCGTCGACGCGCAGACCCGCGACCTGAGCAACGAAGCCACCGCGGTCATCGCCGAGATCGGCGAAAACCCGCGCGTGCACAAGGAATTGCTGCGCAACACCGTCGAGGTGGTCAGCGGCATCTGTGATTGCACCGCACAGGCGATGGAAGACCTCCGCGACACCCTGCGTCCGGCCCGTCGAATCGTCCGGGACCGCGGCATGGAGCTGTTCTGCGCCGGCACCCATCCATTCGCCCGGTGGTCTGCCCAGAAGCTGACCGACGCCCCGCGCTACGCCGAGCTGATCAAACGCACCCAGTGGTGGGGGCGGCAGATGCTGATCTGGGGGGTGCACGTTCACGTCGGGATCTCTTCGGCGAACAAGGTGATGCCGATCATGACGTCACTGCTGAAGTACTACCCGCACCTGCTGGCGCTGTCCGCGTCGTCGCCGTGGTGGGGCGGCGAAGACACCGGATACGCCAGCAATCGCGCGATGATGTTTCAGCAGCTGCCCACCGCCGGGTTGCCGTTTCACTTTCAGAGATGGTCGGAGTTCGAAGGCTTCGTCTACGACCAGAAGAAGACCGGCATCATCGACCACATGGACGAAATCCGTTGGGACATAAGACCTTCGCCGCACCTGGGCACCCTCGAAGTGCGGGTCTGCGACGGCGTGTCCAACCTGCGTGAGCTGGGCGCGCTGGTCGCGCTGACGCACTGCCTGGTGGTCGACCTGGACCGCAGGCTCGAGGCCGGTGAGACGCTGCCCACAATGCCGCCCTGGCATGTCCAGGAAAACAAGTGGCGCGCGGCCCGTTACGGCTTGGACGCGGTGATCATCCTGGACGCCGAAAGCAACGAGCGGCTGGTGACCGACGATCTCGCCGACGTGCTGACCCGGCTAGAGCCGGTGGCGAAGTCGCTGCATTGCGCCGACGAGCTGCGCGCGGTGGACGACATCTGGCGGGCGGGCGCCTCATACCAGCGCCAGCGGCGGGTGGCCGAGGAGCACGACGGCGACCTGCGCGCGGTCGTCGACGCGCTGGTGGCCGAGCTGGACATCGAGGTTTAGGTCATGGCGGATCCCGAACCGATCGAGCTGGCGATGTTCCCGCTAGAGTCGGCGCTGCTGCCCGACCAAGACCTGCCGTTGCGCATCTTCGAACCCCGCTACGGCGCGCTGGTGCGGCGCTGCATCGACGGCGACGAACCGTTCGGCGTCGTGCTGATCGCGCAGGGTCGCGAGGTCGGCGGCGGTGATTCGCGTTGCGATGTCGGCGTCCTGTCCAGGATCGCCGAACACGCTGACCTGGGTGCGGGCCGATACGCGCTGCGCTGCCGGACCGGCGAGCGGATCCGGGTGTCCGAGTGGCTGCCCGACGATCCATACCCGCGTGCGAAGGTGACGCTCTGGCCGGACGAGCCGGGGGAGCGGGTGACCGACGCGCAACTGCTCGATCTCGAAGAGCGGGTGATCGCCTTGTTCGAGCGGATCGCGGAAGCTCGTGGTGCTCAGCTGCCGGAGCGCGAAGTGCTACTGGGCTACCGGAATGACGATGCAACCCAAACAAGCTCTGCCGGGCAACGCATGTTCGCGTTGGCGTCTCGCATCCCGATCGGCGCGGCCGACCGCTACACCGTGCTGTCGGCGCCGTCGGCCGCCGATCGCTTCGCCGCGCTCAGCGAGGCCGTGGACGCCCTTGCCGACATGGTGGAGTTCCAGCTGTCCGAGTAGGGGGCAACGTGATGAGCGCCGACGTGACGGTCGACATCAACGAGGGCGTGGCGGTGCTGACGCTGAACCGCCCCGAGCATCTCAACGCCTACACCGCCGACATGGGCAGCCTGCTGAGCCAGGCGTACCGGGACTGCGACGACGACGACGACGTCCGCGCCCTCGTGCTAACCGGGGCGGGCCGCGCCTTCTGCGTCGGCGCGGATTTCTCGGGCAACATATCGCCGTTCGATGCCCCGGCGGACGACAGCACGTTTTCGGCGTCGCCGATCGACCCGGCCGCCTTCGAGTTGCGTAAGCCGGTGATCGCCGCGCTCAACGGCCACGCCATCGGAATCGGCCTGACGATCGCCCTGCAGGCCGACATCCGCATCGTCGCCGAAGACGCCAAATACGGTGTGGTGCAAGTGCGCCGGGGAGTGATACCCGACTGCATGTCGCACTGGACGCTGGCGCACTTGGCCACCCTGGGGGTGGCCGCCGAGGTGCTGCTCACCGGGCGCACCTTCACCGGCGCCGAGGCGGTGGGGCTCGGTATCGCGAATCGGGCGCTGCCCGCCGACCGGGTGCTCGAGCATGCCTTGGCGATGGCCCGCGACGTCGCGGCCCATGTCGCTCCGATGTCGGCGGCTCTGTGCAAGCGACTGCTGTGGGACAGCGCGATCCACAACTACACGCCGCGACAGGTCGCGGCGCTGGAAACCCAGCTGCACCACCGCGTGATGGGCACCGCCGACGCCCGTGAGGGAGTCAGCGCCTTCCTGGATCGCCGGCCACCGCGCTTCAACTCGCGGCTTTCGGCCGACTGGGCGGCCCTGCCGGAGCCCTAGGCACTCAACAACTCGGCCAGCGCGACGCCGAGGTTGTGCAGATTGGCTTCCAACGAATACGTCCGGTCCACCGTCCAGTTGACGATGCCCCCGGACAGCGCGCCGACGACGATGTCGGCCAAGGTTTCTGGGTCGTGTCGCGCGCTGACCTCACCGCGCGACACGCCCTCCTTGACCAGCTCGACGAAGGTGTCGTGCAGGTTGAATCCGCGCTGGATGCCGTAGCCGCTGGTGGCCAGCATCTCCCCGATCAGCTCGCGGTAGGTGTCACCCGATCCGACCAGCGCGGTGGCGATGTCGTCGAACACGCCGGCCAGGCGCGCCGGGACCGGTTGATCGCCCCGGTCGAACACGACGTCGTGCAGGTTGACCAGTCGTCGCTCCGCCAACGCCCGGATCATGTCCTGACGGGTGGCGAAGTGGTTGAAGAACGTCCGATTGGCGATGTCGGCGCGCTCGCAGATCTCCTCGATCGTCGTCGCCGCAACGCCTTTGCGGAGAAACAGGTCGAAAGCGGCCGTGAGAATCTTCTCCCGCACCTCGAGTTTTCGCCGTTGATGTCTGTTCACGAGCTGTCACACAACTTCTCGGAGAGGATCCACCAGTCGGCCGCGCGCTGCTCGTCGCGAGCATAGGGCGCGACCGCATCGCTGACCCGGCAGTCTTGAAGATACAACGCTCCCTTGTCCGCCAGCTCATGGCTGACCGCAGCCCACACCTGGGTGGCCGCGCCCTGCTCGGGAGTGGAGAAGTCGAGGAACCCGTCGGTCGGTTCGCCGCGCGCCGCGCTGGTGGCGGCGGCGAGTTTCCGTAGCCGCGAGAAATCCGACCGGGACATGTACCGCGCCAGGGCGGTGGCCACCGTGCCGGGATGGACGGCGTAGGCGCGAATTCCCAAGCCCCGCCACCGTCGGTCGGCTTCTATCGCGTGCAGGATGTTCGCCGTCTTGGACGCGCCGTATGCGACGAACTTGTCGTAATCCCTGCTCTCCCAGTTGGGATCGTCGAAGTCGACGTCGCCCATGACATGGCCCCCGGAGGACAGGGTGACGATGCGAGCCTGCCCACCAGCCCCGGCGGCGACTGCGAGTTGGGGGCCGAGGAGCCGGGTGAGTTCGAAGTGCCCGAAATGGTTGGTGCCGACCTGCAATTCGAAGCCGTCGCTGGTCCGGCCGAACGGGGTGAACATGACGCCGGCGTTGTTCATCAGGACGTCGATCGCCGGAGCGACGTCACGGATCGCGTTCGCAGCGGCGCGAACGCTGGCCAGCGCCGTGAGGTCGAGTTCCACCGCCGAGATCCGGGCGCCGGGAACCTCGGCCCGTATCCATTGGGCCGTCTGCGCCAGGGCGTCCCGGTCGCGTGCGGCAAGGACGACATGGGCGCCCGCGGCGGCCAGCGTGCGTGCCGACTCCCGGCCCAGCCCGGACGACGCGCCCGTGATCACACATGTCCTGCCGGACAGGTCGATTCCGTCGACGATTTCCAGGGCTGTTGGACGTTCGGTCATGCCCGGGCCAGCCGCCACAGCGGGACGACCACGTCGGGGTCGCATTCCTCGTCAACGATCCATTTGCACATCCGCCGGATCGGCTCGATGGCGTCCTGGGGCATGGCGACCGCGACGCTGCACGCGTAGCCCAGGCTGGTCAGCCGCTGGGCGCCGAATAGTGGCAACGTGTTTCGCAGTTCACGCTTGAGGGACTCGGGGTAGATGCCGATCGTCTGGGTGCAGGAGTTCACCGCCGCGGTGACCTGGTCGATGCTGTCCACCGGGACGACGTTGGCCACCCGACCGGACAGCATCGGCGAATAATCCACCGCCTCATCGATTTGCGAGACCACAATGGCGCCCTCGCGGCGCTCGCCGCCGATGACGCGGTAGAAGTCGTCGGCCATCCGGGAGGCCTCCAGATGGTCGAGCAGCTCGCGGTCCGGATACCGCGGCGGGGTGCTGACAAACGCGGGCAACGACACCAACTCCCGGTAGATCAATTCGCCCAACCGATTGGCGTTGGCCAGACCCGCTGCGTCCGTCCCACTGAGCACGTAGATGACCCGGGCGTTGGCGCAGCCTTCCTGGTTGGCCACGCCGATGTCCGTCGCTGCGCGCCGGGCCACCTCGCGCATCGTGTGTTCGTCGTCGAAGGCCTCGGGGCCGATGATGGTGGCGCTGCGCTTGGGGTCCAGCGCGATGAGCTCCAAACCGGGCTGGATGTATCGGGTTACGTGCTTGACCGACGCCAGGCCGCCCCACGCCACGATCTTTTCGATGTGGTGGGGTTGGTACAGGGTCTCTTCGACGGTGACGTCGCCGCCCTTCCAATACCCCACCGCCAGATGCCTGGTGATCGGGTGATCCGGTGCGACGTCGGCCAGGGTGCGCGCGATGGCGATCGCGGTCAGCGGATCGTTGGACGGCGCCTTGACGATCACGTCCGATCGGGTGATCACCGAACGCAGGATGGTCACCGCCGAGACCAGTCCGCCGTTACCCGCCGGAATGTGCAGCACACGGGACCCGAAGGCGCGCACGCGCAGGTCGCGGCCGTCTCGCAGCTTGTGCGACACCCATCCGTTGAGGTAGTCCAGGCCGACCTGGCTATCGGCGATCTCGGTGACGTTGTCCCGGGAAAACAGCGGCCGCAGAACGCGATAGCTGTTCTGCAGCATCTCCGCCGGCAACACGTTGGCCACCAGCGAGGCTTCGTACGCCTCCTGCAGGTGGGCGTTCGACTCGAAGTCCAGCGCGTTGCCGAGCGCCTCGAGCACGTCGAGGATCTCGTCGAAGCCCACCTCGTAGAGGTCGCTCATCTCCGCGGGGCTGTTGAGCGGTAGGCGCTCGACGTACTTTCTCATGTCCGGTGCCTGAAACTGCGCCGCGCCCATGCGGGTATCGAACGGAACGAGGTCGTCGGTGATCACCCGCCCCCGCAGGAACAGCGGGACGGTGTAGGCGATCACAGGTCCACGCCCTTCATGAAGTTCACCGCCTCGTTGTGCACCTCTTGTGTTGCGGCGCAAGTGATCTGGTCGTCTTCGAATCGTTGCTTTTCGCTGTAGCGCACGATGTCCTTCTCGAAGGCGACGCTGGCCTGCCCGCACGGGCAGGCCAGGTCCCAGTCGATGGTGACTTCGTCACCGGAGATGACGCCGCCCCAGTGCGCGCGCAGCAGGATGTCGTAGACGGCGGCCCGGCCGGTCTGCACACCGGTGCGGGGAAGTGGCCCGCTGGTCTCGGGATCGAGCACGAAGGGAATTACCCACGGAGCCACGTGGTAGCGACCCTCGCTGCAACCCCAGTGGAATGTGCTCGACTCGGAGAAGCCATAGCCGACCTGGATGCGGTCGACGCCCAGGAATTCCTTGATGACCTCCATGAAATCATCCGGCAGCGCAACACCTTTCATCCCGCCGCCGGTAAGGATCGCCGAATCTGGGGCGAAAACATTGCGCACTCCACGCTCCAGACCAGCCTTGGCGATGTCGTACATGTGGTGATAGGCGCTGGTCATGAACACCCGCTTGCCGCGCAGCGGGTCGGTGATGCGAGCGAAGAACGCCTCCAGGTCCTGGGCCTGGCGCGCCTGCATGGCAATGAACTCGTCCTTGCGGGCGGCCAGCGCCGGGTCGACTTCGAGTCGGTCGAGTTCGCCGCGCGACGCCGCCGCGCGCATCTTGGAGGCCAGGAACATCAGATCGGTGTCGATCGCGCCGGGGTAGAGCGCGTGGAATCTGCTCTCGTCGCCGCCGGTAAAACCCCGCTTGATCATGTTGGCAATGCGCAGATGACCGAGCTTGCCGCTGGCGAAGTTGGGCCACACCACATCCACCGACGGGTTCAGTTCGCGATCGGTCGGTTCTTGACCGAAGGTTTGGAACAGGCAGATCTTCCACAGCGTCATGCCTTGTTCGGCGCCATGCTTGTCTTTGGGCAGGATCGAAATGGTGCCGGTGGTGCCGCTGGACGTGATGACCTCAAGCGGAGTCTGCTCGTCGAGGCGGTCGATCCAGTCATCGATGCCGGTGCAACCCGCGGCATCGACATCGGACAAGTCGTAGCTGGTCAGCTTGTCCAGCCATTTGGTCATCAGGTCGAAGCGCTTCTTGTCGACCAACGCCGCAGGGTATGACTTGAACGCCGTATGCGAGAAGAGCAGCGGCACAACGTCATTAAACTCGTTAAGGGCCGTAATCCCGAGCCGGTCGGCGAGCTTGCGGAGCATTTCGATGCTTTCGCGATGCTGCTGAAAGCGGATGCCCATGGCCTGTCGTTGCAGCGCTTCGAGCTCATCGCGGCTGATGCTGTGCATCTGGGTGTAGGACTGGCCGAAGAAGCTGATCGGGTCGTCCATGAATTGGGCAACCGACCGGGCCGTGCTTCGGGTGACTGTCATCTGGCGTCCTCGATTCGCTCGCGCTTGATCACGCTAGCGCAAAGTGCAGTAGTACGCAATATTACAGTCAACTATAAAATTAATCGCGGCTCGGCGCCTACGCCGCCGCAGAGCGAAAAGGGTTGCGCTCAAACCCTATTCGAAACGGGCTTGTCAGCCACGTTCTTGATGGCGAAGCCGCTGATGACGGTGCCGATGAAGAACAACACGGCGCTGACCTGCATCAGGCGCGTGAAACTGGCATCGGTCAGCCTGTTGGCAGTAATCAGTCCCACGCCGGCCACAGCGATCAGCGCAGAAGTCCGGCCCGTTGCGTTTTGGATCGCGGCGGCGATTCCGCTGTGCACGGATTCGACGGAGGCCAAATTAACCGCTGTCAGGGGTGTGATGGCAAGGACCATGCCGATGGCGAGCATGATCCGTCCTGGCAGTACGTCTGTGGCGACGTGGAATCCGTGCGTGGTGGGGCCGATGAGCAGCAGCCCCAACCCGGCCAGGGCCGGACCCGTCGTCAGGAAAATCCGAGGTCCCACCCGTGCGGCCATGCCGCCGACGCCGCGGGCGAACAGTATCGACATGATGGGGCTGGGCAAGGTAACCAGACCCGCGGCGGTGGCCGAGTATCCGGCCACCTCTTGGAGGTACAGAGCGATGGCCAACGAGCTCATCGTGATTCCGCCGTAGACGAACGCGGTGACCAGATTGGCTCCAGCGAAGTTGCGGCTGGTGAACAAGCGCAGCGGCACCATCGGGTGGGGGACGCGGCGCTGCCATGCCACGAATGCCAGCAATGCCACGACCCCTACCACCAAAGCCCCCCTGAGAAAGTCATCCCATCCGTGCCGACCCGATTCGATCAGTGCATACACCGTGGCGGTCAGTCCGACCGCCGACAGTGCGGCGCCGGCGACGTCCACGCGGGCGCGTTCGGAGGGTCCCGGCATCGGGCGCAGCCAAAACGTCAGGACAAAACCGATGGCCATCGGAATCACCGACAAAACGTAGATCCAGCGCCAGCTCAGGAAGTCCACGGTCAGTCCCCCCAGCAGCGGCCCCAGCGCAAAGGCCGTGCCGGTCCAGGCCGTCCAGGACCCGATCGCCACGGGTCGGCTTGCGTGATCGAACGCCGAGTTGATCAGGGCCAGCGAGCCGGGGACCAGAAACGCGCCGCCGAACCCCTGGACGAGGCGCCCGGCGATCAGCATCGCCGGGGTGCCCGCGGTGGCCGCCAGCACCGAGCCCGCCCCAAAGGCCACCAGCCCGAAGCGCATCACCGGTATCCGTCCGAACAGATCGGAGATGGCACCGCCCGGCAGAACCGTGGCGGCCACGGCCAGCAGGTAGCCGTCAACGACCCATTGCTGTGTGCACATGCCCCCGCCAATGTCACGCTCTGTCGCCGGCAGGGCCAGATTCACGACGGTGCCATCTAGGAAGACGACCATCGACACCATGATCGCGACGATCATGACCCGCGTCGTCGGCGCGACACCGCGGAATTTCACGAGTGATCCGGCCTTCCGCACAGAAGCGACGAAACCCATCCCGGCAGACGACGGTGCCGTGATCATCGCAGCCTCATCCCGGCGTGCGTGGTTATCGGGACGGGCCGCTCGTTGTTCATGGGCTTTTCTCCGTCGGTCAATTTGGGCCAGGTGACTTCTAGTAGCCGACCTGGTTACAGCCGGTGGCAATTCTCCAGCGATTGCGAACGCGTGATGATGCCGACGAGACGGTCACGAACCGACGAGCCAACGGGTTCAAGCGCATCGGCGTTAAAGGTGATGGCTAGAAATCAGCCCCGAACCGGCCGACGCCGGACCGGGAGTGAGCGAGCGACTCACAGAACTCGGATTCCCTCGGCCGCTTCGTGCTCGGCCAGCGATTTCAACGTGAGCAGCTGTTTTCGCATCATCACCAGGTCACCCCACGCGAGAAGATGAGCGACTGGCCGAGGTCCGCCAAACCACACCCGCACATGCAGCCGCGAGCCGGCCCCCTCAGGTCGGACTCGGTAGGTGACAGCTACGCCTTTGGACCGCAACGTGATCTGCTTGCCGCCGACGAATGACCGCAACGCGAACACCGTCATGAACCGCTGCCCGATTTCGAGGTGAACCAGTTCGGGGTTGCGTTCTCGGGGACTGCGGCGGCCGAGGTTGTCGAGTGCATCGTAGCTGTAGGGCGCGACGCGTAGTTGGCATAACCAGGAGAACACGATCGGTGGGGGCGCAGCGATGCTGATGGCGCGGTCCGCCTGGACGCTGGCGCGTGGACGGACCGCGTCGCACGGCAGCTGCCGGGTTCGTTCGGACGGCCGCGCTCCCCAGGTCAGACCTGAAATCACCGAACAACTGCTCGGCGTGAATGTGCTTCTGCGGCAATCTGTTTCAGCATCCGGCGCACCACGAACCGGTGGGCGCCGGTTTCGATAGCCGCCACGCGAAAGAGCTTTCCGCGAACCCCTGGAAAGGCGGCCCAAGTCAGCGCCCGCAGCCTGACACCGTCTGAGTCGCTCCTGGGGTCGAGCTCGAACACCAGTCGGTACACGGCGAAGCAAAGGTGCCGGCCTGTCAACGCCAGTCGTTGGTGCGGTATCGCTTCGTCGAGTTTGCCCACCTGCACCGTCGCCGGATCTGCGGGGTTGCGACACAACACGCGCAGCAGCGCCGACCACGTTTCTGCCACGGACGCGTCGAGCGGGATAGCATGTACATCGATATAGTATAAGCGTTCCATATAGAAGGACTGTACTAGATCGTGGCGCCTCCGCGGAAGCATGAAACCGATGTGATCCTCGACGCAACGCGTGCCCTGGTGCTCAGCCACGGACCGCGGGCGGCGAGTGTCGCGGCGATAGCCAAGGCCAGTGGCGCGCCGGCCGGCACGCTGTATCACCGCTTCGGCAATCGCGACGGCGTGGTGACCGCGGCCTGGCTGCGAGCCCTCGAGCGTTTCCAGTCACGCGCACTCGCCGCGGCGGGAGATACGCCGGTAGACACCGCGACGGCCATGGCCGTGGCGGCGATCAGCTTCGCACGTGAGCTGCCCGACGACGCACGGCTGCTGCTGACGACCCGACCGGACGATTTGCGCGACGGAGAACCCGACGCAGCTTTTCGGCAGACCCTGGCCGCCATGAACGCACCCCTGATTGAGCGGGTGCGCGAATTGGCCGAGCGGCTCTACGGCAGCAGCGATCCGCGCGCACTCGACGCGGTGAACAGAGCGGTAGCCGACCTTCCCTACGCCGTGGTGCGCCGCCACGCCCGCGACGACCCGATGCCGGATTGGCTGGAAGCTGATGTCGCGAGGTCGGCGCGGGCGATGCTACATGGCTTTGGCGAACGTGCGTAAGGCCTCCACCTGGATTGGATCCAGCGAGGGACGCACCGTCTTGCGGGCCGCCGCAAGGTCGGCGGCCGTTACGTCGGCGGCATCGATGGATCGCCGCATGGCGGTCAGCGCTGCCTCCCGCAGCAGCGCCACGCAGTCGGCGGCGCTGTAGCCGTCGAGTCCGGCGGCCACCTCGTCGAGGTCGACATCGGCGCTCAGCGGGATGGATTTCCCCGCGGTGCGCAAGATTTCGCCGCGGGCCGCGGCGTCGGGCGGCTCGATGAACACCAATCGCTCCAGCCGGCCCGGGCGCAGCAGCGCGGGGTCGATCAGGTCGGGCCGGTTGGTGGCGCCCAGCACCACGACGTCGCGAAGCGGGTCGATCCCGTCGAGCTCGGTCAGCAGCGCGGCCACCACCCGGTCGCTCACGCCGGAGTCGAAGCTCTGCCCGCGCCGCGGGGCCAGGGCGTCGACCTCGTCGAGGAACACCAGCGACGGGGCCGAGTCCCGCGCTCGCCGAAAGAGTTCGCGCACAGCCTTTTCCGAGCTGCCCACCCACTTGTCCATCAGCTCGGAGCCTTTGACGGCGTGCACGCTCAGCTGCCCGGTGCTGGCCAGCGCGCGGACCACGAACGTCTTGCCGCACCCGGGCGGGCCGTACAGCAACACCCCGCGCGGGGGATCGACACCCAGCCGGGCGAAGGTGTCGGGATGCTGCAACGGCCACAACACCGCTTCGGTCAGGGCCTGCCTGGCCTCGGCCATGTCACCGACGTCATCGAGCGTCACGCTGCCCACGGTCACCTCCTCGCTGGCCGAGCGGGACAGCGGCCGGATGACGGTCAGCGCGCCGACGAGATCGTCCTGGTTCAGCTTCGGTGGTTGGCCGTCGGCGCTGGCCCGAGACGCCGCCCGCAGCGCGGCCTCGCGCACCAGCGCGGCAAGGTCGGCAACGACGAAACCCGGAGTGCGGGAGGCGATCTCGTCAAGATTGAGATCGCCGGTGGGCGCCGGTTTGAGCAGCGCCTCCAGCAGCGCCTTGCGGGTGCCGGCGTCGGGCAGCGGCAGGCCCAGCTCACGGTCGCAAAGGTCGGGGGCACGCAGCCGCGCGTCGAGCTGGTCGGGTCGCGCGGAGGTGGCGATCAATGCGACGCCCTCGGTGGCGACGGCGGTGCGCAGCTCGCCGAGGATCAGGGCGGCCACCGGCTCGGCGGCGGCCGGCAGCAGGGCGTCGACATCGGCGATCAGCAGGACGCCGCCGCCGTCGCGAATCTTTTTCACCGCGGAGGCCACAGTTTTCAGCCGGTCGTCGGCGGCCAGCGCGCCGACCTCCGGGCCGTCGAGTTCGATCAGCCTGCGGCCGTCGCACACCGCGCGCACCAGCGTCACCTTGCCCACCCCGGCCGGACCCGACACCAGCACACCGAGATTGGCCGCGGCGCCCAGGGTCTTCAGCAGGTGCGGTTCGTCGAGCGAGAGCTTGAGCCATTCGGCGAGCTTGGCGGCCTGTGGCTGAGAGCCCTTGAGCTCCTCGACGAGGATCTCCGGGGTGCCAGTGGTCAGGTGTTCGCGCGAGGACAGCGCGACACCGGCCGGGACTCCGGTTCCCCAGGTGACCGACGAGTTCGGCTGAACGCTGACCGGCCCGTCGGGGTCGACGGCCGTGACGGTCAACAGCTCCGAGGTCCAGCTGATCCCGACCGCGGCCGCCAGCGCGCGGGTGGCCGCCGACGTCGAGGTACCGGGGCCCAGGTCGCGCGGCAGCAACGACACGGCATCGCCGATGGTCATCACCTTGCCCAGCAAGGCCTGCCGCAGGGTCATCGGCGTGATCGAGTTAGCGGCCACCGATGAGCCGGACAGCGTCACCGACCGGGCGCCGTAGACGGTGACCGCGCTGACGATCACCGCGGTGTCCTCCCGGAGCCCAGCGTTGGACAGCGTCACGTCGTCGAGCAGCACGATGCCGACCGGCCCGTCCGGGTCGGCCAGGCCCGCGACCGCGGCCGTGGTTCGCGACCCGGTCAGCGACACCGCATCCCACTCTCGGATACCCAGCGCCGCAACGGCATTCGGATGTATTCGGACAACGCCGCGCCGTGAGTCGACGGCGGAGGTGTTCAGCCTGGCGGTGAGGGTGAGCTGCGGGGCCCCGCCGCCGGGGATCATCGCAGGCGCCCGCTCGGCTTGCGCAGCCCCAGCCGCGTCATCGAACGGCGGCTCGGCTGCGCCCGGCGGTCCGCGCGCCGCACGGCGCGCCGTTGCTTGGGTTTGTCGTCCCACACCTCGGGGTGCTTGTCGAGCCAGCGCTTGGTGCGGACCGCGAATGGGACATGGCACAGGTAGGCGATGATGATCACCCAGATCGTGATGAAGGGCTCCAACACGGCGGCGGCGGCGAACAGCACCAGCACCAGTAGCACTGCGGTGGCGTAGTTCTGCGGCACCCGCACGGTGTGCATTTTTCTCATCGGGATCCCGCTGACCATCAGTATCGACGTCCCGGTCACCCAGATGCACAGGAACCACACCGACGTCCACCAGCCCTCACCGAACTGCAGTTTGAGCCCCATCAAACCGATCATCGAGACGGCGCCCGCGGGCGCGGGCATCCCGACGAAGAATTCGTGCGCGTAGGGGGGCTGGGTCTCGTCGTCCTGCAGCGCGTTGTACCGCGCCAGCCGCAACACGACGCAAACCGCGTACAGCAGCACCACCACCCAGCCGACCGGCCACTTCGACAGCATCGACACGTAGAGCACCAGCGCGGGTGTCACCCCGAAGTTCACCGCGTCGGCCAGCGAGTCGATTTCGGCGCCGAGCCGCGTCTGGGCGTCCAGCATGCGGGCCACCCGGCCGTCGAGCCCGTCGAGGATGGCGGCCGCGACGATCAGCGCCATCGCGGGCACCGGCTGGTGTTGCAGGGCGAACCTGATCGAGGTCAACCCCGCGCAGATGGACAGCACGGTCATCGCGCTGGGCAGGATCTGCAGGTTCATCGCCCGCCTGCCGCGGGGCTTGCTGATCATGGCAGTTCGGCCAGCACGGTTTCGCCGGCGACCGCGCGCTGGCCCACCTTCACCAGCGGCTCCGTCCCGGGCGGGAGGTAGGTGTCCAGCCGGGAGCCGAACCGGATCAGGCCGTAGGTGTCGCCGATCGACAGCTTGTCCCCGACGCGTGCGTCGCAGACGATGCGGCGCGCCAGCAGCCCCGCGATCTGCACGGCCACCACCTCGGCGCCGGTGTCGGCCCGGATCCGCAAGCTGGTGCGCTCGTTGTCGGTGCTCGCCGCGGCAAGGTCGGCCGACCCGAACCGGCCCGGCCGGTGTTGCACGGCGATCACCTCGCCGCTCACCGGGGCCCGCTGCACGTGGGCGTCCAGGAGCGACAGGAAGATGCTGACCCGCGGCAACGGCGCGTCCCCCATGCCGAGTTCGGCGGGCGGGGCCGCGGAGTCGATCACGCAGATCTCGCCGTCGGCGGGCGCGACGACGGCGCCGGGGCGAGTGGGCGGCACCCGCGTGGGGTGACGGAAGAACGCCGCGCAGGCGCCGGCGGTGAGCAAGCCCGCCCGTCGCAGCCATCGCGAGTTGCGCCCCAGGAGAGCCATCCCGAGACCGGCGGCGACGAACGGGCGGCCAGCGGGGTGAATCGGCGGAACCGCGGAGCGGACCAACGCCAGGGCATGCTGCGGGCTGAAAGCCTGGTCCTCGGCGGTGGTGCCCACGGTGCGGGGGCGTCTTGCCACGCGGCTATCTTACGGAGCCCGGCGGCTAGCTCAGGTCCCACACCTGCAGCCGGGTTCCGGCGGGCACCTCGACGACGTCTTCGGGGATGTCCAACAGCCCGTTCGCCGACGCCAGCCAGCGCAGGTGGTGTGAGGCCGGCGGGCCGTAACTGGTTACGCTGCCTGCTTCGCGGTCGACGATGGCGCGGCGGAATTGGCGTTTGCCGCGCGGCGACGTCAGCGATTCGGCGAGGACCGCGGGCCGGTGCGGCCGCTCGGGATCGGGCAGGCCCATGGCCCTGCGCAGCGCGGGGCGGATGAACACCTCGAAGGACACCAGCGCGCTGACCGGGTTGCCGGGCAGGGTGACGATCGTCGCGCCGGCCACGCGTCCGATCCCCTGCGGCATACCCGGCTGCATCGCCACCTTCACGAATTCCACCCCTTGGTCACCGTCACGCCCGAAGGCGTCTTTGACGACCTCGTAGGCGCCGGCGCTGACGCCGCCGCTGGTGATGATCAGGTCCGCGTCGCTGGCGTAGCGGTCGAGGAGCGCGCTGAACTGGGCGACGTCATCCTCGGCGGTCACGACGGCGACCACCTCGGCGCCGGCGTCGCGCACGGCCCCGGCCAGCATGATCGAGTTGGACTCGTAGATCTGCCCGGGCCGCAGCGGGTCGCCCGGCGACACCAACTCCGACCCGGTGGACATCACCAACACCCGTTGGCGCGGAATCACCGTCAGCTCCGCCATTCCCAGCGCCGCCGCCAGGCCGAGCACGGCCGGCGTCACCACCTGACCCGCGCGCAAAACGGTGGTGCCGGGCGCGACGTCCTCGCCCGCGCGCCGGATGTGCGCGCCGGGCTGGCGGGGCTTGCGGATCGCGACCGACTCCACGCCGCCGTCGGTGTCTTCGACCGGCACGACGGCCGTCGCCCCCGCCGGCACCGGCGCGCCGGTCATGATGCGGTGCGCGGTCTTGGGTTGCAGCGTCAATTCGTCGGTACGCCCGGCCGGGATGTCCTCGGCGACCGGCAACACCACCGGGCGTTCGGGCGTGGCGCCCGCCGTGTCCTCGGCGCGCACCGCGTACCCATCCATCGCCGAGTTGTCGAAAACCGGCAGCGCCAGCCGCGCGACCACGTCGTCGGCCAGCACCAGCCCCTGGGTCTCGGTCAGCGCGACCGCTACCGCTGGGCGGGGGCGGATCATCCCGGCCACGACACGCTGATGCTCTTCGACTGACCGCACCCGGCCATTATCGGCCTCCTCAGACGGGGAAGCTGACGCCGGTGAGTTCTTCGGAAACCGTCCACAGCCGGCGTTGCAGGTCCTCGTCGTGGGACTGGGCGCTGGAGTTGACCAACTTCGGGTGGCCGCGCTGCTCGGCGAAACCGTCGGGGCCGTAGTACTGGCCGCCCTCGACGGCCGGATCGGTGGCGGCCCGCAGCGTCGGCAGAGCGCCCATCTCCGCGCTCTGGAAGAGGACCGGCCCGAACAGGTTGGCGGCGGGCCTGACGAGTCGCGGCAGATTGCGGGTCAGCTCGGTGTTGGAGGTGCCGGGGTGCGCGGCGACGGCGATGGTGGCGTTCTTGGCGCTCGACCGGGCCGCGAGGCGGCGCTGCAGCTCGTAGGTGAACAGCAGGTTGGCCAGCTTGGATTGCCCGTAGGCGGCGATCCGGTCGTAGCGGCGTTCCCACTGCAGGTCGTCGAAGTGGATGGAGGCGCGGATCCGGTGGCCCATGCTGCTGACGGTCACCACCCGCGAGCCGCGCACCGGCAGCAGATGGTCGAGTAGCAGCCCGGTCAGCGCGAAATGACCGAGATGGTTTGTGCCGAACTGCATTTCGAAGCCATCCCTGGTGACCTGCTTCGGCGTATACATCACCCCGGCGTTGTTGATCAGCAAGTCGATGCGCGTGTAAGCGGACCGCAGCGAGTCGGCGGCGGAGCGCACCGAGTCGAGCGAGCTCAGGTCGAGCGCCTGCAGCGTCACCTCGGCGCGTGGGCTCGCGGCGACGATGCGCGACAGAGCGGCGTTGCCCTTCTCCAGGTTGCGCACCGCGAGCACGACGTGGGCGCCGCGGTAGGCCAGGACGGCGGCCGTGTGGTAGCCGATGCCGGTGTTGGCGCCGGTGACGACGACGACGCGGCCGCTCTGGTCGCCCACGTCGCCCTCCGACCATTTGCGGTTCTCTTTGTCGGTTGCGGCCATGGCCCCAAAGTACCCATCCGGGCCGCGCGCCGCCGGGCCGGCGACGGCACTCTCTCCGAATCCGTGGCTCACTCCGGATCGGGCTGGGTAAGGTTGAGAACGTGATTACCGGGTTGGCCCACACCGGGGTGTGCGTTCCCGATTGTGCGGCCGCGGTGGCGTTCTATCGAGACGTATTGGGCCTGCGCGTGCTCTCGCCGCCTGCTGTGATGGCCGGTAACGCCATTCGCGACGACATGGGTGAGCTGGTGTCCGATCCGACGATGAAAGCGGCCATCGTCGGGTTCGGGGACGACAGCGACCGCGTCCTCGAGGTGATCGAGTACCTCAATGTTGAAGGTGGTGACCAGCGGGCCGCCGCGGCCCTGACCGATCACGGGTTGTCGCACGTCGGGCTGATCTGTGAGGACCTCGACGCCACCCGGGCAGAACTCGAGAGCAAGGGGGTGCGCTTCCTGGTCAGCGGGATCGCGGACATCGCGGGAGTTCGCACCAGCTGGTTCGTCGATCCGTGGGGCGTGGTGTTCATCCTGGTGGAAAAAAGCCGGCCGGAGCGACCGTACTTCTCCCAATGGGCCTAAAGCCGCGGGTAGGGATCATCGGCGCGGGTCCCGGGGGCATCGCGATGGGCATCCAGCTGGCCAAGGCCGGGTACGACTTCACCATCTTCGACCGGGCCGACGGGTTCGGCGGGACCTGGCGGCACAACACGTTTCCGGGCGCGGCCTGCGACGTCCCCTCGCATCTGTACTCGTATTCCTTTGCGCCCAATCCGCGGTGGAGCAAGACCTACGCGAACCAACCGGAGATATTGGCCTATCTCGAGAAGGTCGCCGCCGACCGCGGGCTGGCGCCGCACCTGCGGCCCGGCACCGCGATCACCACCGTGCGGTGGTCGGAGGCGCGGGGGCGTTGGACGCTGACCACCGATCGTGGCGTCGAGCACGACTTCGACGTGGTGGTGAGCGCGGTCGGGATGCTCGACGCGCCCCACGTCCCGGACATTCCGGGGGCGCGGCGGTTTCGCGGTCGCCAGTTCCATTCGGCGCGTTGGGATCACAGCAAGCCGACGGCCGGGGAGCGCGTCGCGTCCATCGGAACGGGCGCCAGCGCGATCCAGTACGTGCCGGCGATCGCGCCAGAGACCGCGCACCTGACGGTGTTTCAGCGGACCCCGATCTGGATTGCGCCCCGGTTCGACTTCCCGTTCACGCCCGAGCAGCACGAGCTGTTCGAGCGCGACCCGGCCGCCGCGCAGAAGCTGCGTGACGAGGCCTTCGATGCCTACGAGTCGTCCAGCTTCGACGTCGACGCCGCGCAAACGCGGGAGGCGACCGAGCTCGCCCACAGCTACCTGATGCGCAAGGTGGCCGACCCCGAGTTGCGCGCGAGGCTGACACCGGACTATCCCGCCGGGTGCAAGCGGCCGCTGATGTCGCGCGACTGGTACCCCACATTCGCGTTGCCCAACGTCAGCCTGGAAACGACCGCCATCGCCGAGCTGACCGAACACGGGGTGCGCACCGTCGACGGCGTCGAGCACCGCGTCGACACCGTCATCTACGGCACCGGGTTCAAAGCCGCCGACTATCTGGCGAGCATCGACGTGTACGGAACATGCGGCCGCCGCCTTCGCGACGAGTGGAGTGGCGGCGCGGAGGCCTACCTCGGCACGCTGATAGCCGGGTATCCGAACTTCTTCACGCTGTACGGCCCGAACACCAACGGCGTCAACTCGATTCTGTACATCCACGAGGCGCAGACGACGTTCATCCGCCACATCGTCGACGTCATGGGGGAGCGCGGCGCGCGCACGATCGAGGTCACACCGGAGGCGCAGCGCCGCTACAACGACGAGATTCAGGACGCCATGGCGGGCAAGGTCTGGCTCGCCTGCACCAACTACTTCCGGCATCCCAGCGGGAAGGTGGTCACCCAATTGCCTTACAGCGGCCGTACGTTCTTCGAACGCACCCGCGAGCTGGTCGACGGCGACTACACCCTGCGTTAGATCCATCCGCTCGCCGCGTCGTGCCTGGCGACGGGATATCCGCCGCTATGGCGCGCCGGTGCTGCGTATATGACTGAGCAGGTCCCGGATTGCGCCGGCGGGTGGAGTGCGCCCGCCTACCCAGATGGCCCTCAGTTCACGGCGCAGGTTCAGCTCCGGCACATCGACAGCGCGTAGCCGTCCGACGGCCAGGTCATCGGCCACGGCCAACCTGCTCATCACCGCCGGCCCCGCACCCGCCAGGACCGCGCCGCGCACCGCCGCCGCAGACGACAATTCCAGCACCGGGCTTGCTTGTTCGACAGCGTCGCCCAAGGCGCTAC
>Ga0335076_10000351_pt1 | contig 41885 bp, 26 predicted proteins | sample Lox_Sample_25_FD_206717 | JGI IMG/M metagenome (GOLD analysis project Ga0335076, IMG submission 206717) | Soil microbial communities from Loxahatchee National Wildlife Refuge, Florida, United States - Lox_Sample_2.5 | ecosystem: Environmental > Terrestrial > Soil > Wetlands | place: USA... | reverse complement strand
GACGGCGTTTTCGTTACCAAGCATTCGGAAATCGTCGCGCGCAATCCCGATATCATTCTTTCCCCCATCTGGACCGACGCCAAGATTGGTGGCATTGATGGCATCATTCCGCTCTCGCAGATCTACACTCGGCCCGGGTATGATCGAATCAATGCCGTCCGCAACAGTCGAGTCCTTTACTACGACTCCGCGCTCGTCAAACACGAGGGACCGAGGCAAATCTTGGCCATTCGAAAACTGGCCTGGCTTTTGCACCCGGATCTTTTCCCCAATCCGCCGGGAACGATCTCCTGGGAACTTGGCCGAATTCGTTGATTGGAAAGCAAGCCAAGCACACACACAGGAAAGCTCATATTCTCTAGCTGTTCTCTGTCTGTCCTGAAGAGCTAACGACCGCGGGCCGGCCGCCTGTGTCTCCCTAAACGGTAAAGGCTTCTTGCAGCCGGTGCAAACACGCGATGGCTCGCGCACCCCTTCACGTTTTGACGGTCAAATCGGCGAGGCCTATTACGCAATTCCACGTTAAAATCATGCAATGCGCGGAAACGAAAAGATCCTCAAACACCTAGCCGAAGCTCTCAAAGCGGAACTCACGGCGATCAACCAGTACTTCCTCCATGCGAAGATGTGTCAGAATTGGGGCTACCTTCGCCTCGCGGCGTACTACCGCAAAGAGTCCATCGATGAAATGATCCATGCAGAGAAGCTCATGGACCGCATTCTCTTCCTCGAAGGCACACCCAACATGAATGATCTCAGCCCAATCAAGGTTGGGAAGACGGTCAAGGAGCAATACGAGAGCGATCTTGCGCTAGAGATGGACGCGGTCAAACAACTCAACGGAGCCATCAAGACGTCTACAGAAGTTGGGGATAATGCTTCCCGCGCGCTGTTTGAGGAGATCCTCACCGATGAGGAGGCGCATGTCGATCACCTTGAGGGACAGCTACACGCGATCGGTGAGATTGGAATCGAGTACTACCTCGCGCAATACATCCACAAGGGCGAGAAAGAGTAATGTCACCGTGCATCATCACCGAGCGCATGACTGCGCCGTGTGAGCGGCGCAGCCGGCCAGCGAATCCGGTCCACATGCCGCGTCTCCAGCCTGGGATCTATTGTGCCGATTGTTGTCCGGTATGCGGGGATTCTAGCAATAGTGTGTCCACGGGTAGGGAGCCTGTTACTCGTTTTGCGATGACGATGTCGGGAGCAGCAACACGATCTCTTGTGCGGCACCTTGTATCTCGCGGCTTTGGACGTAAGAATCAGTGGACTGGCGAGGATCCATCTGTTCGCGGAGGAATTCGGTCAGAAAGTGCGGCTGGTAGTGCGCATAGACGCGCGCTCCGAACCGGAACAGATCGGATGCCAGGCTCCGAAAGCGGTCGACTCCGCAGCGCTCCCACTCACGCACGAGCTCCAATCCGTCGTCGGCTAGATCCGTTGCGTCGTGGACGTCCGCCATGGAGTTTTCGCGTTCCGCCTGGACTGACAATCGGCGTGCCGCGATGTGACAGAGCACGTGGCGCGCTTTGAGGCCGGCCTCCGCCGCCGCAGCATGCTCATGTTCGTGCGCCTTCACCAACGCAAGCGATCGGCGAGCCGCCTCGCGCGCTTCGAGGTCCGACTCAATCGTGTTCTCCGTCGCCTGAATATTCGCGAGATTCATCCACGCGACCGCGAGGAGATACTGGCGCTCAGTCGCATCCATCGCCTCAGCGTGATCCAATACCGCAATGGCGTCGACCAGGGCGGCAATCGCGTCCGCGGTCGCTGGCGGGTTCTGCGCGGCAAGGACCAATGCCCGGTTCTGATGGCCAATTGCTAAACGTCCGGGGAAACGTGCATCGTCGCCGAGTGGTAGCGGACGGAGAAGTGCCAGCGCTTCGTCGTAGGCGCGAAGCGCCAGCTCATGGTGTTCTGATCCAATACGCATGAGCGCTTCCGCGCGATTGAGCCAACAGGCGGCCAAACCGTAGGCGTGCATCGGCACATCCGTGGGCAGACTGCGTCGCAGTTTGAGCACGCGATCGAAATAGAGAAGCGCGTCCGCATCGTTGCCGGACTGCGCCAGGCGGATGCCTTCCTGCATGAGGAGAGACGCCGGTGCGTCAGTCGCTTCCATCTCCCTTTGGTCTAAAACTGTCATCCGGCGACCCGCTTCCGTCATAGCTCCGCCCAGTGCCGGATGAGGTTGTGGTAGATGTTGGTCAGTTTTCGGACTTCCGGGTCGTTGCGGCCGAGGCGCTGGACCAGTCCCTGGATCGCGTTGTCCATATCGAAGGTCATCCGCCGCGCTAGCGGGTCCTTGATCATGCTCTGCAGCCAGAAAAAGGACGAGATGCGTGCCCCCCTGGTGACCGGAGTCACCAGGTGCAGGCTAGTGGACGGGTAGAGGACGAGATGGCCCGCCGGCAGCTTGACCTGGTGAGAGCCATAGTAGTCCTCGATCACCAGTTCGCCGCCATCATACTCCTCAGGCTCCGACAAGAATAGGGTCACGGAAAGATCCGTGCGGATGCGGAGGCCGGTCAGGTGGTCGCCGCGGATGCAGTTATCGACGTGTTCGCCGAAGAACTGCCCCGGGACGTATCGGTTGAACAGCGGTGGGAAGATGTGGAGCGGCACCGCCGCCGAAATGAATAAGGTATTGCCGGCGAGCGCACGGAGAACGCGCTCGCCGAGTTGCCGCGATGTTTTGCCGTCCGGGGGAAGCTGGTGATTCTTTTTCACTTCCGCCGATTGCGCCCCCGCGGTGGAGCGGCCGTCTTCCCAAGGTTCGGTGGCCATGATGCGGTGAAAATCCGCCACCTCCTCTTTGCTCAGGACGTCAGGTATACAGATCAGCACGCGTCAGTCCTTACGACCTATTCAGGTTAAAGGACACGGTCAGATAGACCGCCCGGCCGGGCGCGACTTTGACGAACGGCTGGGCGCTCTGGTACAGGGAGTCGTAGTAGGTCTTGTTCGTCAGGTTCATCCCATAGAGTTTCAGGCTTACCAGAGAGCTGATCCTGTGTTCCGCGAAGACGTCGAACCGCCAATATGAAGGTAGGAAGGTCGGGTTCGGTGCGCCGGGGAAGGCGATACCGCCGTTGGCAGCGAGCAGCGAACCGCCCTTGATCTTCGAGGCGTAGACGGTCTGCCCACCTAGCTCCAGCCGTCTCGTCAGTTGGTATTTGGTCAGGAGGTTGAACGATTGGGGGGCGACGTTGGCCAATTGCAGGCCCACGTTCGTCGGCACAATCGACTTAGTTACCTTGGGGTCCATCGTCACCAGGCCGCCCATCACACTCCACTTTGAGGTGAGTTTGCCGGCAACCTCGAAATCGAGGCCCCGCACGCGGTAGGCTGCGTTCGGGACAATCTGGCCGCTGGTGTAGCCAGGCAAGCCGTTCGGCGCGGTCTCACGCGCATTGGTGACATCGGTCTGGAAGGGAGCAATGGTGATGAGCAGGTGGCGGTCGATCAGCTCCCACTTGGTGCCAAGCTCGTAGGACCGGCTCTTTTGGGGACCGAAGATTTGCGTCGCAACCTGCGTCGCCGCGAGGCCGCCATAGGTACTGGAGGTGGCGTCGAGTTCAGAACCGACTGGGTCGGCTGCGGTTGCGTAGGCGAAATAGATGCTGCCGATCTTCACCGGCTTCACCAGCAAGCTGGCGTTGTAGCTGGTGATGCCGTCGTTCGCCGAACTGGAACTCGTGTTGTTGCCCGAATTGATGTGGTAATCGTCATAACGGATGCCGGCGCTGAGGATGAGGAAATCCTTGTAGTTCGCGGTATCCATCAGGTAGGCTGCTTTGGTCTTCACCTTGTACCGTAAGGGATTGCCGGCCAACTGAATGGTTCCGGCGCCGTAGAAGTAGTGCGGCGGATCGACGACGCTGACGATCGGCGCCCCGCTCGAGGTGAAAGCCACAGGTCCCGTCGTCAATTCCGAAGTCAGGCCGCTGTAACCCTGGATACTCAGCCGCTCGTTTGAGAACTCGCCTCCAAGAACCGCCGCGTGACGGATTGCGCCGGTGTTGAATGTGAACCGGGCTTCGGGCTGGTCGTTCATGACGTCCACCGGCTCATACCGGCTTTGCGCGTTCAACTGGACATAGCCTGAGTAGAAGTTCAGGCTCGAAGAATAGGGCGCAGTGGCGCCGCTGGCGCTCGGGTTCTCGGGGATCGTACCGATGTAGTTCAGCAGGGAATGGCTCGCCCGGAGCTTGTTGTCGAGCGTTACGTGGTCGTTGAGCTTCCATTCGGCGTCGATGGTTCCGATATCCTGCGTCGACTTCGTGAAGTCTCGATTGATCGCGCCGTAGTAGGTGTCACGCGATACGCCGCTTTCGGTGACCGGCTCGCGCGTGACCTGGTTGGTCGGCACGCCAAAGTCAGGCAGGCCCCAAAGGTAGGCGTGCGAATAGTTGGCGGTCACCTTAAAGTTGTTGGTCGGGTGGTAGGCCAAGGCGCCGGCGAGGCCCCACCGGTTGTCGGTCGTGTAGTCGCGTCCCGCGACATCGGCGTACTGAACGAGCCCGTTAACACGCACGTCCAACACCCGGCTGATCGCTTTATTGATGTCGACCGTTCCGCGCTTGGTGGAGTCGCCGATGCCGCCTTCCACTCCGAGGTGATAGAAGTCGGCGTTCTGGGCTTCCTTGGTGACGATGTTCATCGCGCCGCCCGTGGTGCCTCGGCCGGCGAAGGAGGAAGCCGGCCCGCGCAGGATCTCGACCTGCTCATCGTCGAAGGTCTCGCGGATGCTGACGCCAGCGTCCCGAACGCCGTCGATGAAGACGTCGTTGCGCGCATCAAAGCCGCGGATGAAGAAGCGGTCACCGAAGGCGTTGCCGCCTTCGCCCGACCCCAAGGTGATCCCGGCCGTTGACCGCAAAACTTCGCGGAGAGTCGTCGCGTTCTTATCTTCGAGCGCCTCCTGAGTCAGAACGGTCTCCGTCTTCGCCGTATTGAGAACCGGCTCGGTGAACTTGGCCGAAGACAAGCGGTCCGCCTTATACGGCGCGAGCGGGTCAGCGTAGGGGTCTGCGCCGGGGGCACGCCCAGACACCACAATGGACTCAGTTCGGCCCCGAAGTTCGAAACTCACAGCGGTTGGCCCCTGGAAGCGGAACGTCACGCTAGTCCCTTCGAGCAGATGCTGGAGCGCCTCTTGAATCGTGAACGTCCCCGAGACGCCGGGCGATTGAATGGTGCCGATCGAATCGAGGGACAGCGTAAATGTGATGCCCGCGGCACGCGCGAACTGCGGAAGGAGGTCCGAAAGCGGTCCAGGCGCGATGTCAAAGCGCTGACTCTGCGCTTGAGAGATCGCACCTCCCGGCGGCGGCACGCTCTGGGCGAGAGCCACGCTCATCGTCTTACTGCCAACCGCGGAGTACGCGACGATCGCCCCCATCGTCACCCATCGATAGGTGATCGGCCAGTTGTTCTGGTTGTTCCGCTTCGCTTCCTTTTTGCGCGCCGCCCTGATCTTGAACTTCATTCCGCCCTTGCTCCTTGATAAATCAACGGCTCCGGTCTCGCATTGGTGCCGGTCACTCCGGAGAGGAATTCGCAACTGGATTGCCGTTTGCGACTCGCTAGCATCCCAAGCTCACGCCAATACGTCGAACTTCTTTGGTTCATAGTAGGGAATTGGGCGTTTCAAGTCAAGAGCTAAAGTGCAACCCAGTTGCAAATCGTACTTCCGGGCATTCTGCGTCGACACATTCTCGGCTGGATCGGCAGCAGTCCTTCGTCACCCAAACGACGGCGCCGAGAACCAGTGTTTACACGATGTACAGTACAATTCGAGGATAGCGGAATGGTTCGGATTCCATCAAATCGCGAAGCCGACCGCCGGAATCTTTCAGTGGTGTCTATTGAAGGTTGATTGCAAGAGCGCCAAGCCATGGTAGGGATGACGCAGCTTGGTGTTGATGGGCAGAGGTGGGAATGAGGGCGGTCCCCGGGAGGGGGAAACGCTTCGGTGACGCAAGCCCGGCAGGGTGCTACCATCAGGGTGAATTCAGAGAAGAAGAGGTGCTTCTACTATGATCAGCACTCCCGATCGCGCAGCAACCGCCCAGAAGTCGAGCCTCGATTTATTGAATCGGTCCGTGGCCGACGAGTTGCAGGCAGTGCATCAATACATGTACTTTCACATCCAGCTCGACGACCAGGGCCTGGGCCCGCTCTCCAGTCTCCTCAAGCGGACCGCCATCATGGAAATGGGCCATGTCGAGGCGCTCGCCGAGCGCATCCTGTTCTTGAAAGGAGAAGTCGAGATGACCGCAGGCGGACCCGTGGCCAAGATAACGGATCCGGCGGCCATGCTCACCAAAGCGGCCGAAATGGAACAGGCAAGCGTACGGGATTACAATCAAGCCGCGAAAGAGTGCGCCGCGCTGGCCGATGCGGGCACCCAGCAGCTCTTCGAGCGCTTAGTGGCCGATGAAGAATCGCATTTCGGCCAATTTGAGAAACAACTCGACCACATCAAGCGCTTCGGTCCAAGCTATCTCGCACTCCAGTCTTTCGGCACGCTCAGTGAACTGCCCGGTAAGGAGTAGAGAGAGCCAGTCGTTCCGTCTAAAAGGTCCGCCACCGCGCAATCTGCGCGGTTGGGAAATCGGATGTTATTGATGGCAAAGGCAGAGTTCAGTCGCACACCGCGCCAGTTGCGCGGACGGCTCGCCCGGTCACCCGCGTCCCATGAGGGACCGGGTTGGTTCGTTCTCCTACTGAGCACCCTTGTGCGTCTCGTGCAGCACAGCCCGCCGATATAAGTAGGTGGTCCGCTGGCGATCCAGCTCGGCGGCGCGGAGTTCGGCAAAACGGTCTGACGTGAGGGCGCCCAAAAAGTTCACCAGGTCATCCACTTCGCTATCGGTAAGCCCCAGCGGCTTCATCTCGGCATCGAGAAATGGATTTCGCTCGCCTCCCTTGTTGAAGAACTCAACCACGTCCCAGAGAGTTTCCTGGCTCCCGTCATGCATATAGGGTGCGGTGAGAAGCACGTCCCGCAAAAACGGCGTCTTGAAAGCGCCAATGTCTTCCTTCTTTTGGGTGACCAAAAACCGGCCGAGCTCCGAGAAATCTGTCTCGAGCGCCAGCCGGTCCTTCTCGGCCTGGCTGCTCGCACTGCGCGCCGCGCCCGCCGCGAGCTGATTGTAATCTTGTTTATCAGCGGCGACTCCCGTATTGTGGAAACGGTTGTCGCCAAACAGGGGGAGCGGGGCGTCATAGCTATGACAGCTTGCACACCTCGCCTTACCGGTGAACAGGGCCCACCCCCGGTGCTGCGAAGCGTTCAGAGCTTTCTCGTCTCCCTGCAGAAAACGATCGAACGGCGCTTGTGTGGAAAGCCGGGTTCGCTCGAAGGCGGCGAGTGCTTTGCCCATGTCCTCCCAGTTCACCGGGTGGCTGAACACCTGTTGGAACGCGTCGACAAACTCCGGAATCGCAGCCAGCTTCGCAACGACATCTTTTGGGTCCTTCTGGCCCATTTCCACCGGATTCAAAATGGGTAGCGTGGATTGCTCTTCCAGGGTCTCGGCCCGTCCGTCCCAGAACATCGACTTATAGAACATCGCGTTCAGAATCGAGGGAGCGTTACGCTTGCCGAGCTGATCGCCGACGCCCCGGGAAGTTGCGGTGTGAGTCGTGAAACCATTTCGAGGTGAGTGGCAGGTATTGCAGGCGATGGAGTTATCGGCCGAAACTCGCTTCTCGTCGAAAATCATGTCGCCCAACTTAGCTTTGGCGTCCGTGACCGGATTGTCCGCCGGAGTGAATGATCGAACGGTCGCCGCGGAAAACAATAGCACCGGGGCCGGCGCGCCCGGCGTGGGTGGCTGCGCGGAGAGGGAGGCCACTACCGCCAGGGCCATCGAGGAGTGGAACGCTACACGATTCATATGTTTCCCCTTCGGCGAATCGTATCAGAACGCGAATCCGGCCGATGTAACAGTGTTGTAAAGGAAAGAGGGGCGGACAATCGCCTGCCGGAATTACAACATCGTTACATCTCTTGGTCCTAGGCTCCTGTAGCGTAGAGAAAAGATTTCAAAACCATTTACCAGACGGAGTTCCACGAATTGACAGGTTTCATGGTTCGAACCAGGCTGACCTCGATTGCAGCCATCCTCGCTTGGGGGGCGGCCATCTGTTGCGGGCAAGCAGGTACAGGAGAAGTCATCGGCACGGTCCGGGATGCCTCCGGCGCTGTTCTGCCGAATGTGACCGTAACGGTGACGCAGCAAAGCAGCCTGGTATCGCGGGAAGTCACCACAGCAGCCGATGGGAACTACACCGTGCCATCGCTCCCCATTGGCGAGTACATGATCAAGGCGGAACGCGCCAATTTTGCGACTCAGGTTCGGGAAGGATTCATGCTTCAAGTGGGCCGGGAGGAGCGAGTAGATTTCACGCTCCATGTCGGGGAACGAACGGAGACCGTCACGGTGGTCGAGGGGGCACCGCTGCTACGGACCGGTGATGCGGAAGTCAGTGAGGTGATCGCCAACGAGCGGATCCTGGATCTGCCGCTCAATGGACGCCAATTCGTCGATCTGACGCTGCTGAGCGATAACGTATTCAAGTCGCCTCGGGGCACCCGCGGTTCGGCACTCGCGCAGACCGGCACAGGCGTCCTGGTCGCTGGACAGAGGGCCGGGCACAACATGTATTATCTGGACGGCGTCTCGGTCACGGATCAGTATTTCAACCATTTGGTGGCTTCGCCGTCTGTTGATGCGATCGACGAGTTCAATATTCAGAAGTCCATCTACCCGGCGGAATACGGCGGCAAAGCATCGGCGACTATCAGTGCAGTGACCCGCTCGGGTGGCAATGAGGTTCGCGGCTCCGTCTATGAGTTTCTTCGAAATGACGCGCTCGACGCGCGCAATTTCTTCGACCCCCGCAACAACCCGCCCTATCGTCAGAGTCAATTCGGGGCGAGTCTCGGTGGGCCGGTCAGGAAAGACAAGACGTTCTATTTTCTGAACTACGAAGGGCTGCGGACCAGGCAGGCCTTGACCCAAACCTTCTCCGTGCCAACGGCAGCGGTGCGGAGCGGGGATTTCTCCGGCCTCCCTGTGATTTATGACCCGAAGAGCGGCGACGCCTCGGGCAAACGGACGCCGCTTGCGGACAATCGCATTCCCACTACGCGGCTCGATCCGGCTGCTCTGGCATTCCTCAACAAACTACCGGCGACGAACCTTGCGGGGCTAGCCCAGAATTACCTGGCGACGCCAAAGCTCACCAACAACAACGACCAGGGGGTATTCCGGCTCGATCACCACCTAGCCACAAACGACACTCTCTTCGGCCGAGTGTATATCGCCGATTTCGACACGTTCCAGCCGTTTGGCAGCAGCATGCTGAATGAGAGCCTCGTTCCGGGATTTGGGTACTTTCTCACTACTAGAACCAAGAGCATCGCGATCGGCGAGACTCACGTATTCACGCCAACCCTGATCAGCGAGGCGCGATTCGGATTTCTGCGGGTATCGGGGGGCCAACAGAGCGAGAATCAGGGCATCAATTTCGCGGCGCAGAACGGGATTGGCGGCATCGCGCCGAATCCGGATCAAACCGGCTATCCTTCGGTCAGCTTTTCCGGAGCGTACACCACCGCGGGCGACCCGGCGAATCTGTTCACGCGGCGCGACAATAGCTTCGATTACATGGAGAATCTCTCCTGGATTCGCGGCCGGCATAGCATGAAATTTGGCGGGTACATTTTCCGGTTGCAGTTCAACCCCAGCGAATCGCCGAACGCCCGCGGATCGTTCACTTTCACGCCACGGTACACCTCGTCGGCTGCCGGACTGGGCGACGGGAACGCCTTCGCGGATTTCCTTTTTGGGTATCCCTCGTCCGCGCAAGCCGGCATTGGGCCGGGAGGTACAGAATACGGCCGCAGCTTATGGACCCATTTCTATGCCCAGGATGAGTGGCGCATCGCCCGCAACCTCACGTTGAATTACGGCCTGCGGTACGAGATCAACGGTCAGATGACCGATTCGCAGAACCGGCTTTCGGCGATTGAGGTGAACCGATTCGTGATCGCCAGCGACGGCAGCGGACAGATCAATCCAGCCGCCAACAGCCTGCTCGGTTTGATTCCCGTTCCGTATGTCACTTCCCAAGCCGCAGGCTACGACCGCTCCCTGCAACTGCCGAACTACCATCACATCGCTCCGCGTGCCGGATTGGCTTGGGCATTGAGCGACAAGCTGGTGATTCGCGCCGGGTGGGGATTGTTCTTCAACCAGGCCGCGTATAACATTCAGACCGCCCTCACCGAGAACTTGCCGTTTTTCTTCAACAAAAGCGTCAACACCTCGGCGACCACGGCGATTCCCACGCTCACGACTTCCAACATTCTCCTGTCGAATGCCAACGGAACCATCGGGGGGGCGACGCTCGATTATCCATATCGCTCCGAATACGCCGATTCGTGGAGCCTGGACGTGCAGCGGACGCTCGGGTCGAATTGGTTGTTGCAGGTGGGGTATTTCGGCTCGCACGTGGCCGGCGCGGACGACAGCACGTACGGCAATATTCCGGTTCCCGGTCCGGGAGCCATCGACCCGCGGCGGCCCGATCCTCTTTTGAGCGGCTTCAAAGCAATTCGCTGGGATGGATGGTCGATCTATCATTCCGGCACGATTCGAATCGAAAAACGACTAGCGAACGGGCTCAGTTTTAACGCCAGTTATACGCTGTCGAAATCGATCGACGACGCGTCGGACGTGGGCAGCACTTTCTCGGAAACCAACATTCCGCAGAATGTCCGCGACGTGCGGGCCGAGAAGGCGCTCTCCAGCTTCGACCATCGCCATCGTTTTGTCTTCTCTTACACCTATGCTTTGCCATTCGGCAAAGGCCACGCGTTCGGCCCGCTAGGCATCGGTGGCAAACTGGTGGAAGGGTGGTCGCTCTCCGGGCTCGGGTCGGCACAATCCGGCGCGCCGTTCACCGTCATCCTGCCTACCGACAATGCCAATATCGGAACCGGACCGGCGCAGCGTCCCGATTTGATCGGCGATCCGAACGCCAACGCCCCTCATACCGCACAGCAATGGTTCAACACGGCTTCGTTTGCGATGCCCGCTCCTTTTACTTTCGGCGATGCGGGACGAAACGTGGTGTTTGGTGATTCGGAGGTTAACTTCGACATGTCGCTCCATAAGGACACCGCGATCACGGAACGCGCCCGCCTCCAATTCCGAGCCGAAGTTTTCAACATCTTGAATCACACGAATTTCGCCGACGTGCCCGGTCGCACCGCCTTTACCGCCACGTTCGGGCGCTATACCAGCGCGTTGAATCCCCGGCAGATGCAACTCGCGCTGAAACTGCTTTTTTAGTAGGTTGGTTCTGGGGAAGGCCCCGCGGATGAATCATCGTGTGCTCCTGGTGGAGGATGAAGAGGGCTTGCGCATGTTCCTCGGTGACAGCCTCCGCAATGAAGGATATAAGGTCGAGTTGGCGTCCGACGGCGAAGAGGGACTCGAAAAAGCCCTGGCGCTTCCAATCGACCTCGTCATCCTCGACCTGATGCTGCCCCGGAGGAGCGGATTCGAGGTTTGTGAAGCCTTACGCAGCGCACGGCGGGATGTGCCGATTCTCATGCTGACGGCGCTCAGCCAGACCGAGAACGCTGTAAAAGGGTTGAAGATCGGCGCGGATGATTATGTCACGAAGCCCTTTGAGATGGACGAGCTCATGGCCCGCGTCGGCGCGCTGCTGCGGCGGGCGTCCGGTCAAAACTCCTCCGAACCGGCAGTCCATGAGTTCGGCTCGGTCCGTATAGATTTCAAAGGTACGGAGGTCACCCGGAACGGCCGGCGCGTCGACCTTTCCGCGCGCGAGTTCCAACTCTTGCGCTACCTGATGGAACACGCCGGCGAGACGATCTCGCGCGACCGCCTCTTAAAAGAGGTATGGGGATACGAGGCCAAGATTTATACACGGACCGTAGACATGCGGATTGCGAGCCTTCGCCAGCAGATTGAAGATGACCCCAAACAGCCGAAATTCATTCTGACGGTGCAAGGGCTGGGCTACAAATTCCGCGCGGAGCCCGACTAGATGAGAATTCCGCTCAAAGAGCGCACCATTTCCACCTTCATCGTCATACCGAGCGTGGCGATTGTGATTACCTTGGGGGTGTTGCAGTATCGCTGGAGCGCGCGGGTGAGTGAAGCGACCGCGGTCCGGCTCGCCGACAGCCTGCAAATGTCGATGGTGAATTGGCAGATGGATTTCTTCCGATATTTTTCGGAGATCAGTCTGGCGCTTCGAATCGATCCGGAGTTGGATTCGCCGGGCGACGTGAATCAATATGCGCGCCGTTTCGCGGAATGGAGAATGGCGGCCCGATATCCGAGGCTTGTATCCGCAGTATATGTTCTGAGGCCCGGGCGGTCGCCCCTCCAGCTCAATTTCTCGGAACGCCGCTTCGAATCGGCCCTCGCGCCCCAATGGTTCGGCGAAGTAGCGCCGGAATTGGAACGCGCGCGAACGGTCATCCTCTCGAAGAACTCAAACCAGCAGCTCAATCAAAGTTTCTTCGCGGTTGGTGATCCGATCTCGGGCTGGCGCTTCGATCCGCTAATACCCGCGCTGTTCCATCTCGCCGGTCCCGGGGAGGCGTCAGAATGGGTTGCGATTCAATTAAATCGTCAGGAAATCGAGCAGAAAGTTCTTCCTGAACTGGTGCAATCGTATTTTCAAGGAACCGAGGGCCTCGATTATCAGGTCGCGGTGCTCTCCGAAAGAAAGGCCGGACGTCTGCTATATTCCTCTGACGAAGGATTCGGTTTGCCCGAGCCCTCCGATGCTGACGGAACCGTCGATATTTTTGGACGTCCGGCAGGCGAGCCGGGGCCGTCCCCGGTGCACGTCTTTCACATGCCCTCGGACAAGGGGACCTCGGCTTCGGTGAGGATTTCGTGGTTTCCGTTGCTGCGGAAACCCGTTGGCAAGGCCGGTTGGCGGCTGGTGGTGCGACACCGGCGAGGCGGGGCCTTGGGCGCGTTCGTCAGCGAAATCGGCCGGCGCGACCTCACGATCGGCTTCGGCGTGTTGTTGGTCCTTGTCATTAACATGGCGATGCTGATCGTCACCAGCCATCGCGCACAACGGCTGGCTCAACTACAGATGAATTTTGTCACGGCTGTCTCCCATGAGCTCCGGACGCCGCTCACCGTGATCATGTCCGGCGCCGACAACCTGTCAAAGGGCGTCGTCGGAACCCAACAGCAGATGAAGCAATATGGGTCCGTGATCGGACGCCAGGCCAAGCAGCTTTTGGGACTCGTGGAACAGATCCTGTTGTTTGCTTCCACGCGCGAAAGCCGCCACCCATACAAGATGGCGACGATTCGTGTTCATGACGTGATCGACGCTGCGCTGGCCAGCACATCGAGCCTGATCGAAGAGAATCACGTCTCGGTGGAATCCAAGATTGACCCCGCCCTCCAGACCGAAGGCGACGCGGTGGCGCTTTCGCAATGCATCCAGAACTTAATCTCGAACGCGGTGAAATACGGCGGAGCGGCTCGCTGGGTTGGCATTGGTGCTCACTCACGGAATGGCGAAGTGCAAATCAGCGTCTCCGACCGAGGCCTCGGTATCGCCCCCGAGGACTTGCCGCACATTTTCGAGCCTTTCTACCGAAGCGCAGGGGCGCGGAGCGCACAGATTCACGGCACAGGGCTCGGTCTCCCGCTCTCGCAAAGCATCGCCAGCGCGATGAATGGGCGCATTGATGTGGCAAGCATCCCTGGACGCGGCAGCACGTTTGTCGTTCATCTTCGCGACGCGGGGCCGGTTCTGGATATGGAACCAGAGCCTGGTGAGGGACCGGCTGTCACGAAACAGCGATCGCCTTGATGAGGGATAGGAGGCATGCTGGCTCACCTGCGAACGGGACAGGGGTGCCCTATCGAAGGGTTCGTCTTCTAAAACCGCGGAGCTTCCTTTAAACACCCCGCATTTCTGCATCTCTGCGGTCGATACCTATATTCGTCATCAGTTTTTGACACAAGGAGGTAATAATCGAGAATTACCCAATGCGTCATCTCCCCTGGTTCTTTCTCTGCGTGTTCCCGGTATTCGCCCAATATGAGCAGGGCGCCTTCGCGGGCGCCGTCCGCGATCCTCAGCATCTGCCGGTACCGAATGCACAAGTCGAGCTCGCTCACGATGCCACCGGGTTGACCCGTGCCATGGAGACCAACTCCGAGGGACTCTTCTTCGTTCCTGGACTGCCGCTGGGCTCCTACACGGTTTCGGTGACGGCGCCTGGATTCGCGAAAGTTGTTCTCAAGGACATCCGGCTCTCGGTGGGCGAAACCCGCACCGTCGACGTCACCCTCCCGCTCGCGCCTCGTGAGAGCGATCCCGTTCCCGTGGTTGCCCGGCTTAGCGAAATCGACCTCACATCAGCCGCAGTCGCCACGCGCATCCAGAATGAGCAAATCGGAGAGCTCCCGCTCAATGGCCGGAATTGGGCTTCCATGCTTCCGCTCGCCGCGGGCGCGATCGATCCTGGCACATCGGACCAGCGCAGCGTCCGCTTTGCCGGACACGGACGCGATGACAACAATTTCACGCTCGACGGTGTCGATGCCGGCGGGATCTCGAATCAGCCGCAAAAGTCTCAGATCCGCCTCGCGATCCCAACGTCGTCGATTTCGGAGTTTAAAGTCGATGCGACGCTGTTTCCCGCCGAAACCGGTGTCGGCTCGGGCGCGCAGATCGCGCTGGCTTCTCTTTCCGGCACGAACACGCTTCACGGCAGCGTTTTCGAATTTCTCCGCAATGACGTGCTCGATGCGCGGAACCCGTTCAACCTGCAGAAGCAGCCGTTCCGCATGAATCAGTTTGGGGGAGATGTCAGCGGACCTGTTGTCCGCAACCGGACGTTTTTCTTCGCGAGCTTCGAAGCCCTGCGGCAACGGCTGGACCAAGCGCTTCAAGGATTCACTCCGAGCGACTCCTATCGCGCCGCGCTGCTGGCGCAATCGCCCGCACTCGCCCCGCTCATCAACGCCTTCCCCGCCGGAACTCAGCGCCAGCCATCCGATCCGACCACGGACCTATTTATCGGCCTTTCGCCGCAACGAGCCGACGAGACTTCGGGCATGATCCGCCTGGATCACCAGATCTCCGGCTCGACAGCCGCCTTCTTTCGGATCAACGTCGATGAATCCGTTGCCGATAATCCGCTCGGGAATCTTCGTGACCGGACAGTCGCCGACGCGCGACCGATCAATGGCGTGCTCACTCTGAACGAGACCGTTTTGCCATCCCTGTTGAATGAAGTCCGGGTCGGATTCAATCAAGTCAACTATCGCTCTCTACAGTCCACACCGCTGAGGTACAGCCTGAAGGTTACCGGATTCACGACAGTGTCGAGTTCAAAGACAAAAGAAGAAGACGATACTTCCGCGGCGCTCGTCGACAACGTCACGTGGTCCCGCGGCCGGCATATTTTCAAAGCCGGCGCAGAGATCCGGCGCGTCCTCACCGACCCCGGCAGCTCGGCCGACGGCACCCTCACCTATACCAGCCGCGCGAACTTCACCGCCAACATTCTCGACTCTGCCAGCGTCACTTCCACGCTCCCGCTGAAGCGGCTGCGCAAGACGCAAGTCTTCTCGTTCATTCAGGACGACTATCGGTTGCGTCCGAACCTCACCATCAATCTCGGTCTTCGTTATTCGTTCTTCAACGTCTTTCACGAGGCGCAAGGACGCGCGGTGCCCTTCGATTTTGCGACTTGCGGAGGACTCTGCGCGCCGGGCGCATCGTTCTCCCAGCCCCGGCTCGCCGATCTCGATCCGCGCGTCAGCATCTTGTGGAGCCCGGCGGCTTCCGCGCAGCGGACGGTGGTCCGCGCCGGCTTCGGCATCTATCACGGCGATGGACAGCTCGAAGACCAAAATTTGCCCGCGTCCAACGACGTCGCCAGCTACTCCCTCAACTCCAAGCAGATCGCCGGGCTGGTCTATCCGATTGCGCCGTTCCTTTCGACCGTTCCGGGCATTCTTTCGCCACGTGCGCAGAATCGAAATCGGCACGACGAATACGCTTCGCAATGGGGCCTCTCTGTTCAGCAAGAATTGCCGTCCGCTTTCGTCGCCACCATCGGCTATTTCGGCAACAAAGGCACCAACCTCCAGACCATCACGTATGCCAATGTCGCCGACCCCATCACGGGCAAAATGCCATACCCGCAGTATGGACAAGTGCAATACCGAACCAACGACAGCAACAGCACCTTCCACGCCATGCAGCTTTCGTTGCAGCGTCACCTGACCTCCGGCCTGCTTCTCAGCACGAACTACATGTGGTCGCACGCCATCAATGACGGCTCTTTAGGCGGTGGCGAAACCGATGCGACCACGCCCGAAAACGTCTTCTGCCGCGCCTGTGAGCGCGCCTCCAGCGCCTCCGATGTCCGCCAGTTCTTCACTGCCAATGCCGTGTACCAGATACCCTATCGGGCGCGCTTCCTGAAGCCGCTGCTCCGCGATTGGTCGCTTTCGGGCGTCGCGAGCGCACGCAGCGGATTGCCGGTCAACGTTACGATCAGCCGCGCCGCGTCCGCCGTTCCAGGTGGCTACAACATGACGCAGCGCCCCGACGTCGTGCCTGGCGTTTCGTTGACACCGACGGGAGGCTCGACAGCGGCACAGTGGCTGAACCCCGCGGCATTCGCGATTCCGGCTCCGGGCACGTGGGGCAATGCCGGCCGCGATCTGGCACGCGGCCCGGATCTCTATCAGGTCGACTTAGGCCTTGCCCGCCGCATCCCGCTTGCAGAGCGCATGTTTCTCGAATTGCGCGCAGAAGCCTTCAATACCCTGAATCGCACGCAGCTCGGTACCCCGAACGGGGACATCACCGTCCCGGCTCAATTCGGAATCATCCAAAGTACGGTCAACACGACACCGATCGGGTCCGGGACGCCGCGTCAGATCCAGTTCCTGCTGCGTCTCGGATGGTAAAACTGTGAATCGGTGAAGGTGGGTCTTTATGTGCCGATCGCGTTGATCTAGGTCGAGCTATGTCCTACACTCGGGGCTATGAGGAAGAACACCTCCTCGCTGCTGACCGCGCTGGCGGTCGCAGCAGCGCCGTTCGTGCTCACGAATATAATCAAAGCTCAGCAGCCTCAATCGAACAAGTTCTGGTGGCCGGAGAAACTAGACCTCTCTCCTCTCCGGCAAAATTCGCCTGAATCCAACCCGCTCGGCAGAGATTTCAACTACGCCAAGGCCTTTGCCACTCTCGACCTGAAGGTCGTGAAGCAGGACATCGAGAAAGTGATGACTACGTCGCAGGATTGGTGGCCGGCCGATTACGGCAATTACGGACCGTTCTTTATCCGCATGGCCTGGCATAGTGCCGGCACCTACCGCACCTTGGATGGCCGGGGTGGCGCCGACGGCGGACAGCAGCGGTTTGAACCGCTCAACAGTTGGCCCGACAACGCGAACCTCGACAAGGCCCGCCGCCTGCTGTGGCCCGTCAAGCAGAAATATGGCGCGAAGCTGTCCTGGGGTGACCTCATGGTTCTGGCTGGCAATGTTGCGCTGGAAGACATGGGCTTCAAGACGTTCGGCTTCGCTGGCGGGCGCGCGGACGATTGGGAGCCGGAGCTCGTCTATTGGGGTCCGGAGCAGAAGATGCTGGGCGATCAGCGCTACAGCGGTAACCGAAACCTGCAAAGACCTCTGGGGGCCGTGCAGATGGGCCTGATCTACGTAAATCCGGAAGGCCCGAACGGAAATCCGGATCCGCTCGCCGCTGCCAAGGACATCCGCGAAACCTTCGGCCGCATGGCGATGAACGATGAGGAAACCGTGGCCCTCATTGCCGGGGGACATACCTTCGGTAAGGCTCACGGTGCACATGCTCCAGCCGAGTGCGTGGGCGGGGAGCCCGCTGCCACCGGCATCGAGAAACAAGGGCTTGGCTGGGAAAACAAGTGCGGCAAGGGGAACGCCGGCGACACGGTCACCAGCGGCCTCGAAGGCGCATGGAGCGCTACGCCCACCAAGTGGTCCTCGCAATATCTCGACAATTTATTTGGCTTTGAGTGGGTCCAGACGAAAGGTCCGGGAGGCGCCACCCAGTGGGTTCCAGCGAACAACCAGGCGGCGAACCTGGTTCCCGACGCGCACGACCCTGCTCAGCGCCACGCCCCAATGATGTTCACAACCGACCTTTCCCTCAAAATGGATCCGTCTTACCAGAAGATCGCCATGCGCTTCCGGGAGAATCCGGAGGAGTTCCGCCTTGCTTTCGCGAAGGCCTGGTTCAAGCTGACCCATCGCGACATGGGCCCGAAGTCTCGCTACGTGGGGTCGGAAGTTCCGCAGGAGGATCTGATCTGGCAGGATCCGTTGCCTAAGGTGACTTACAAGCCCGTCGATGCGAAGGACATTGCCGCGCTGAAGGCGAAGATCCTCGCCTCCGGTTTAACCGTCCCCGAACTGGTCCGGACGGCGTGGGCTTCGGCGGCCTCTTTCCGGGGCACCGACAAGCGTGGTGGCGCCAATGGCGCGCGCCTGCGACTGGCTCCACAGAAGGATTGGCCGGTCAACAACCCGTCGGAACTGGCCAAAGTGTTGCCGCGCCTGGAGGGCATTCAGAAGGAGTTTAACGCCAAGTCCGGCGCCAAGAAGGTTTCTCTCGCGGATCTGATCGTTCTCGGCGGTAACGCCGCTGTGGAGAAGGCTGCAAAAGACTCCGGCTGCAGCGTGCAGATTGCGTTCGCACCGGGCCGCGTGGATGCAAGCCAGGAGCAGACCGACATTGCTTCGTTCGCCGTGCTCGAACCGGCGGCGGATGGTTTCCGCAACTACTACAGCAAAGGTTTGAGCCGTTCCCCCGCCGAGTTGTTGGTGGACCGCGCGCAGATGCTAAATCTCACTGTTCCGGAGATGACGGTTCTGATCGGCGGCCTCCGAGTCGTGAATGCCAACACCGCCGGACTTACACAGGGCGTCTTCACGGCTCACCCCGGAACCTTGAACAACGATTTCTTCGTCAATCTGCTCGACATGTCGACCAAATGGAACCCGTCCACGAAAGAAGAGGACATTTACGAAGGAGTAGACCGCGAATCCGCCAAGGTGAAATGGACCGCAACTCCGGTTGACTTGATCTTCGGCTCAAACTCCGAATTGCGTGCCGTGGCCGAAGTCTACGGCGCGGCGGACGGCAAGGAGAAGTTCGTGCAGGATTTCGGGAAGGCGTGGGCGAAGGTGATGAACCTCGATCGTTTCGACCTCCGCTGAGTCGAAAAACGCATACACGATTCCGCTTAACGCTCAATCGATCCCGCTGCGGAGTTTGCCGTACTCTCCGCTCGCGACGGGTCGAGGCCAATCTTTATCTATTTCGGCACCCACAGAATCTGCGTGGCACAACCCTGTGCAGCGATCCGTTGGCCTTGGGGTCCCGCGAGGAGCTGTACATTCAGCGGGTACTCGCCCGTATAAACGGATGTGCGATAGTCGCCTTCGGGGAGGCCGTCGAAGACGAAGCGGCCGCCTGCTTCGGCTTCGGCGTAACGGACAAGGGTATCGGACTCCAACTTCACCACGACCCCCGGGACCGGCAAGCCGATCGCCTCCTTGTACTGCTGGAAATCGAAATCGTGGCCGGGGTGGTCGTTGTTGGTCACGAAGCCTTCCAATTGGGTGGCCAGTTTGGGATTGTCCTTGTAAAAGGACAGGTACGGCAAGTCGTGGCCAGCGTCGGACAAGCGGCGTGTCCGTGTACAACTACTCGTGGAGAATGCACCGGAACCTTCATCGCTATTGGCGTACACCAGATAGGTCTCTCCCATTTGAAAGTCGACGCCGCAGTCGCCGGCGGCCGTTTCGACAATCACCGATTCGAGCTTCTCTTTCTCTGCCTGATTGGCCGGCTGGTCATCGTCGTCATCGTCATCCTTGGCGGCCTTGCTCTTGGCCGGACCTTTCTTCGGCGCGTTTTTCTTAGCCGCCCGGGTGGGAGCCGGCGGCTTGGGTTTCGCTGCTGGTGGAGGAGCGTCGTCATCGTCTTCGTGTTTGAAGAGGGTCTTGACCTTGAAGCGGACGCGCTCGCCGCGATCGAGCGTTGAGAAAAAGATTCGGGAAAGATCGTACGGTGTTTTCGCAGCTTGAAAGCGTTGTCTTTGGTCCGCCGCGAGATCAGGAAACAACTTCAGGTACGTGTCTTTCAGCTTGGCCAGGGAAGCGGCCGATTGGTTCTTCAACGCGTCGTCAAACGCGCTGTTCAGAGAGCCCATGGACTGCCTCTGCGAGACGTTCCACCGATTCAGAAAACTCGGCTCAATCGATTCTACGGTTCCGATGAAGATCAGTTCACTGGCCTTTGCTTCGCTACAGGGGGATAGGGCGGCCTCGCATTGGCAGGCCGCCGCAAGCCATGGATGCAGGAAAGGGGCAAGCAGGAAAATGCACCGGAACACTCTCTTCGGCATTACCGGGCCGCTTCCCTTGCCGGCTCTTTCTTCGGAGGGACGGATTCCTTTCCATCGATCACAAACGTGAAGAGCCGGTTATCCGGATACGACCGCGCAAACAGCGTGAGGTATTGTTTACCGTCGAGCATGTAGGTAATCGGAGTGACGTTGGTGCCGCCCAGGTCCGTTTCCCAGAGTTTCTCCCCCGTTTCGGCGTTGTACGCGACCGGGCCGTGAAAGACCAGGTTCCCCGCTGTTGCCAGTGTGCCGCCGCCACCGTTGGTTCCGCCGGCGCCAATAAGCCGCCAGCGTTCTTTCTGTGTCTTCGGATCCCAGGCCACCAGGAATCCACCACTCGCTTGCGGCTGATTCTCCGCGCCCTCCGGCTCCCGAGCAGGTGCTAGCGCTGACTGCTCGGGCGGAGGTGGCGCCGTCTGTCCATTGGGCAGGCGCGGGCCGAGACCACCCGCCATTCCCAGGTTGCGTCCGCCGGCAGCATACTTGAAGTTGGGATCGATGCGGTATGTGTAACTGCTCTCCTGGCCTGGAATATAAACCAAGCCGGTCAGAGGACTATAGGACATCGGCTGCCAGTTGTGAGCGCCGCCGGGGCCCGGTGAAACGATTGCGGCTTGTTCCATGCTGGCCCGATTGCCCTTGGCTTCGATGGGGCGGCCCTTGCTGTCGAGACCCAACGCCCACGTCACCCGCTTCGCGTATTTCTGTCCGGAGATGAATTCGCCGGTGAGTCGGTCGAGCACGTAGAAGAACCCGTTCTTGGGCGCGTGCATCAGCACCTTGCGAGGCCTGCCGTCGATCGTCAGGTCGGCGAGGATCATCGGCTGCACCGATGTGAAATCCCAATCGTCTCCTGGCGTTTCTTGGAAATACCAGACCATCTTGCCCGTGTCTGGCTTCACCGCCAGCACCGAACCGAGGAAAAGATTGTCGCCGCCGCCTGGGCTGCGGTAAACGTGACTCCAGGGACCGCCGTTGCCGGTGCCGATATACAAAATGTCGGCGTCGGGATCATAAGCCATCGCGTCCCAGACCGTGCCGCCGCCACCCATGGTCCACCAGTTGCCGGACCACGTCTTTGCCGCCATGGCCAACTCCTCATGCTCAAACGGCTTTGACGGGTCGCCAGGAACCGTGTAGAAGCGCCATGCTAGTTTACCGGTCTCGGCATCCCACGCGGAGAACTGTCCGCGCACCGCCTGTTCGGCCCCGCTATTGCCGACGATCACCTTGCCTTTGACCACGCGGACGGCGGAAGTGAGAATGTCGCCGGGATCGTTGATCACCTGTGACTGCCAGACGAGTTTGCCGGTCTCCTGATCGAGAGCTACCAGTCTCCCGTCCAGAAGCCCTGCGTACACCTTGCCGTGATACAAGGCGACACCGCGATTGACCGGTCCGCAGCAGAGCCCGGCGATGGGCTGGCGTGCGATCTCCGGGTCCCAACGCCACTTCATCTTGCCGGTGCGCGCATCGACGGCGAACAGGACATCCCACGCAAGACTTCCGTAGAGAACGCCATTCGAAAATAACGGTGTGCCTTCCACGCGGCCCCCGGAAGGGGACTCCGTATCCCAGGACCACGCCAAACCCAAACGCTTGACGTTGCTCACATCGATCTGCTTGAGCGGGCTGAAGTGAGTCTCGGCGTAATCACGGCCGTAGGTGACCCATTCGTCTCCGTTCTTGGCGGCATTCGTCAGAGTAGTGTCGTCCACTCTCTTCGCCGGTTGGGCAATGGCAAGCTCGGCTACGGCCAGCATCATTAAGCCACATCGTGTACGCATGTATGCTTCTCCTCGGATCTACTTGGATTCCGGCCTTTCCGGGATCTGTGGAATCGGCTCATTACCGCCCAGGGCGAAGGTGAAGAGCCGATTGTTCGGATAGCCGCGGGCCAGCACAGAAATATATTGCTTACCGTCCAGCATGTAGGTGATCGGCGCCACGTTTTCGCCGCCGATATCGGCACTCCAGAGTTTCTCGCCGGTTTCGGCGTTGTAGGCGATGGCGTTATGAAACAGAATGTTTCCGGCCGTCACCAGCGTTGAGCCGCCGCGCATGAAGCCGCCGACCGCGGGGAGCCGCCATTTCTCGGTATTCGTACGAGGGTCCCAGGCAACCAAGAACCCCCCGGTGGCTGCCGGTTGGTCTTCCGCGCCTTCCGGTTCTTTAATTGGACGCTGCGGCACCAGCCCGGGGATCACCTTGCCTTGATCGTCCCGCGGCCGCTGGATCGTGCTCATGCCGGCATTCTGGTTGCCCGGTGTGTAGACAAAATTCGGATCCCTTGCATAAGCGGCGCTGCTTTCCGTTCCCGGAATATACACAAGTCCGGTGAGTGGGCTAAACGCCATCGCCTGCCAATTGTGCGCGCCTCCGTTGCTGGGAGAAATCAAGACAGGCTCGGTTCCGTAGCGAGCACCGTTCGCTTCGATGGGTCGGCCTTTGCCATCGAGTCCGATGGCCCAGGTGACTCTTTTCGCGTACTTCGCGCCCGAGATGAACTCGCCATTCGTCCGGTCGAGGACGTAGAAGAAACCGTTCTTCGGTGCATGGAGGAGGACCTTGCGCGGTTTGCCGTTGATCGTCAGGTCGGCAAGGACCATAGGTTGCGTCGACGTGTAGTCCCAGTCATCGCCAGGCGTTTCCTGGAAATACCAGACCATCCGCCCGGTGTCGGGCTTGACCGCGAGCACCGATGCCAGGAACAGGTTGTCGCCACCCTCCGGACTGCGAAGATTGCGATCCCAAGGGCCGCCGTTCCCGACGCCGACATAGAGAAGGTCGAGGTCGGGATCATAGGCGAATGCGTCCCAGACGGTGCCTCCGCCGCCCATCTTCCACCACTCGCCCGTCCAGGTCTTCGCCGCGACAGCGAGTTCGGGATGCTCGAAGGGTTTCGAAGGATCACCGGGAACAGTGTAGAAGCGCCAGACTCGTTTGCCGGTCTCGGCATCGTAGGCCGAGAAATAGCCGCGCACGGCCTGCTCGGCTCCGCTCGATCCGACAATCACCTTGCCTTTCACGATGCGGATCGCAGCCGTGAGAATGGTGTCGTCGTTGGGGGTATCTTGGACGGACCAAATGAGCTTGCCAGTTTCCTGGTCGAGAGCCACGACACGCCCATCCAGCAAGCCTGCGTAGACCCGCCCTTTGTACAACGCCACGCCGCGATTCACCGGGCCGCAGCAGATCTTGAGCAGACGTGCCCGCGAAATCTCGGGGTCCCAGCGCCACTTCATTTTGCCGGTTCGGGCATCCAGCGCGAACAGAACGTTCCAGCCGAGGCTTCCATAGAGGACGCCATTCGACTCGAGCGGTGTTGCCTCGATGCGTGCCCCGGACGGCGATTCGGTCTCCCAGGACCAGGCCAGGCCGAGCCGGCTGATATTAGAGGCGTCGATCTGTTTGAGAGGACTAAAGTGCGTCTCGGCGTAGTCGCGACCGTAGGTGATCCAGTCGTCGGGGTCTTTCGCGGCGTTCCGCAAAAATCGGTCGTCGATTCGTCGCGGCTGTTGCGCGAGAGTAATCACGCCGAATGAGAGGAGGGCCACGCCAGTGGCAAGCAGGACTGAGGTTCGCGACGTGAGCAAGGGTGCAAGTCTCCTAATCATGGGCGCTATCGAGAGTCCTGGTGCAAATCTGCCCCGGTAAGGGAGGGATTTCCTAAGAGTCTCTTCGTCTTCAGGTCTGGACCGGAACGCACACCCGCCATCGGACCGCGATGGCAGCTCAAGCAGGTTCGCTTGTCTGCGAGGATCGCCTTACCCCGTGCTTCCTCGACCGCCTGCACTAAGTTCACCCGAGCGGCGACTTCAATTTGCCCGATCGCTTCCAGGGCGACCGCGACGAACAAACAGGGGCTGAGGGTATAGCTAGTCGCGTGGTCCATCATCGTTGTTGGCCGAGTGCCTCGTCAACTGACTTCTTTCCGCCGAGGGCAAAAACAAACAGCTTTGGACCGGGGCCTGACTGATTTTTTCCCGCCTCTCCGGCCCCGCCCAGAAGACCAGCAGCCGGGTTGGCCGCGCGGCCACCCAGAATGGCGATGTATTGTTGGCCATCGATTTCGTAGCTCACGGGAGAGGCCATGTTTCTAACGCCCAACTCCATTTCCCACAGCTTTTCGCCCTTATCGGCGCTGTAGGCGATCAGCTTCCCGTCCGCCGTTCCCTGGAAGACCAGGTTCCCGGCGGTCGTTACCGTGCCGCCGTTGAATTGCGTTGCATAGTCCACGCGCCATCGCGGAGTTTGCGTCACGGGGTCCCAGGCAATCAGAAAGCCTGGCTTTCCCGGAACAGCAGGAGGACCTACCGCCGGAGGCGAGGGAAGACGGTTCGAACCGCCAACGACACCCGTGTTCCAGGCTCCTTTTTGGAACACGTAATTGGGCGTAGCGCCATAGGCAAACGTACTGTTCTGGGCCGGAATGTACATGAGGCCCGTGTCGGGATTCCAGGACATCGGATGCCAATTGTGGACGCCGCCGGGGCCGGGAGAAATCACGATGGTCTTTCCGTCCGGATAACGGACGCCTGGGTTCTCGACCGGCCGGCCGGTTTTCATGTCCACGGCGCTAGCCCAACTGATGTTGCCATACGGCTCCGCCGAAATGAGCTTGCCGGTGATCCGATCAAGAACATAGAAGAAACCGTTCTTTGGCGCCTGCATGAGTACCTTGCGAACCGATCCGTCGATGCGGATGTCGGCCAAAGTGATCTGCTGGACTGCGGTGTAGTCCCACGAGTCTCCGGGCGTCGTCTGGTAATACCATTCGAGCTTTCCGGTGTCAGGACGTAACGCCAGGATGGAGGACAAATAGAGATTGTCGCCACCGCCGGGGCTGCGGAAGTCGCGATCCCACGGGCCGCCATTCCCGGTGCCAACATACAGAAGGTCCGCATCGGGGTCGTAAGCCATCGAATCCCAGACCGTGCCGCCGCCGCCCTTCTTCCACCACTCACCGTTCCACGTTTTCGCGGCTGCAGCCAGCTCGGGGTTCTCGAAGGGTTTCGCGGGATCGCCTGGAACCGTGTAGAAGTGCCAAGCCAGTTTTCCAGTGGTAGTATCGTAGGCGCTGACGAAACCACGCACGGCGTACTCCGCGCCGCCGTTGCCGATGATCACTTTGCCTTTGATGATGCGAGGCGCGCCTGTGCTCGTGTACCACTCGTCCTTTGGTGTAGTTTGTACTTCCCAATCCACCTTGCCGGTCTTTTGGTCGAGCGCCACCAGACGCCCGTCGAGCGCGCCCACATAGACTCGACCTTGATACAACGCAACGCCCCGGTTCACGACGCCGCAGCAAGCTCGCTGCTGAACCTCATAGGGCACCTTGGCGTCCCACTCCCAAAGGCGCTCATTGGTCCGCAGATCATAGGCGAAGACCGCGCCGTAGCTTAAGGTTGCGAAGAGGACGCCGTTACTCACCAGAGGTGTCGCCTCCATCGCGCCCAGAGCTTGTGTCGGCCAGACATGGGTAAGGCCGAGCTGCGCGACGTTCGAAGCATTGATCTGCTTGAGGGGGCTGAATCGCGTCTCCGCGTAATCGCGGCCATAGGTCAGCCATTCGCCGGCGTTCGAAGCCGCACCTCGCAAAGTTGCATCATCGACGGACTTGCCTCGATCCGTTTGCGCCGAGGATTCTAGCCCGGTTACGATCGCGAGGGCCGCGGCGAGGAAGTAGCTCGATATCGTTTTCATCATGTGATTACTGCTTAGGCGCAGCGGGCGGCGATGGGGGGACACCGCGCCCGCGGCCAGCCGGCGCGGGTGGGGGCGCCGGAATCGGTTCCTTTCCGTCTAAGGAAAAAGTGAACAGTCTGCCGCCATTCCGGCCCGCCAACACGGAGAGATACTGCTGGCCATCAACGGCGTAGGTCACCGGAGTGGAGATACCTAGGCCGATCAGGGCCTCCCAGAGTTTTTCGCCTTTGTCTGCGCTGTAGGCTTGAAGGTGGCCGTCGGCGGCTCCCAGGAACACCAGATTACCCGCGGTAGCCACGGTGCCGCCCGGACGAGTCGGGTAGCCCACCCGCCATCGTTCCGAGTTGCTTGCGGGATCCCAAGCAACCAGAAATCCGGTAGGCAGAGGTGGATTTTGAGCATTCGGCGGCCGCACAAAGGTGGCCCCGAAGTTCTGTTTCCCGCGCTGCCATTTGAAATCAGGATCGGGTGCAAACGGGAAGGCTGCGTTAGTCCCGGGGATGTACACCAGCTTCGTCTCGGGGCTGTAGGACATCGGCTGCCAGCTATGCGCTCCGCCCGCTCCGCCCCAGATCAGCACCGGCCCATTGAGATATCGCGCATCCGGCGTTTCGATCGGTTTCCCGGTCTTCATATCCACGCTCGTGGCCCAATTGATATCGGTGAATGGCTTCGCGGAAAGGAGTTCTCCGCTGATGCGGTCCAGCACATAAAAGAAGCCGTTCTTGGGAGCCTGCATGATCACCTTGCGCGGACGCCCGGCTATGGTGATATCGGCAAGGATCAAGGGCTGGGTTGCGGTGAAGTCCCAGGAGTCGCCCGGCGTCGTCTGGTAATACCAGACCAGCTTTCCGTTGTCGGGTTTTAACGCAAGAATCGAGGAAAGGTAGAGATTATCGCCTCCTCCGGGACTGCGAATTTCGCGATTCCAAGGGCCGCCGTTGCCGGTTCCGACGTAGAGCAAGTCGGCATCGGGGTCGTATGCAAGTGCGTCCCAAACGGTTCCGCCCCCACCTGTTTTCCACCATTCGCCGTTCCAGGTCCTGAGAGCCTTCTGCAATGCGGGGTTTTCCACAGGCTTGGACGGATCGCCCGGAATTGTGTAAAACCGCCAGGCGAACTTCCCGGTTTCGGCGTCATAGGCTGAAACGTAGCCGCGCACACCATATTCGGCGCCTGCGTTGCCGATGATGACCTTGCCTTTGACTATGCGGGGGGCGCCCGTGATCGTCTGATAATCGTCCTCGGTGGTTTTGACAGACCAGAACTGCTTTCCGGTCTCCTGGTCCAGCGCGGCGAGCCTTCCATCGAGAATCCCTACGTACACCTTGCCGTCGTAGAGGGCAACGCCGCGATTGTTCGGTCCGCAACAGGCGTGTGGTCCAAAGCTGCGATCGACATCGGGATCGTAACGCCATTTCTCTTTGCCGGTCCGAGCGTCGATAGCAAAGACGATACTCCAGCTACCCGTCGCGTAGATCACTCCATTGGAGATTAGCGGCGTAGCTTCGAAGGTTGCCTGGGTTTTTGTCTCAAAGGACCAATCCAGGCCCAGGCGGCTGACATTCCTGTCGTTGATCAGCTTGAGAGGACTGAAATGCGTTTCCGCGTAATCGCGGCCGTAGGTGAGCCAATCTTCACCTTGCGAACCAGCACGCTTCAAAGCGACATCGCTGACCCGCTGATGCGTCTGTCCGGGACAGAGGCAGCAGAGTGGCAGTAATACGAGAGGGAGCCTAAGAAGATTTCCTGACATCGCCGTGTTCAGCGGAAGGTTCCGTGCGAATCCTCGTCTTGTATATTCGCCAAGGAGGCATTTTGTTCACCTCATTTTCCAAAAAACCAGCAATGGGGAACCCATGGCAAAATTTTTGGAGGATCTTCAAATTTTGCCTGAACAAAACGGGTGCTTGATGAATATACAGATATGGACTCCATCGGAAAGTCACCCGGACGTGTGATCCGCACCACGTTGTGCGCGTTTACGGCGCTCCTCTATCCGCTCTTCGCTCAAACGCAAGGCTCCAGCGGCCAGATTCGGCTGCAGGTCCAAGATCCGTCCGGGGCGGCTGTACAGGCTTCGGGCAAGCTTGAGGGACTTCCGAGTGGTTCAGTTCAACAGTTTCAAACCGATGCCGCGGGATCCTACACAGTCGAGAATGTCGCGAGCGGCCGCTATCGCCTTGAGGTTTCGAAACCCGGTTTCGCAACCCAGACTTCGGTGCTCGATGTGGTGGCCGGGTCGCCCATTACCCAAACCGTGATCCTGCCACTGTCCTCTCAGGCCACGCGAATCGATGTGGTCCCGGAGACGCCGCTCGGTGGCGCCCCCGTGCCTTTGGACGAGGTGCCGGTCCCGGTCCAGACTGCGACGGCACGCGATTTAGAGCAGAGTGGTTCCCTCGATCTCTCTGATTTGCTAAACCGGCGTCTCTCCGGCGTTCATATCAACCAGAACCAGGAGAACCCATTCCAGCCGGACGTGAATTACCGGGGGTACACGGCTTCGCCCCTGTTGGGAACCCCTGAGGGGATTTCCGTTTATATGGACGGCGTTCGGCAAAACCAGCCATTCGGAGACGTGGTCGCGTGGGACCTGATCCCTAAAATCGCGATTTCGGAACTGACGCTAGTGCCGGGCTCCGATCCATTATTCGGGCTCAATACCCTTGGCGGCGCGATCTCGATCACCACCAAAGACGGGACCAGCGCGCCCGGTCTGGCTCTCTCCGTGAACGGGGGCAGCTTCGGCCGGCGTGCAGGGGAGATTGAGTACGGCGGATCCAATACCCACGGTCTTAGCTGGTATGTCGCCGGAAATTTGTTTCGCGAAGACGGTTGGCGGCAGTTTTCACCTTCCGAAGTGCGGCAGGTTTTCGCCAAAGTCGGTTGGCAAAATGCCAAAAACTACGTGGGACTGAGCTTCGCATACGCGGATAACTGGCTCACGGGGAATGGCTTGCAGGACACCCGCACCCTGGCACAACACTGGTCCAGCGTCTATACGATTCCGGACGTCACGTGGAATCACTCACCGTTCATCAATTTGTCCGTGCGGCACAACGCGACCGCACACCTGTCCTTCTCAGGCAATGCCTACTTCCGCTACATCCGGGCGGACACGACCAACGGCGATATCAACGACGATTCCTTTGACCAATCGCTTTATAACCTCAGCGCGGGGGACATCGCGGCATTGAACGCAGCCGGGTACAAAGGTTTTCCGACGACAGGTAACTCCACGACAGAGCCGTATCCCTTCTGGCGTTGCATCGCGCAAGGTTTAGAGAAGGACGAACCGGCCGAAAAGTGCACAGGGCTCATCACCAATACATTCAACAGACAGAATAACTACGGCCTGTCCGGTCAGACGACCTGGCTTGCCTCTCACAACAGGGTCACCTTCGGCGCGGCCTGGGACCGGAGCAGCACGATCTTTCAGCAGGGCTCTCAATTCGGCTACCTGAATCCGGACCACCTGACCGTCACAGGCATCAATGCATTCGCCGACGGCACCACCAACCAGGACGGTGTCCCCGTGGATACGCGGGTTAACCTACACGGACTGGTGAATACGTTCAGTATCTACGCGACGGATACGATCACGCTCAGCAAGTCTCTCGCGGTGACCGTCTCGGGGCGTTGGAACCACACGACCCTGGATAATCTGGATCGGCTCCCACCGGCGGTGGTAGGGTCTCGCGGCTCGCTCACGAGCAACAATCTGTTCAACCGGTTCAATCCTGCGGTGGGTCTCACCTACAGTCCAGTTCGCTTCGCAAGTGCATACTTCAACTACAGCGAAGCCAGCCGTTCACCAACATCCATCGAACTCGGTTGCGCCGACCCCAACGATCCCTGCAACCTACCGAACGCCCTGGTCGGCGACCCGCCTCTCAAACAGGTGGTGACCAAGACCTTCGAAGCTGGGTTGCGTGGTACGATGGAGGGTCGCCTGCTTCGCTGGAATGTCGGATGGTTTCGAGCCGAGAACCACAACGATCTGCTCTTCGTCGCTTCTCCCCAAACCGGGTTCGGATACTTCACGAACTTTGGCCAAACACGGCGCCAAGGCATGGAGGCGAATGTCACAGCTCAGATCAAGCGATTCACGCTAGGCGGCAACTATACTTTTCTGGATGCGACTTACCAGAGCCCGCAGACGATTGGGGCCGACAATAGCACCAACGATGGCGGTCCGGGGATGGAAGGCAACATCACCGTGCAGCCGGGCGACCAGATCCCGCTGATCCCGCGCAATATCTTTAAAGCGTTCGCCGAGTATCAGCCGATATCGAAAATCTCTGTTGACTTGGATTTTCAGGCAGTCGGCCGCTCCTTCGCCAGAGGGAATGAGAACAATCTGGATCAGCCCGATCGCATTTATTATCTGGGCCAAGGTTTTTCGCCGGGGTATGGCGTTCTCAATGCCGGCGCACACTACCAGGTGCACAAGAAGGTACAACTGTTTGTTCAGGTCGACAACGTGCTGAACCACCGTTATTACACAGCAGCGCAACTCGGCCCAACTCCCTACGACAATGCAGGCAACTTCATTCCGCGGCCATTTCCGGCGGTGAGTGGAGATTTCCCGATTCGCAATACGACGTTTTTTGCGCCTGGGGCGCCGATCGGTGCATGGGGTGGCATGCGCGTCAGGTTCTAAGCGATTGGCATGCTCGAGGACGAAGTCATTACAGGATCCGGCGCTGCCGCGAAGGCGGCGCGTGACGTCCGCGAACAACCGCGCGCAGACACTTCGAAAGCTCCGCCGCTCGAACTAGAAGTCATCGCCATTTTCGACGAATTTCGCGACCGGCTGCTCCGGTACTTGATTAGTTTTGGCTTGAGCGCGGCGGACGGTGAAGAAGTCGTGCAAGAAGTGTTTCTCGCGCTATTTCGACATCTGCGCGACGAAAAGCCGCGAAACAATCTGCGGGCCTGGGTTTTTCAGGTGGCGCATAATCTTGCGTTGCGGCAACGGGGAGCCACGCGGCGGAATCATCAGAATCTAGTACCCTTCGAAGCCGTAGATGGCGAGGAAGCGTTGATAGATCACGCCCCAACGCCGGAGGCTCAACTGGCGGGAAAGCAGCGATATGCCCGTCTGTTTGCGGTCCTCCAAGCCCTTCCCGAGTTGGACCGTCGCTGCCTGTTTCTGCGGGCGGAGGGCCTCACGTACCGGGAGATTGCTCATGTCTTAGGTGTTTCGCTGGGAGCCGTGCCGCTCTCACTGGCTCGATCTTTGACGCGGCTCAACTGCGTAGATGAACGGTGACGATATGAAGTTTGAAGAATCTCATCTTTCTGATCAGGATTTGGTTCTGCTGGCGGATGGAGAACTTTCTGCCGGCGAGAAGGTGCGGGCTCATTCGCATCTAAACAGCTGCTGGGTCTGCAGGGCGCGCAAACAGGAGATCGAAGAAGCGATCGGAGAGTTTGTGCGCTTTCATCGGGGCGGCCTGGACCCGCTGATTCCGCCGGCTTCCGGCCCACGCGCGCTTCTCAAGGCGCGCTTAGCCCAGGCCGCATCGGATTCCGACCGGAAGTCGCAGCCCTGGGCGATTCCATTTAACGGAATGCAGATGGGTGCGGCCGTATTGTTATTGGTTGCTGTAACATCAGTCCTTCTTTTAACAGCGGGCCGGTTTTGGCATGGATCGAGTCCCACAGCTTTTCTTGCTGCCAACAACGTACCCGTCTCGTTTCCCGAGCCCGGTTTGACACCAGGCGCGGTTACGGCTGCGACAAGAGAGCAAATTTGCAGCATGCCAGAGCCTAAGAACAGGGCCGTGCCCGTGGCGCTCAGGCGGCGTGTTTTCCAGGAGTACGGCTTGGTTTCATCGGAACCTCAGGCTTATGAGGTGGACTACCTGATTACCCCTGCCCTGGGAGGCGCGGACGATATTCGAAATCTGTGGCCTCAATCCTATCGGTCGGCGGTGTGGAACGCGCGTGTGAAGGATGCACTCGAAGATCGATTGAGAGACATGGTGTGTGGCGGCCGGCTGGACCTTGCTTCCGCACAAGCGGAAATCTCCTCCGACTGGATTGCTGCGTACAAGAAATACTTCCACACAGACAGGCCTGTGGACACCACCCCCTAAGGAATCATGCCGTGAAGAAGATTCTAGCCGCACTCTCTCTGATGGCCGCGACCGCCATCCTACTGGCCCAACCGCGAGCCAAAGCCATAGATGACAGCGCTCTGCTGGCCGCAGGTAAGACTGAAGCGGCCGCACGGGAATGGATCACCTATAGCGGCAACTACGCCGAGACGCGCTTCAGCCCCCTCAAGCAGATCGACGCAAGCAACGTCCAGCGGCTGGGCCTTGCCTGGTCGGTGGAAACGGAATCGCCCTCAGGCGGGCGCGTCGAGTCCACTCCTCTCATGCACAACGGCGTGCTATATGCTTCGCTGGCCTGGGACGTCATCGTGGCGGTGGATGCCCGAACGGGCAAGATGAAGTGGCGCTGGGATCCGGAGCTTCCGCGCAAGCACATCTCCGAACTTTGCTGCGGTCCGGTCAACCGCGGCGTTGCGCTATACAAGGGGCGCGTCTACGCCGGCTTGCTCGACGGAACCGTGGTCGCGCTCGATGAAGAGACCGGCAAGGTGGTCTGGCGCGTGAAAGACACGTTCAATGATGACACCACGCTCACCGCAGCCATCCGCGTAGTCAAGGGCAAGCTCATTGTCGGATCGTCTGGAGCCGACCATGGCGTCCGCGGCTACTTCAGCGCGTACGACGCCGAAACCGGCAAGCGTCTGTGGCGCTTCTTCACGGTTCCTGGAGATCCCTCCAAGCCCTTCGAACAGCCCGAACTGGCAATGGCTGCCAAGACCTGGACCGGCGAGTGGTGGAGGATGGGTGGCGGTGGCACGATCTGGGATTCGATGGCGTACGACCATGATGCAGACCTCTTGTACATCGGTACCGGCAATGGCGGTCCGTGGAATCAGAATGTCCGCAGTCCGCAAGGCGGCGACAACCTGTTCCTGTCCTCTATTCTGGCGGTGAAGCCGGACACCGGCAAGCTGGTCTGGTACTTCCAGGAGACGCCGGGCGACACGTGGGACTACACGGCGGTGCAGCCCATGATCCTCGCCGATCTGACCATTAACGGGAAGCTGCGGAAGGTGCTGCTGCATGCCCCGAAGAACGGCTTCTTCTATGTGCTCGACCGGCTGACGGGCGAGTTTATTCAAGGCGACAAGTTCGTCAAGCGCATGACTTGGGCTACGGGGCTGGATGCGAAGGGCCGGCCGATTGAAGCGAAAGGCGCCCGTTACAAAGATGGACCGGTTATCGTCTCGCCCTCACCCGCGGGCGCCGCCAACTGGCAGACGATGTCGTTCAGCCCGATCACCAAGCTCGCTTACTTGCCAGGCCAGGAAGGCTCCTTCCCGTTCAACCCGGTGGATCCTAATACTTGGAAATACCAACCCGGCGGTCTCAACACCGGGATTGTCGGCTTCAACGGACCGTTCGGACACTTCAACCGTTCGGGCTCCCGAGACGGCGCGCCTCTCAGCCCACATGAGCCCGAAGGCGCGGAGAGTCAACCCACGGCCAGCGGCGGGTTCCTGGTGGCCTGGGACCCGGTGGCCAACAAAGAGCGTTGGCGGGTCAACAACGCGGGCGGGCTCGGCGGCGGTGGCACTGTAGTCACCGCTGGTCACGTTGTGTTCCACGGTTCGACGGCCTACGATGCCGGAACCGGAAAGAAGTTATGGGAGGCGAATTTGGGCGGCACCTACTGCAACCCGATCAGCTACGAGCTCGACGGCAAGCAATATGTCGCGATCCTCGCCGGAGCGAATGCCAAAAGTCGGCTGTTCGTGTTCACGCTCGATGGAGCCCAGCCGATTCCGCAGTAAACAATGTGCTGGACTGGTCCACTACGGCCACTGCGATGTGATCAATGCGGGGTCCGGCGGAGTACGCGCCCGGACAGCGCTACACCGGAGGCGCGCCTCGTTCTCCGACGCCGACCGTTCAGCGTGGGCCAATCAACACCTGGACCGCCGAGAATGGCTCCGGGGCGGTGGTCGCGGTAGACGCGAACACCGGAGAAAAGAAATGGCAGTTCAAAATGACGGACGTGACCGGCAGCGGAATCCTGACAACGGCCTCCGATGTAGTGTTCACCGGCGGACGCGAAGGCTTCTTCTATGCTCTCGACGGCCGCAATGGGGAGATGCTGTGGAAGGCCGCGCTGGGAGGGCAAGTCGCCATTGGCCCCATGACCTACGGGATTGAGGGCAGGCAGTACGTTGCTGCCGCGGCGGGCCACGCGCTGTTTGTCTTCGCACTCCGCCAATGAAACCGTTCTCGTCTGCTCAGGAGGTGTACGTGCACCCGTCCGCATTCGGAAGACTCACGATCAGCCGTCTGGTGATCGCACTCGGAATCGGCGTTGTATTGTTGATGACGCAAAGCTCTGGCCGCGCCCAAGAACCTGGCGGAAGGGGAGCAGGGGCCGCCCCGCCTCCCGTTCCTCTTCTTTTGCAGAATTATTCGCCCGTCAGCGCGGAGCGTTTGAAAAACCCGGCGGACGGCGATTGGCTGATGATCCGCCGAACCTATAACGGTTGGGGTTATAGCCCGCTTGATCAGATCAACACCACGAACGTCTCGAAGCTGCGCCTCGTCTGGTCGACGATCACGGGCGAGTCGCGCGTGCACGAAGCGGCTCCGCTGGTCAATAACGGTGCGATGTTCGTATCGTCTCCGAACGGTCAGGTGATTGCGTTCGACGCAAAGACCGGCGATATCTTGTGGCGTTATCGCAAACCCCGGCCGCAAGGCGCTGTGATTCTACACGACGTGAGTCGCGGTGTCGCGCTTTATGGCGACAAAGTCTACTATGCCGCAGCGGAGGCAGAACTCGTAGCGCTCGATGCGAAAACGGGCAAGCCGGTATGGACAAGTACCGTGGCCGACAACAAATCCGCCTACTACATCACCCTCGCGCCGCTGATCGCCGGCGGCAAGGTGATGGTCGGCGCCTCCGGCGGCGAGACTGGGATCCGCGGGTTTATCGCGGCCTTCGATCCCGACTCCGGCAAGGAACAGTGGCGCACCTACACGATTCCCGCGCCGGACGAGCCGGGCGGCGAGACCTGGCCGAAGAAGGGTGATGAATGGCAACACGGAGGCGCTCCGGTCTGGGTCACCGGCAACTACGATCCCGACACGAACACCGCCTATTGGGGCACAGGCAACGGCGGGCCATGGATGGGAGACAAGCGCCCGGGCGACAATTTGTATACCGCTTCGACGCTGGCCATCGACGTGGCTACGGGAGCGATCAAAGGATATTTTCAATACACGCCAAACGACTCGTGGGATTGGGATGAACCCTCGCCGCCGCTTCTGATCGATTATCAGCACAGTGGGCGCACGGTGAAGGGTTTGATCGATGTCGCGCGTAACGGCTACCTGTGGTTCCTGGATCGCGGCGACGGCGGCGCGATCAAGTTCGTCGACGGCAAACCGTACGTCTATCAAAACGTGTTCCGAAGTCTCGATCCTCTCACCGGACGGCCGGATGTCGATCCCGAGCACAAGCCCGGAACCAACAAGCGCGCCGAGTTTTGTCCGGGCTCGCATGGCGGCAAGAACTGGCCTCCCATCTCGTACAGTCCGCAGACGCGCATGATCTACATCCCTGCGAACGAAAACGTCTGCGGCGCGATTACCGGCCAGGAAGAAGTCACCTACGTGGCAGGCAAGGGTTACACGGGCGTATCGTTTGGCGGGGGCGCTCCGGTAAAACCGCAGGCTACCGATCACTTTGGCGAGGTGCAAGCCTGGAGCGTCGATACCGGCGAAAAGGTCTGGACGCACAAGTTCGAGAAGTCACCGAACTGGGGAGCGATGCTCGCCACCGCGGGAGGGCTCGTTATTAGCGGCGGCACCAACGATCGCAACGTTCGCGCGTTCGACGCGAAAGACGGCAAAGTGCTCTGGGAGTTTCCGACCAGTAGCGGCGTCGAGGCCCCTGTCACAACCTATCTCGTCGATGGCAAGCAGTACATCGCTGTGCTCTCGGGTTGGGGTGGCGACGCCAACGGCATGAACGGCACGATCGCACGGACCGTGAGCGGAGTCCGCTCCGTGCCCGAAGGCGGCTCGGTCTGGGTCTTCGCACTGGAGTAGCGAAAGAAGCTGGCCAGGGGTTGTTGCTCAGTGTCCTTCGATGAGTTCCAGGAACAACTCTCGAACCTTCGCTTTTGCTAAAGAGAGAGCTTTTCGTCCGGCCGGTGTCGCCAGATAGACCTTCCGTAGCGATTTGCCATTGCGGTGCTGAACCGACGCGAGGTACCCTTTCCTCTCCAATCCTTGCAGCAACGGGTACAGAGTCCCTGGACTGATCCGATATCCGTGGCGGCTGAGTTCTTCGATCATGCCCAGCCCGAAGATCGGCGCTTTGTTCGCATGATGCAAAACATGAAGTCGGATGAGACCAGAGTAGAGATCACGATCGTCAACAGCGGGATCGGCGCGCCGATTCGTCATTGCCTGACCATTATAGGAGCCGTTGCCGAGATTAGGTGCGGCCGCAAGGGTGCTCTCAGAAGACGCTGGAAGTTTCTGGCGATCGCTGGTCGCTTTCCGAACCGCCGCTCAGAGTGCGGGACTCGGTCGCCTGGGTGTCGACCAGGCGGCCTGCGAAGGGTTTACTCGCGGTGGTGCTTTGTCTGCATGAGAGATTCGCGAGCCCGACTTCAAAGCCACCCACCCAATTGCCCACCCACTTTCCTTTCTCGTTGATTGTCCAACCGGCGATTCCTTCGACACTTGAAGGTGCTTGGGCAGATGTCCTGCGGGATCACATTCGGGCAGTGCCAGTGACACGAAGCGCGCTTCCGGGCCCCAACCCAACCGAGCCTGGGTTCGTTGCGAGGCGGGCAGTGCTTTTCGCCACTGGCACTTGCGAGCTGGACAGAAAACGCCAATTCCCGCTCACACGGCCGCCGAGGGCTGGCGACACTGAATCCGCGCTAAATAGATAGCTCCAAGAACAGTTTTCGGGTTGGAGGCGCCCATCTAAGGACCCGGCCTCTGTTGAATCAATTTTGGCGTCGAACGGTTCTTGTGCTGGCGGCGACTTCCTGCCGAACGGACTTCCTTGGCGGCCCTGCGTCTTTAGCAACGCTGGGCACGACAACCCGATCAAGCCGGTCGTGAACATCGCTCGCGGGCACGAGATACCGCATCGTGGTTTCCAAAGACTTGTGTCCCATCCAGTGCTGAACCGTTCGCACATCGAATCCGGAACGGAGCATGCGGGTGGCGTACGTCGAACGAAATGTCTTTAGATCGAACTTCTCGGAGTTCAGCCCTGCGCGCTCCGCCACAGCCTTGCATTTGAGCAGCATGTTGTGTTCTCGATTCCCTTTCGGTGAGGGAAACACGAACCGTTCGCTGTGGAGGCGCGGGCGTTTTTCAAGCAGTCTCGCCAATTCGACAGGGATCGGAATTTCCCTCTCCTCCCAACGCTTGGGCGAAAATCCCAGATGGAGCTTGGAGGTGACTCGGATCGTCCTGAGCCTTAGATTTATATCGCTCCAGAAGAGAAATGCCACTTCCTGCTCGCGGAATCCGGTGAGCAGAAAAGTGGAGAACAGCTCTCTTTCGCGATCGGTAGTGACGGAGAAAAACGATGCCAGCTCTTCCTCGGTGTACTCCAAGGGAAGTGGCAATGTTCTCTCCGGCAGGTGAAGCAGGCGGGTGAGGCCAGCTCTTCCGTTCCTCTTGCAGAACTGGGCAATAATCACGACATTATGGAGAACGGTGTTCGCCGACATCCCGGATTTCATCAATGCGACCACATAGTCGTTGAACTCCTCGGTCGAAATCGAATCGAGGGTTCGTCGATCGAAGACCTTGGCGAATCTAGTCAGCACAGCGCCGTACTTCCGGTGGGTGTTGGGCTTTTTCAGTGTCTTGATCTGGTCCAGGTATCGGTCGATCAATTTGCGAACTGTGGGCGGCTCAGCCGCAGCGGCGACCTCCGAGGTTCCATTCCGGGGTGCCAATCCCAAGGCGTGAGCTTCAAGTTCGTGGCGCTTTCGCCGCTGCTCCTCCATTGCCTGCGCAGCAGTGTTGCCGGCTGGCTGACGCCGACGTCGCCCGTCCTCGCGCCACTCCACGAAGTAGTCTCCGTCTGGCAGAGCTGCCCAATCATAGTGTCCAGATTTCTTCTTGGGAATCGATCGCAAGATCCATTTGCCATCGACTTTGACCTGCTTTACGATGTTGACGCGTCCCATGGCACCATCCGAATACCATGGTTCGTAAATGGAAATCAAAAGTCGGACAGTAAACCGGACAGCAAGGAGGGAAAACCATTGATTCTATAAGGGATACTCAGGAAGCTGGCATTCTACCAGCTGAATTACTCCCGCTCGGCTACTCGCTTTAAGTATCGCAGAATCAGTAGATTTACAGCAACAGAGAATTTTGCGAGTCTGGGAATCCAGATTCTACCACTAGCATTGGAATCCGCTCTGTTTCGCAACAGATCGCCACAACTGGCCTCTGCTTCGGTCCGAAAGTGGACAGCAAACTATGACCATCGCCCGGCAGTCGTCCATCACCGTAACAGCCTTCGTTCGTCATCCCGCCAATCGCCTTCTTGACTTCTCCGAAACAAGTCCGGCATTAGCCGTATCGAGACCTCCTGGTCCCGAACCAGACGACGCCAGCTATCTCCTTGATTACACAGTACATATTGTCACAAAGAACTTCATCTTGAGCACTAAAAGTACACTCGTGGGTGGGCAATTGGGTGGCCACTTTTCATGCGCTCCGGCCTGGCTTTCACGCTTTCGCACAGTGCATTGAGAAAGCGGCGTAAGCCAGTCAGGTGGGCGGCGCCCGCGAGGACCCGTCATTTTTGTGGCGGGTGCTTGGACAGTTTTCTTTGCAACGAGCGGCGGTGTAGTCCGAGAAGTTTGGCGGCCTGCGAAATGTTGCCCTGACAATCGTCCAGCACACGCTGGATGTGTTCCCACTCCACGCGAGCCAGACTGGGGACTTCTGGGTTCTGGGCCTCGGGTTCTCGGGACGTACCCGCGGAGGTGAGCTTCTGGTAACAGCTCAGAACTTGGTCGGCGTCTGCGGGCTTGCTGAGATAGTGGCTCACGCCAAGCCGTGTCGCTGTCAGGGCGGTGGCGATGCTGCCATAGCCGGTCAGCATGATGATGCAAGTGCTCTCATCCAGGCTGCGTAGGTCGCGGACGATATCGAGACCTCCCGTCCCGGCAAGGCGGAGGTCGACGACGGCCAATTCGGGTTCGTGCGCTTGTGCAAGACGTACGGCTGATTCGCCGTCAGCGGCGCCGAGTGCCTGCCACCCTCTATCTACCAGCGCCCGGCAGAGACGGTTACGGAACACTTCGTCATCGTCGACGACCAGCGCTACGGGCTTCTCCTGGATGTTCGTCACGGCCTCTGGGCTGTCGGGGACGGCTCGACGCTCTGCAACAGTGGAAGTTCCAAGGCTGCTGAGGTTCCTTCGCCCACGGCCGACTGAAGAATTAGCCGGCCGCCGAGTTGCTCCGCCAGAGTGCGCACCAGGAAAATTCCCAGTCCCATTCCCTTTCCAGGCTCTTTAGTGGTAAAGAAAGGCTCACCAACATGCCGTAAGTCGTCTGGGGTCATCCCGCAGCCGCGGTCGGAAACTTCAAAGCGCACCGAATCCTCGGTTCTTGTGACGGCCAGCTCTACCCGAGCGGACTTGGAGCTCGCTTCGAACGCGTTCTTGACCAGCGCGATAAGGGCCTGTTCCACAGCGTGCTCGGGCAGTCTTAAAGAGATGGCTGCATCCTCGTCAGCGGCAAACACACGAAGTTCTCCCAGAGCGCAAGATGCGGTGCGGACCGATTCTACAATAGCCTGAACGGACACATCATCGAACGGTTCGCCCGCGGGTTCGGCGCCGTCGGCACTCATTCTTCTCAGAATTTCACGACATCGCTCTACTTCCATCCGGACCAAACGACTATCTTCCACGATGGCGCTATCGCGCACAGTTTGGGTCGCGTAGTGTTCCAACTCCTTGGCAACCACGGCGATCGTCGCCAGAGGCGTGCTTAACTCGTGCGCCGCGCCGGCGGCCAGCGTGACCAAGGCAGCCAAGCGGTCCTTCTTCGCCAGTTCTTCTTGCATCCGAAGGAGCGACTCCTCGCGTTCTCGAAGCAGCTCCGAGATCTTGCCCGAGAACAGCGCCACCAACAGAGAGGCGATAGCGAAGGCAACCCACATGCCAACTAAATGCAGGTTGGCGCTGTCTCCGCGGTGGTGCATCTCGAGTTGAGGAATTGGGCGATACGTCCAGAATAGAAGTGCAAAACACAAGCATGCGAGGAAACCCAGCCCCCATGTCTGCCGGCGAGTGAGAATGGTGGCTGCCAGTGTGATGTGGACCAGATACAGAAGAGTGAACGGGTTGTTCGGTCCCCCACTTAGCATCAGCACGGCCGTCAGACAGAGCGTGTCCAGAACGAAGACCCATCCGATTAAAGTAGACTCGACCAGAGGATGGGGCTGATCGACACGGCCGGCTCGTTCGGAAAGCCAGATATTGCTCAACGCTACGAGAGCCGGCGGGACAGCCATCCATGCGAGCGGAAGGTCGATGCCCAGGAACCGGTCGACCAGGATGGCGGTCAACATTTGTCCGGCGGCGATCGCATAGCGCAGTCGGATAATCCACGGGAGTGCGATGCCAGGCGCAGCCTTGGATCTGGTGGGGATCATAGCCGTTTTCCCTACATGGTACGTCCATTCCAAGCGCCGTTAACGAGGTGCGGCAAAATGCCGCACCAAGACGGCGAACCACCTCCGATGCGACAATTTGCCGCATCCCTGCGCGCGACACTTCATGTCATGTTTAGACAATCAGGGCGAAAAGAGTGTGGCACTCTTTGGTTTTCGGCATAGTGGGGTCCTTGTGCACCCTTCTTTTGTCCGGTTGCGACCCTGCGCCATCGGCTGCCGAAGGTCGCGCTTTGTATGACGCGAGCGGATGCGCTAGTTGCCACGGGTCCTTCGGGCGTGGCGATGGGCCATTGGCGACTCAACTCCCGGCGCCGCCAGTCGATTTACGAGCTACGTCGCTCTTCAAACGGGGATCGAGCGAAACCGCGATCGCCAGGACGCTAGCCGAGGGCATCTCCATCGTCCATACGATCCCGGCGCTCCACCATACCCATCACGAGCTCTTGATGCCGAGATTCGATCACTTGACGGAAACCGAACGGCGGTCCATCGCCCGGTACATCCTTTCCCTTAACAACAAACCAGACCCCGGGAGGGTCCAGCCATGAACGCGAAAACTAACTCGATTCGTAATCCGCAGGCATTGCTGACACTGTCAGCTGTCGGACTGCTTTTCGTCACAGGGCTTTTTGCTCAGAGCCCGGCAGTGGTCGCAAAAGACGCGTGGGCACGCGTGCCCGCACCATCCAAGATGGAGACGGCGGCCTACATGGTTCTGGAGAACCGCGGTTCCGAGCGACGGAGTGTCGTATCCGCGTCGTCCGACATGGCCGAAAAAGTCGAAATGCACGAAATGAAGCTGATCAAGAGCGAAAAGCCGGCGATGAATATGGGCAAATCGATGGACAAAGCCGCCGATA
>Ga0335076_10000350_pt1 | contig 41897 bp, 41 predicted proteins | sample Lox_Sample_25_FD_206717 | JGI IMG/M metagenome (GOLD analysis project Ga0335076, IMG submission 206717) | Soil microbial communities from Loxahatchee National Wildlife Refuge, Florida, United States - Lox_Sample_2.5 | ecosystem: Environmental > Terrestrial > Soil > Wetlands | place: USA... | reverse complement strand
CGCTCCTGGTCCGGACGAGCAGCACCAGCGACGAACCGGCTGCTGGATACATCCGCCGCTTCCGGTTTGACCCGGCGAATCGGACGCCAACCTCGGGCACGAGAGCTTGGTCGCGCGTGGTGGGCAGATCGCCGATCGCGCTGCTGCTCGGTGATCAAACGAGCCACGACGTGGCTGCTCTCGACACCGCTCAACGCGATCGCTGTCGGACACAGGGAGCCACGCTGGCACCGTCAGCGTCAGCTGCCTGGGTGGCAAAGGCAGGTGTCGGCGCTGGCCTCGACGACCGACGACCTCTTCGCCGATCACGCGTCTGCAAACGGGCCTCAAGTGTCGACTCCGCTTGCAGGAAGCAGAACGAGGAGCGCGGTGTATTCGAAGAACAGCTGGGTGTGCGGCGGGCGTCCGAGCCAGCCCGCGCGCCCTGGATCGTGCTGCCAACCCGATTGCACAGCGTTGTACGTGAGGTGCATTTCGTCCTCGCTGGCCATGTGCTCGCCGAGGATCAGGGCGAGTTGGTCGGACAGCTGTTGGGCATCCGAAGCGCTGAGGCAGAAGACGCGGACTCCGAGGTGCTCGGAGCCGACGGTGCCTTCGGGAAGTTCCTGGTTGCTCACGGGGCCAATGCCTTCTGGAAGGCGTGTTGAAACTGGTGCTCGAGCGGCCGGGCGGCGTGCTGCAGCCGCCCGACCCAGCCACTGCCGTGACCAGTTGGGTGGTTCTCGCCGCCGAGCAGGAGCAGCGCGAGCGTCGCGATGACGATGATCGGGGCGAGCGCGCGGAAGAGTCGGATCGCCGCCCAGAGTGTCAGGAGCTTGATCACGCTTTCTCCGGTCTGGCGTCAGACACTCTCGGACTCGAATTGGAGCTGTGCGGACTCGGTCTTTGGTTTCGACCGATTGCGGGGGCCCTTCGGCTCGTCTTTCGGTGTGGGAGGGTCTGGTACGAGGTGATCGAGCGTGCTCGCCGGGTGCACGTCGATCTCGCATGGGTGGCGCTGTCCGGTCCCGATTCGTTCGGGCTCGAGGTGGGGGAGCTGCGCGCGGAGTACGCGGGTCCGGCGGGGGTGGCCGCCGAGGGTGCTGTAGATGATCGCCTCGCCGCGTCGGAGTTCGGCGAAGGTGTCGGCACCGACGCGGAACTGGCGTACGCGGCGGCGAGAGCCTTGCCCGGAGTGGGCTGCGCCGTGTCCGGTGGTCTGGTCGGTCGATTGCCAGATCGCGGTGGTGCCCATCAGCGTCGCGAGCCAGTCGCGCGTCTCGGGTGCGTTCTGGCGGTGGATCGCGAACCCGGTGAAGTTGTCGGTGAGGGAGGCGAGGAGCCCGGCCTGTCCGGTGAGCGCTTCGGGGTCCGCGGCGGATTGGGTGACGACAATCACCTGCCCGTGGTGTGAGCGGCCACGCTGCAGCATCGCCAGGGCACGGGTAGCCGCGATGTGCATGACCCCTCCGAACTCGTCTAGCAGGAGCGTCCAGGGTGCGCCCGCGATCTGGGCGGCGGCGTACATGTCCGCGAGCGCGAGGACGGTGATCATCGCCGCCTCCTTGGGCATGTCGTCCACGTAGGTGCGCCAGAGCACCACGGCACGCTCGGTCATGGCGCGGGCCAGACCGACAGCGACGTGCTCGCCGGTCGGAGTGACCCGGGGAGCGAGGACGGGTCGCCAGGCTTCGCCCATCACGACTTGGAGGCGTACTGCGCCGCCGGCGATGGCTTTGCGCCCCTCCTGGGTTTCGATCCATTCGCCGGCTTCGGTGACGCGGCGGTGGAGCTCGGGGTCGTCGGTCGCGAGCTTGAGGAGCTTGGGGAAGCGCCGGAGTTGGCAGCAGTCGATCAGGAACGGCAGCGAGGGCGGCCAGGAGCCGGCGTGGTGGAGCACGCGTGCGACGACGCCCAGGTAGAGCCTGAGCATGTCGGAGTAGTACTCCTCGCTGGCTTTGATCGGCTCGACGGTGCGGGCGACGATCTCGCCGACGTCGCCGGAGATGGGTTGCCACCGGTCGGTGTCGGGGGAGCGTGGGTCGATCAGGATGAACGTGCGTCCTCCTCTGGCGGCGATGTCGCGCAGCATTTGTTCGGCTTGCTCGTCGCCTTTCTGGTCGATCGCGAGCACGGCGGAGTGGTCGTGGAGCGCGCGTGCTGCGACGACCCGTAGCGCGGTGGTGGTCTTGCCGGTGCCGGTGCCGCCGCAGGAGAAGATGTGCTCTCCCTCGCTCCTGGGTAGCCGCGGCGCGTCAGGCTCGCCGGTCATCGGTACGTATGGCTCGTGTTCGGGCCACGGGCGCGTGTGGACGATCTCCCCCTGGGAGCGGATGTAGACGCGTTCCCCGTGCGGTCTCGGAGGGCCGGGCTGCCAGATCCATCTCCGGCTCAACTCGTGTTCGCGGAGTTCCTCGCCAGCCCCCAGATCGGCCAGCCGCCAGCGCCGCGCGAAGAGTGCGCCGGCGGTGGGCCCAGCGGCCAGTGGCGCGAGGACCAACAGAAGGCCCCAGCGATGAGCCAGGATCGTCAGCCCGCACAGCAGCGAGGTCGCGCCGCCGAGGAGGTAGAGGTTTCGAGCCGAGAGGGTCGTGCGCGTGCGAAGCAGCCAGGCGCCGGTGACGCCGATCGCGGCACACACCCAGAAGGCGATCAGGCTCGCCGCGAGCCAGATCACGCGGTCTGCCCCTGCGCTTCGGCTCGAACGGTGCTGAGCAGCTCGAGCCGTAGCGCGCCGTCGGGTAGCCCGGCAGCCGGGCCCATCTCGCGGATCCTCTGCGCCACTGCGTCGTCGCGACACACGTAGATCAGTCCAGTGATCCGGCGCTCGGTCAGCCATCGGACGTAGAGGCCGAGAATCGCGCGCAGGCGCTTGTCGGCCTTGCGTTGGAGCTCGACCTCGATCGCGACCGTCCCGCTCTCCATCACGACCGCGAGATCCGGGCGGTGGCCGCTCCGCCGCCACCCCGTTCCGGTCAGCCATTCGAGCTCGCCCTTCAACTCGGGCTCGGCGAGCACCTCACGCGGCCCACGCCACTCGCGCCGACGCACCGAAAGCCAGGCGGCTGTCCACGCGCACGCGCAGTCGTGCTCCCACCACGTCGGCGCCGGCGCCGCGGCGGCCCCGACGGCGAGCCCCGACATCCGGACGCCGCGGCGGGTGGCCACGAGCAGCGAGCCTTTGCCACGGGTCATGCGATGGCGCTCCAGCCAGCCCTGACGCTCCAGTCGTCGTGCGTGAGACCCAGCGACGCTCGAACACCAGCCCATCGCAGACCTCCATGCCTCCAACGGTGCCGGCCCGACCCTCACGAGCCACGCAAGGCCAGCCATCGACGCCGGGCCAGGAAGCAGCTCAGCCATCGATCTTTCCCTCCTGTCTTTCTCTACTCCACAGACCTCGACCCACCCCGTTCGGCAGACAGCCATCATCGGCCCGCCCCCGCCCCCGGAACATCAAGAGTCCCCAGCCGATCATCAGCAGCCGAGGCGGACTACCTCCACACGTGGTGGGGGGGTAGTCCGCCTCGGCTGCCCACCGCGCCGGGCGGCGAAAACCCGATGAACACGGGGGCGGGGGCGGGCCAAGGTCAGGCATGAAGTCAGGTTCCTAGCGGTTGAATTCTAGCCGTACTTAGCAGCTTACTGAGCTCTATAACAATCGATGATAATCTACAACGTACCGCTACGTTCGGATGCGTTCAACGTCTCTCCGTTCATGCGACCGCGCCGCGAAGATCGCCTCAGGTCGAGGGAGCAAGCACGGCACTTACCGGACGCAGTGGAGCCGGACGCGGCGTGGTTCCATAGGGCGCGGCTCGTTTACGCCGCTAAACGGGCGCCGCGGCCTCGTGGCCGGTTTGCCGGGCGAAAGGCAAGGTGTGCTGCGGGCTGAGCGAGTTGCGGGTCCGCGGCCACGTGGAGGTGGAGACCGCTTTCGTTCCGGTGCGTGTCCCAGGTCCACGCGGTCGTGGCCGCTTGGGTCCCGGTTGAGGTCGGCTCCGCCGTGGCGATCGGGGCCGGTAGGGCTAACTCCCTGCTCGGCGATCGGCAGCGTGGTCAGCACTTCGCTTATGGGCCCCTTCACGCGCTAGCAGCGTTGCAGCTCAGGCTGGTTGAGAGGTGTGTACTCCGGCGGCGTCGAGTGGTGCGCCGGCAAACTGGCCGCCGGGGCATTGCTTTGCTCGGACTACCCGTCGGGGGTTGCGAATGCCGGCGGCGCCGATCAGCCCTCCGATGATCACGAGCGAGCCGGCGATGCCGATACCGACACGGAAGGCCTGTTGTGAGGATTGCTCGGAGGCGACGGTGATCGCCACTGCCTCATGTGGTGGTAGGTCGCCGACGGAAGGCGTTCCTAGGGTCAGCTGTTTGGCTGCGGCGACAGCGGCGTGTCCCCCAGGAGTTAGATGCTGGCCGGCCAGGCGGTGATCGAGCGACGAGCTGAATTGTGCGGCCACGAGCGCGCCGATCGCGACGGTCGCGATCAGGCCGGCAACGCGGGCAACCGCGTTGTTGACCGCGGAGGCGATTCCGGCCTCCCTCTGGTCGACGCCGGCGAGGATCGCCGCGGTCAGCGGCGCGACGGTGATCGAGAGTCCGAGCGAGAAGACGAGGATTCCCGGGAGTACCTGGGTTAGGTAGTCGACGTGGATCCCGACGCCGAGCAGCATCAGCATTCCCGCGCCGGCGATCAGCGGGCCGCCGCCCATGAACAAGCGCGGACCGACGTGATCGGCAAGCGTGCCGAACCTCGAAGACAGCAGGAACATCACCACGCTCGCGGGCAGCAACGCCAGCCCGGACTTCAGCGGTGTGTATCCGGCGACCTGCTGCAGATACAGCACTAGGAAAAAGAACAGCGCCGAGAGGCCGCCGTAGAGCGCGAGCGTCTCGACGTTCCCGACCGCGAAGTTTCGGCTTTTGAACAGGTCGAGTCGCAGCATCGGGTCGGTGGTGCGCGATTCGTAGAGCAGGAAGGCTGCGAACGTGACCATGCCGCCGATCAGCGACCCACTCACCGCCGGGTTCGACCAGCCCAGCCGCGGCTGCTCGATCAGGGCGAATACCGTGCCGCCGAGACCCAGCACGCAGAGCGCCGCGCCGAGCACGTCGACCTTTCGTCGCGTTTTCGCGGTCCTGGTCGGGGGCACCGCCTTCAAAATCAGCCAGAGACACGCAGCCACGAGTGGGAGGTTGATCACAAAGATCCAGCGCCATGAGGCGACATTGAGGATCACTCCGGCCACGAGGGGACCGAGCGCCCCCGCGATCGTCCCCCATGCGGTCCACGTGCCGATCGCTGGGCCGCGCTCCCGCTCCGGGAAGGTCGCGACGATCACCGCCAGCGAGCTCGGGGTGAGCATGGCCCCGGCGACTCCTTCGAGCGCGCGGAACGCGATCAAAAACCCGATCGAAGGCGCGAGCGCACACAGCAGCGACGCCACGCCGAAGCCGCCCACCCCGACCGCGAACACCCGACGCTCTCCGAAGATGTCACCCAGCGACCCGCCGAGCAGGATCAAGGACCCGAGCGTCAGCAGATACGCATTGCTCACCCACTGCTGACCGGCGATGCCGCCCCCGAGACTGCGCTGGATCGACGGCAGCGCGACGCTCACGACACTGCTATCGAGGATCGCGACGCTCGACCCGAGAATCGTCGCCACCAGCGTCAAGCGCTTTCTCGACGCCGACACGCCGAGCGTCGCCGACGACGATGAGATGGCGGCAGCCGCGTGACTGTTGGGCATTCGACTTGTTAGGGCGCGCACAAGGGGGTCTCCTAGACGATCTGTCCCGGCCGCCGATTCCGACCGCGTATGACACGGCAGTCCTAACTCCGGTGCGGTGCTTCCGCCGCTCACATCCACCTGGCTGCCCGCGTCTAGATAAGCGGGCTCCGTGCGAGTGCCCTAACCGAACGGGCGCAGGTAGTAAGGATCGACGACCACGCACTAACCGGGACCTCTGCACCCCAGCACTGACCCACGCCTATACATGTCACGACGGCGTCGCCGCTAGTTTGTTCAGCGGGCGGACGCGCCAGCCGGTGCCGACCGAGCTCGAGGATCTGAACGGGCGGCCACTGAGCCGTGCTTTCAGCAAGCGACCAGCTCGACGATCACCGCCGAGCTGGTGGGTCTGAGCGGCTTGGAGAGCAATATCGATGCCGCTCTTCCCCCCGGCTGGCCACCCGCGCACCACGACAACCTGCCCATCCGCCAGGTCGCAATCGCCGCCGCACGGCACGGTGCGTCCCCCAGAGATCACACGGAATTGGGATGACGTTTAACGACGCGGACGCCGCGCACGCGCCGCAATCCACGCGAACCGATCGCCAACACAGGGGGGCAGTTCATCGCGCTCCACCCCCTCACGGCCAGGCCCCGCTTGGCTCGGGCGAGCATCCCGCGAGCATGAGCCTCGAACCCCTCCGCGCCTAACGGGCGACAACCGATGGCCCGGCCTCGCCGACGCTGCGGTTCGCGGTTCCGCGGCAAGAACCGGGCTCAGCTAGGACTGGGGCCATCTGCTGGCGCCCGTCAGTCCGAGTCGGACGCCGCTGCGCGAGCATGACCTTGTGGTCGGAATGATGGAATGGAGCAGCGTGGCGAGAAGCTCGTAGGCGGGGCTGTGGCCGGCGGCACGGCGCTCGCCCCCCATACCCAGCCGTGCTGTCCGAGTCCGTTATTCCGTATACGCCCCACTCGTCACTGCGCTGAGACTTCAGCTTGTCGAACATAGTCCCGAACAAGCAACGTGAGAGAGCTCAATTACCGCTGTTCGGATTCGCGAGCCGATTTCAGACCACGATCGCCAATATTCGGATTGATGGAAAGGAACTCAGATGAACGGTTTACTAGCAGATGTCATCGACGCCCATGGCGGGATGGAACGCTGGAACGCTTACGAGAAAGTCGAAGTGTCGATCGTCACCGGGGGCGGGTTTTATGCGCTGAAGGGGTTGATGGGAGACTCCATTTCGCGCCGCGTAACGGCATGGCTGCACGAACAGAGGGTGTGGGTGCTTCCAGTCGGGGATCCGGACATGGGCGCAGCCTTCACGCCAGAACGTGTCGCCATAGAGAAGCTGGATGGAACGGTTGTCGCGGAGCGCTTCGCTCCAACCGAGGCGTTTGCCGGCCATCAGATGCAGACGCCGTGGGATGAGCTCGATCGGGCGTACTTCAACGGAGAGGCGCTTTGGACCTATCTGACAACGCCATTCTTGCTAGCAGAGGATGGCGTAGAGGTGGAAGAGGTGGAGCCGTGGGAACAGGACGGCGAGACGTGGCGCGTGCTGCAAGCTAGATTCCCCGGCTCGCTTGAGACGCACAACCGAGTTCAGGATTTCTTCTTCGGCGATGATCTTATGCTTCGACGGCACGATTATCACGTCAACATCGCGGGTGGATTCCCGGCCGCACAGCTAGTTACGCAGCCCGTGAGTGTCGACGGCATGCGCGTTCCCACGGTCCGTCGCGCCCATACGCGAGGGCCGGATCGTCAGCCCATCTCGGAGATGTTGATGATCAGCATGGACATCAGTGACGTGAAGTTCACTTGAAGCGCGGTACTGGTCAGCGACCACGCGATCTGACTCCACGACGGTCGTTGATACGGACACGAGGACCGTTCCACGCGAAGGCTCAGTCGTAAGATAACCACTTGCGGAAGGAGAAACCCGTGTCCTACGACACAAAAATCGAAGACGACGTGCGCGGAGCGCTGGCGCTCGACCGGCGGCTCACGTCACCAGATGAGGTCGCGATCTCGTCCGTCGACGGAACCGTCGTCCTGTGCGGCACGGTCCGAAGCTTCTCGGAACGCTACGCGGCGGTCAGCGACGCCCGTCACGTCGAGGGCGTCTACGACGTCGATGATCACCTGCAAGTTCGCATCCTCGACGCGGATCGTCGCGCCGACGCCGACATCCGGGGTGCTGCGCTTGAGGCCCTGCATCGGGACACTGAAGTCCCTTCGAAGCTGGTCGACGTGAAGGTCAGCGACGCCTGGCTGACCCTGACGGGCGAGGTGAGTTGGCAGGATCAGAGCAACGCCGCCTACTACGATGTGGCGAACCTCCAAGGAGTTGCCGGGATCACCAACGAGATCAAGGTGATCACACCCTGACCCAGCAGCCGGCGCCGGCGCCGCCCAGCACAGGCACCGGTGGCTTGCGATAGGGCGGCCGACAGCGGGAGCGACTCGCGAAGCGATCGTCCGCGTCCGCTTGCGGTGTCGTGAAGAGGATCCCGGTCGTCAGCGTCCCAGCCGCAAAGACGCGGGCGAGAGCGTCGGATGATGGTGCTGCCTTACACCTAAACGGGCCACAGCGGCCTCGTGACCGACGTACGTTTTGCCGAGCTGTCGAGGACCGTCCACGACTGTCGATTCGTTAGATGCGAGGCCCCCGACGCCGACGTACCTTGGTCGGCACTTTCCGAGTTTGTGCTGCCTCGGATCGCTCGAAGCAAGAGCAGCATCCATTGTTGAACTTCCTGAGGCGGCCGTCGCGGGGTCACCTCGCGTTCCTGGGAATCCCGGCTGCTGCTCGCGGCGTCGCCGCGATCGTCTGGCCCGGCGTCACGGTCGGCGTCGCCGTCGCGAGCTGATCGCCCAGAGCGCGGGTAAGCTGGTTGCGCGAGCTGACATCCAGCTTTCCGAACACCTTGTGCAGGTGGTAGGCGACGGTGTGCGGGCTGATGAACAGCTGGGCCCCGATCTGGGCGTTCGACTCGCCGTCGGCGGCGAGCCGGGCGATCTGTTGTTCCTGCGGCGTGAGCTCGTCGCGCAGCTCGGGCGCCCGCGCCCGAACGTGTTCGCCCGTGGCGAGCAACTCGACCTGCGCACGGTGCGCGAACGCGGCTGCCCCGATCGCCTGGAAGATCTGATGGGCGGCCCGCAGCTGCACCCGTGCGTCGCGACGCCGGCGCGATCGCCGCAGCCATTCGCCGTACAGCAGACGCGCGCGCGCCAGCTCGGTGGCCACGCCGGAGTGATCGAGGTGGTCGAGTGATTCGCGGTAAAGCGCTTCGGCCGCTTCGTCGGAGGCGAGCAGTGCCTCGGCTCGAGCGAGCAGGCCGAGGGCCCAGGGAGTGCCGCTCGCACGCGCGCGCTCCCGCAGGCGATGCAGCGCCGCGCGCGCGGCATCCTCGTCGCCGCTACGCGCGGTCGCCTCGACCGCGTCGCCGAGAGCGCCCGTCCCGAACCACCAAAAGTGGCCCTCGTCAAAGACGCGCAGCGCGTGCACGCGTGCCTCGTCGTAGCGCCCGAGGCCGAGCTCGAGGATCGTGAGATCGAACTCGACGATGGTCACCCCGAGCCCCTGGCCGCGCGCGACGGCCTCGGCCACGACACTGTCGGCGAGCGGCCTGACCTTGGCCTCGTCGCCGCGCCAGCAGAGGATTCCGAGCTTGAGGATCTCGCTCGCCGCGGGTACGGCCGGTGCTCCGGTCGACCGGGCGATCTCCTCGCCCTCGGCGAATAGCGCCTCGGCCGCCTCGATCCGCCCGGCGAGCAGCTCACACCGGGCCAGCAGGCTCAGCGCGCGCGGCAGCGTCGCCAGCGCACCCTGCTCGCGTGCCGCTCGTGCCGACCCCCGCGCCGCAGCGTATTGCGCCTCAAAGTCGAGCAACTGGCCGCTCGCGTTCCAGATCAGCGCATGCCACCTCAGCTCCGGCTGCGCGCGGAGCTCGTGCAGGTAAGCCGCGATCGCGTGCCGCCACCCGTCGACCGCGCTCGCGTAGCTGTCGGTCAGCCATCGCGTGTAGGCAGTCAGCAACAGGCTTCCGACCTGTTCGTCCTCGTCGGGAGCCGGGATGTCGCGCGCGGCCTCGGCGACCGTTAGGGGCGTGGTGCCGGTGGTCAGGCGGCCGGCCCACATCGCTGACCCGAGGGCCTCGAGCAGCACCTCGCGTGCGAACCGCGGGTCGGCGTCCTTAACATCCATCGCCGCCTGGAAAAGCAACGACGGCGTCTCGCCGCCGCGGCCCTCGGAGAACCGGATCATGCCCTGCATGCGCGCCGCCTGAGCCCGCGACCGCGCGTCGCTCAGGTTAGGCAGGCTCTCGTCCAGCAGCGCCTGCGCCAGGTTGGTGGCGCCCGCGGTTAGCTGGGCGTGCGCGGCGAGCAGCAACCGCGCCGCCGCGCGCTCTGGCTCTGGCGTCAGCTCCGCGGAACGCTCGAGCAGGCCCGCAGCCGCGGCTAGGCCGCCGCGGTGCTGTGCTCGGCCGGCCGAGCGTTCGAGCTCCTCGGCGAGCGCCTCGTCCGGGCCGGTGGCTCCCTGAGCACGATGCCAGGCGCGGTAGTCGGGGTCGGGGTCCGGGTCTGTCACCTCCGCGAGCGCGAGATGTACCCTCCGGCGCTGCTCTGGTGTCGCCGACCGGTATACGGCCGAACGCACCAGCGGGTGGTGGAATCGGAGGTTCGGTTCGAGCAGTCCCGCCATGACCGCGGGCTCTGCCGCGTCGGCTCCGACACCGAGAAGCTTGCCTGCTTGCCGCACTCGGGCAGCTTCGCCGAGCGGCTCGAGTGCGGCTATGAGCAATAGCCGTTGTGTCTGGGCCGGCAGCCCGTCGATTCTCTGCCGGTAGTTTTCCTCGATCCGTCCCGACAGCGGCGTCGCGTCCGGCATGCCGAATCCAAGTGCCAGCTCTGCCGGCGTCTGGCCGCGCGGCAGCTCGAGCAGCGCGAGCGGATTCCCGTGCGTCTCGGTCACGATCCGATCGCGGGTCCGGTCGTCGAGCGGGCCGTCGATCACCGACGAAAGCAGCGCACGGGCGTCATCGTGAGCGAGGCCCTGCAACGACAGCTCGGGAAGCCCGGCCAGCTCGTGGCCGGCGAGCTTTCGGGTGGCGAACAGGATGGCGACCGGCTCGGCCAGCAACCTCCGAGCCACGAACGCAAGCGCCTGCGCCGAGGCGTGATCGAGCCATTGTGCGTCGTCGATTACGCACAGCAGGGGCTGTTCCCGGGCAGCATCCGCGAGCAGGTTCAACACCGCCAGGCCTACCAGCAGTTGCTCGGGCGCGGCGCCGCTGGTCAATCCGAAGGCGGTGCCGATCGCCGCGCGCTGCGGCTCGGGCAGATGGTCGAGCCGATCGAGCATCGGCGCACACAGCATCTGAAGCGCGGCGAACGGCAGTTCCATCTCCGCCTCGACACCGGACGCCCGGGCGACCCGGAAGCCGGACGCCGCTTCCACTGCGTCGTCGAGCAGTGCCGTCTTGCCGACTCCGGGCTCGCCGGATAGCACCAGGACCCGACCCTGCCCACCTCGGGCCTCCTCCAAGAATTCGTCGAGCGCCTCGCGCTCGCTGGCTCGGCCAAGCAGCATCGATGCCCGCTTTTGTTCCGCGACTCGCCCGCGCATGCTAGCCGTGCGTCCCGGACGCGGCAAGGCGCCGACTATCAACCGTGAAGATGCGACGCCGCGCGTACGGGTTCACGATGAACGCGACGATTCAATCCACGCGAGAGAGAAGCCAAAATGCACGCCGAACACACCCTCGCCGCCTCAAGGCTCGGAGCATCCGGCCCCACCGTCCCACGTCTCTCTCGGCGAGTCGGCTTCTGGGCCATCGCGTTCGCGTTCCTGAGCGTGACGGCCCTCTCGACCGCCCCGAGCGCTCTCTACGGTCTCTATGAACGGCACGAGCACTTCGCGCCGATCACCGTCACGCTCGTCTACGCGGTCTATGCCGCGGGCGTGACCGCCAGCCTGCTGCTCGCGGGCCACGTGTCCGATTGGTACGGCCGTAAGGCTGTCCTGATCCCGGCGCTGGCTCTCGCCGTCGCGGCGGCGGCGCTGTTCATCTCGTGGCAGTCGCTTACAGGCCTGCTTGTCGCGCGCGTAATGACCGGGTTGGCGTTGGGCGCCACGGTGGCCACCGCCACCGCCTACATAACCGACCTCGACGCTGGGCCGGATGGGGCTGTAACGCGCCGCGCGGGCACCGTGGGCAGGATTGCCCAGGTCGGCGGGCTTGCAATCGGGCCGCTGGCGTCCGGAGTGCTCGCGCGGTACGCGCCAGGCGGATTGACGCTCCCGTACGTCGTTCTACTGGCGGCGCTCCTGGTGGCGATGCTCGCCGTCGCGCTGACGCCCGAGGGACGCCCAGCCGCTCGCCCACTCCCGAGCTACCGGCCGCAACGGCTCAAGGTGCCCGCCCACGCCAAAGGTCAGTTCCTCGCGGGCATCGCTGGAGCGGCGCTGGCCTTTGCCACTTGGGGTCTGTTCGCGGGGCTGGCCGGCAGGTTCCTCGCCGGCCCGCTTCAACACCCCTCCCCGGCGCTCACCGGCGCAGCGATCTTCCTCACCTTCGGTACGGGCGTCGTCGTGCAAACCACCACCACCAACTGGTCGACACATCGCCTACTGAGCACGGGGATCCCGACGATCATCCTCGGACTGGCCATCCTCGTCGCGTCGGCCTGGACTGCACCTCCGAGCCTGGCCCTGTTCCTCACCGGCGGCATCGTGACCGGCCTCGGCGCCAGCGCAATCTTCCGGGCCAGCTTCAACACAGTCATCTCGACATCACGTGCCGAGGATCGCGCCGGAGCACTCGCCACGCTCTTCATCGCCGGTTACCTCGCGCTCTCGTTGCCGGTGCTCGGCTTCGGCATCGTCCTCCTGTATCTGAGCCCGCAGGTGACGCTGCTGATATTCGGCCTCGTAGTCGGCCTCGGCGTCCTGGCCGCGGCCCCGACTCTCCTCCGTCAGCCTGAAGCCCGTCGCTGAGGCCTACTCGAGGCGCCGCAGACTCGAGCGGTCAAGCCGTGGACGCAAACTCCATCAATTCCCCGGACGCCTGCTCGCGCTCCGCCTCGAGCTTCCCTTACTTGAGCCTGTTCGTGGCGACGATTATGAAGGGTCCTGACATCGCGTGTCATCGCTTCTCGGTTCGGATCATTTGTCAGACATTCTCCGTGCGGAGGACCCACACGAGGCCCCGGACCATGGAGCTAAAAATGAGAGCGGCGAGTCGGCTTTATTTGGCCGCAGCGCGAGGGGTTTGCGCCAGTGTCATCGAGCTGAGGCGCTTCATCGCCTCTGATCGGTAGCCGTCGCTTTTCCGCGCGCCGCCTAAGGTGGCAGGAGTGACTGCCGCTACGGGTCGAAGCGGGCTCGTGCGCAGGGCCGTGGCTAGGTGGCACGGGAGACCGGTTGTCGATCCGCTGGACTTCGCCGGTCCACCGTCCGCGACGTGCGTTGCGCGGCACCGATAGATACGCGCGGACGCCCCATAAGTACGTCGTCTCACAAACCTGCCGGGTCCGGTCCATTGTTGCGAGATCAAGGCCACCGACCAAAAGGTTACGGCCACTCTCGATCGTAAGGAGCATCATGAGTGCCACCAAGACTACCGTCGTGCTCGAGCCGGCGGCACAGGCGTTAGTGGAGGCGACCAGTCACCATCCGTTCCTGTTCGAGCTTCCACCTGACGAAGGTCGCAAAGCTCTGGAACAACTTCAGAGCGGCGATGTCCCAGTCCCAGCAGTGGAAGTCAACGACATAACCATTCCGGGAGGACCGACGGGACCCGTCTCGGTGCGCGTCCTGCGGCCAGCGGGCCGCAACGGTGACACGCTACCGGTCGTCCTCTACATCCACGGAGCCGGATGGGTGTTCGGGAGCAAGCACACGCACGATCGGCTGATCCGGGAGCTGTGCGCCGGGACCAACGCCACAATCGTGTTCCCGAACTACGATCTTTCGCCCGAGGCCCGCTACCCCACGGCGATTGAAGAGAACTACGCCGCCCTTACCTGGATCGCGGAGCGTGGAGCGAGCGATGGCATCGACGCCAGCCGCATAGCCGTCGCCGGCGACTCGGTGGGCGGCAATATGGCCGCGGCGATGACCCTCATGGCTAAAGAACGCTCCGGGCCCCGGCTAGCGGCACAGTTGCTGTTCTACCCGGTGACCGACGCCAGCTTTGACACGGGCTCCTACGAACAGTTCGCCGAGGGGTACTACCTCAGACGTGACGGGATGCAATGGTTCTGGGACCAGTACACAACCAGTGAGAGCGACCGGGACCAGATCACGGCGTCACCGCTCCGTGCCACGGTTGAAGAGCTTGCGGGCCTTCCGCCCGCCCTCATTATCACTGGGGAGGCCGATGTACTGCGCGACGAGGGCGAAGCCTACGCAGCCAAGCTCCGCCTGGCCAACGTCGGGGTCACGGCCGTACGCTACGAGGGGATTGTCCATGACTTCGTCATGCTCAACGCGCTCCGTAATACCCACGCCGCCGTGGCCGCTCTCGCGCAGGCCACCGCGTTCCTGAGGAACGCATTGACCACTTAGTCGTAGCCTCGTGCAGCCCAGCGCTCGGAATCTGTGCCTTTCTGAACGAGCGCGCGCCGCCAGGCCGCCTGCGACTGAGTGTCGCCACTTGCAGTGGCCCCGGGGTAGACGTGGGAAAGCCAGCGACGTCCTGGCGGCGCCGCCCGAGCCTGCTTGGTCAGGCCATCAAGCCGTCTGGGAGTCCGGCGCGGCTCGAGACGCGGGTAGGGGACAACCAGCACCCCGTGGTGTGCCTGTCGTGCGGCGCGGTCACCGACGTCGACTGTGTCGTAGGTGAGCCACCGTACGTGTTGCCGTCCGATGCGGGCGGGTTCGTGATCGACGAGGCCGAGGTCACGTTCTGGGGTCTGTGCCCCACCTGCCAGACAACGAATAAGTCCAGCGAGAAGGAGAGCGCTCGATGACTGATAAGCCACCTCGCACGACAACCGACTCCGGGATCCCTGTTGCCAGCGACGAATTCTCGTTGACCGTTGGCCCGGATGGCCCGATTCTGCTGCAGGATCAGTATCTGATCGAGCAGATGGCGAACTTCAACCGGGAGCGGATCGCCGAGCGCCAGCCGCACGCCAAGGGGTCGGGGGCCTTTGGCGTGTTCGAGACGACCGAGGATGTCAGCGCCTACACCGTCGGACAAGGTGCTCGCGCGTGCGTTCGAGTACTGGAAGAACGTCGATGAGGAACTCGGCGAGCGGGTCGGCAGGCAGTCGGCGCCACCGTCGGCGCGTAGAACCAGCTGCGACGGCGCGCCCGGACCGCATCTGGACGCGTCCGGCGCGGCCCCCAGTCCCAGCCGTTGAATTTGAGCACCGTCCGGGGATTTACTCAAGGAGGAGGGAGACGAGGCGGCGACCGGGCTGTCGGATCCGCGCTACCCGTCGCCGGCCGAACCGGCCGCGTTGGCACCGTCGCCCCCTCAAGCGTGGAGGAGCCACGTCGGACCGCTAGCCCGGCGAGCTTCAGACCTGCCTTCGTGGTCCAGGGCGCATCTCCCCGCGACGTCGAGCGTCCACGTTTGCGCGGAACTCGGCCGCGGGCGCACCTTCGTGACGTCGAAGCCGCCGAGGAGCGACGGTCGAGACGCGTTTACCGCGCGGTGCGGGTCTCCGGGGCGTTCGACGCTCCGATACTCGTGACAACGGCAAACGAGGAGTGAGGAGATTGGGCGCTCGAGCTGCTAGTGCTCATCAAGGAAGCGCCTGGTGCACGCTGCCGCTCCCCGACGAACGTCCCTTTCGGGGTCGCATTGTTCGGTGTGCGTCAAGAGTGGGCCCTAGGCCAGACGCGCGGGTGTGGCTGGTTGCGCTCGTTATCCGGTGGAGGGCGGGAAGCGCGCGCTGTTGCCCGGCGGCTCGGCGAGTAACGGAAGCGCGGCATCACCTCACGCGACGAGCTCGCAGGGGCGCTGGCGCCGGAGCCCAGCGGGGGGCTCTCCCTCGTAGCCAGCCGAACGGCGCGAGCGACTAGGCCGCTTGGGCCGTCGCGATTGCGCGCAGACGACGAAGGGCCTCCCGCTCCAACTGGCGGCTGCGCTCCTCACCGACGCCGAGCCACGCGCCGATCTGCTCGTGGCTCTGGGGTGCAACCTGCCCCAATCCATAGCGGCGAATCACGACGTCGCGGTGCCGCTGCGGAAGGAGCCTCAGCATCCTCCTGACCATCACAGACTCCTCGCCTGCGACCGCGCGCTCGGGTGGGTCGGCGGCGTGGTGGTCGGCGATCAGTTCGCCCAGCGCCGTGTCCTCCTCGCCCACCGGCTCGTCCAGCGACGCCGTGACCCGGGCGGCCTGTTGCAGCGAACGCACGCTGTCGATATTCAACCCCGTCCGATCCGCCACCGCAGCAGTCGACGGCGCGCCGACGGTCGAATGTCCCAACTCGTCCTCGGCCCGGCGCACGGCGGCCAGCTGGCGGGTGGCACGCGGTGGAACGCGGATCAGCTGCGCAGCGGCCACGGCGTCGCGCAGCGAACGGTGAATCCACCACGTGGCGTAGGTGGAGAACCTCACTTCACGCCGATGGTCAAATCGCTCGACCGCTCGTATGAGTCCGATCGTCCCCTCCTGGACCAGGTCAGCCATCGGAACCCCCCTGCCTCGGTAGGTCCGTGCCAGCGAAACGACCAAGCGCAGGTTGCTTTCGATCATCCGCTCCTTGGCAGCTGGATCGCCTTGCTCTATTTGGATAGCGAGGCCGGTCTCTTCGGCGGCGGACAGCAGTGGCCGGCTCATCGCCCGGCGCAGCAGCGTGCCGACCTGGTCGTCGCTCGTGATTAGAGAAGATTCGGTCATCGGGGTTCTCAAGCGACGGCCCGGAGGTGACGTCGTGTCGTGGGCACATCGCCACACGACTCGGCGGTGAGGCGGACGAACTCGGCAAGCGCCGGCGAGGGGGTCTCATCTCGCCACAGCAGGTCGAACGCGACCTCGCGCGGAGCGTTCAGCGGGCGCGCCTGCACACCGGGAGGCAGCGCCACGGGAGCCGTGGACACGGCGACGGTGCCGCCCCGTGCCACGCTCCGGTAAAGAGCGGGCCCGGGGGCCGTCCGCATCATCTCGGCGCTCACCCCGAGCTCGCCGAGCATGTCGGCCACCATGCGGTCGTGCCCGGCGCCGTCCCGGTGCGCCGTGACCGCGATCCGCTCACCCTGAAGCTCCTGAGGCTCGACGGGACCGCTTCCGGCGAGTCGATGCCCCTCCGCTACGAGCACGACCCACGGCTCGGTGCCGAGCTTCAGGGTGCGCAGATCGGGGGAGGTAAAGCCGGAAGGCGCGATAACCGCGTCAAGCCCGCCGTCTCTTAGGTCGCGCCAAAGCGTGCCGCCGTAGCCCTCGAGCACGGTCAGCTCGACCCCCTCGCGCTCTCGGGTGAAGCATTCGAGCAGCGCCGCGGTTCCCTTCCACCGGGTCGGGGTGGCCAGGCCCACGCGCAGTGTTCCCGCCCTGCCGCCCTTCAGGTCCGATCCGACAGAACTGGCCGCATCCGCGGCGGCCAGGGTTGCCCGCGCGCGCTCCAGGAACAGCGCCCCCGCCTCGGTCAGATCGACCCCGCGGGTGTGCCGCTCGAACAGACGCACGCCAAGCTCGGTCTCGAGCCGCCGGATCTGGGTCGACAGGCCGGGTTGCGCGACCCACAGCCGCTCCGCTGCGGCCGTGAAGCTGCGCTCCTCGGCGATCGCGACGAAGTAACGAAGATGACGGAGTTCCATGACGCTTACCTCATGCCGCCGCGCGGAGGGCAAGCGACGCGAGCTCGGCTGCTGCAGCCTCTTCGGCGTCGAGCGCCGCTACATAGGACGCGAACGCGAAGCGGCGCGCCTCGGGTTCGGCGGCTAGGAATACCTCCCACCGGGTCGAAACGAGTTGCTCCGCGTCACGCCATACCTCGAGCGCCTCCGCGCGAGGACCGATGCGGTCAATGTTGAACATGAAATCCTCCTCCGATCGATCTGAGCGTTGTTGCCATCGAGTGGAGTGTCCGGCCGGACGCCGGTCTTTCGCATCCCCCGACTTGACAGTCCGACTATCAACTGAGTAGTCGGGCACGGCCGGCCCTGGTAGTCGGTCCGCTGGCGCGGCCGGAAACGCGCCTACTCGGAGACCGCCCGCGCCTCCAGCTGGTCGCCCAGCGCATCGGCGAGCTGGTGGCGCTTGGTCACCCCGAGCTTCGAGAACACCTTGCGCAGGTGGTAGGCGACGGTGTGCTGGCTGATGAACAGCCTCGCGGCGATCTCGATGTTCGACAACCCGTCGACCGCGAGCCGCGCGATCTGCCGCTCCTGGGCGGTCATATCATCCTGTGCCTCGACGGTCCGCTTTTGCACGTGCTCGCCAGTGGCCAAGAGCTCGTGATGGGCGCGTTCGGCGAACGCCGCCATCCCGATGGACGTGAACCGGTCGTGGGCGGCGCGGAGCTGGTCGCGCGCGTCGACCCGGCGCCGCTCACGGCGTAACCACTCGCCGTAGAGCAACTGCGCGCGGGCGCGGTCCGGTGTGAACCGGCAGCGATACAGTCGGTCGACCGCCTCCCGGTAGAGCGCGTCAGCGGCCTCACCGGCGCTCAGAAGCGCGCGTGAGCGGGCCTCGATCCCGAGCGCCAAGGCGGTGCCGGCTGCCTGTGTTCGCTTGGCCAGCTGCTCGAGGCCGGCAGCAGCCGCGTCGCTGCGACCGCAGCGCGCGGCCGCCTCGACCAGTTCAGGAAGGGACCAGATCGACACGGTCAGCTGATCTCGTCCTGTCGCGCGCTCCGCTACGGAAAATGCCGCCTCATAGTTGCCGAGGCCGTTGCAGAGAAGCGCGCGAGCGTGCTCGCTAAAGGCGAGCAGCACACCCTCACCTCGGGCGATGGCCGCGGGCTCCGCAGTCTCGACGAGCTTGGACAACACGGCTTTGTCGCCGCGGAAGCCGGCGAGCGGTAGCTTTGCGAATTCGATCCGTGTGGCGCCGGTCGCATCGGCGATGGCGTCAGACTCCTCCACCAGGGATTCAGCGGCATCGAGATCCCCTTCGAAGCTTCGCAGCACCGCCAGATAGTTGAGCGCAAGGGGCAGCACTCCGAGCGCGCCTCGCTCGCGCGCCAGCTCGACGCTACGGGCGCAGATGGCATGGCACGTCTGATCGTCGAACAGGTCGAGCGCCACGGCGCGCGCGAACCCGGGCCAGCGCACGTCTTGTTCGGCGCGACCGTCCTCGCCACGCAGTGCGGCGAGCGCTCGCTTGAGCAGAGGCGCGCTGGCCTCGTAGCCGTCGGTGAAGCGGACCGCGAGCCCGGCAAGCAGCAGGTCGAAGGGACCAGACGCGCCGCTTGGGGATGGCCTGTTGCGAACCGCCTCGGCGGCACGGCGAAGCAGCTTTCCACTAAAGGGGGCAGCGATGTGCGCCGCCCGCAGCGCCTCCAGGTACGTCGTGCGCGCGGCCTCCGGCTCCATCGCTCCCAGCCTGCCTGCTGCCTCGAGGAGGCATGGCACCGCCTCGCTGAAACGCCTCAGATCCAGACCGATCTGTCCCTTTAGGCGCTCGGCGAGTGCGCTCTGGAGCTCGTCGAGCGGTCCCTCGGCAGCGGACGCGAGAAGGGCTGACGCGGCCTGAGGAGCTCCGGCCAGCTGCTTAGCATCCGCGGCCTCGAGGGCGCGTCGCGCCCTCGAGGCCGGATCCGGCGATAGCGCTACCGCGCGCTCGAGGAAAGCGGCCGCCGCAGCGACACCGCCGCGGGCCTGGGCGCGGCCGGCCGAGCGTTCGAGATCGGCGGCGACTTCCTCGTCGGGGCCGTGCGTGGCGCGAGCGCGATGCCAGGCGCGTCGGTCAGGGTCCGTCTGAGGATCGGTCGATTCGGCGAGGGCACGGTGGACCCGGCGGCGGTCGTCGGGGGCAGCCGACGTGTAGGCGGCCGAGCGGACCAGTGGATGCGCAAACTCGACGCGGCCGCCGATCGTGAGCAGACCCGCGTCCACTGCTGGGCCGGCCGCCGCCGTACCGACGCCGAGCCTGCCGGCGGCACGCTCCAACAGCGCGGGGTCGCCCAACGGCTCCGCGGCCGCGGCAAGAACGAGGGTCTGGGCGTCGGGCGGGAGGCCAAGGATGCGATCGACGTAGCTCTGTTTCACCTTGCTGTCAACGTCGCGACTCGCTGGGACATCGAATCCGCCGGCGAGATCCCCGGCTCGCCACGTGCGCGGCAACTCGATGAGCGCCAGGGGATTTCCGTGGCTCTCGGCGATGATCCGTTCGCAGACGGCCGCATCGAGCGGGCCGCGCACATTCCCCAGAAGGAGCGCGCGGGCATCGCCGTTAACTAGGCCACGCACCTCCAACTGGGCTACGTGCTTCAGCTCCTCGCCGGGCTCGCGCGCCGCGAACACGACGCCGATCGGTTCTGCGAGCAGGCGGCGGGCGACGAACGCCAGCGTCAGCGTCGAGGCCTGATCGAGCCACTGTGCGTCATCGACGACGCACAGCAGCGGTCGTCCCTCGCGATCTTCCGAGAGCAAGCTCAACACACCCAAACCAACCAGAAAGCGATCCGGTGGCGGCCCCGGGGCTAGCCCAAACACGGTCTCGAGGGCCTGACGCTGCGGAAGCGGCAGCCGCTCGAGCCGGCCGAGGAGTGGCGCGCACACCTGATGCAAACTGGCATACGCCAGCTCCATCTCTGACTGCACCCCCACAGCCCGGACCACGGACATATCGGTTGCCGACGCGATCAGGTAGCGGAGCAGCGCCGTCTTGCCGATCCCAGCCTCCCCCCGGAGGACCAGCGAGCGACCCACTCCGTGACGGACGTCGACGAGCAGCTCGTCGAGCACCGCGCACTCCCGGTCCCGCGCCCGCAGGCCTGCGCGCGCCTGCTTTGTGCCGCCGGTCGGCATGAGGATCGCCTATCGTAACCCGGCGATCCGCCGGCGGACAATGCGCGTCCTCGCCGCTCTCGGACTCCTCGCCAACAGGGATCGGTCTGCCAGTGATTCACAGCCGCCGCGTCGCGTTGATCGGCCCGCAGCCGAGCGTCACACGAAAGGTTGTGTGTCCCTGGTCGCGTCGCCACGGCATCACGATTCATACGGTCGAGGCTGCCGCCTGGCGGCTTTCGGGCAGCGTGTTCGCGAGCTGGCTGCGTGACGTGATGTCGAGCTTGGAGAACACCTTGCGGAGGTGGTAGGCCACGGTGTGCTGGCTAAGAAACAGGCGCGCACCGATTTCCGGGTTTGATAGCCCCTCGCGAGCCAGCCCGGCGATCTGCCGCTCCTGGGCGGTCAGATCGCCCCGCATCTCCTGGGTCGGCGTATGCACATGCACGCCGGTCGCCAGCAACTCACGACGGGCCCGTTCGGCGAACGCCTCCAAGCCCATCGACGTGAACATGTCGTAGGCGGCACGCACCTGCGTGCGCGCGTCGGTGCGGCGATGCTCGCTGCGCAGCCATTCGGCATAGAGGAGATGGGCACGCGCCAGATCAACGCGCATCTGCGAGCGCCCGAGGAGCGCGATCGCGTCGACATAAAGTTGCTCGGCGGCCTTGCCCGTGGACAAAAGCGCGTGCGATCTCGCGTTGACGCCATTGGCCCAATCGGTCGCGGCTGCCCCAGCGATCTCCGCGAACCGCCGGGCGGCCTCGCCGGCCGCCTCCAGCTCGCCGAGCCGAGCGCCAGCCTCGATCAGCTCGACCATGGCCCAAGCTGCCGCAGCGCTGTTCGTGGGGCAGTCGATCGCCTCAAGGGCCGCGGGAAACGCCCTGTCGGGGATGCCGAGCCCGTTGTAGAGGAGTGCCCGCGCCCACGCGATCACGGTCAGGCTGATCCCCTCCCCGCGCCCGGTTGCTTCGGCGGTAGCGGCCTCCAACATGGGCAAGGCGTCCTGCGCGCGCCCGCGTAGGACCTCGAGTGCGATGGCGCCCCATGGCGCGAGGCTGGCTCCCGTCGCCTCGATAGCGGCACGCGCTTCATCGATCAATCCACTCGCTGCTCCGAGCTCGCCTCTGAACAGGTGAACGTAGCCGCGTGAGTTGAGCGCCAGGGGAAGCTCGCTGAGCGCACCGCGGGTGCGGGCCAGTTCCAGATGCCGCCCGGACAGCACGTCCCAGCGAGCGTCGTCCCATACCACGGGGGCGGTGATGTCGACCAGCCAGAGAAGATGGAGGTGGTCCGCAGCGGCCGTGCCGTCGCCGAACTCCTTGAGCGCCTGTTTCAGTGTGGGCGCCGCGGCAACGCAGCCAGCGGCGAACAGGGCTGCCCAGCCGTCGAGGAGGAGGTCGGCCCCGGTCCGTGGCTCCGAGGCCGGTGGTGCGGCCTGCACGGCGTTCGCCACTTCCCGCGGGCCGTTGCCCGGCCCCGCCAACCGGGCGGCGAACAGCGCGGCCGACAGCACTTCGAGGTAGCTGGCGCGGGCGAGCCCCGGATCCAACGGCTCGAGCCGCTTCACCACGCGGAGCAGTGACGACGGGGCGACGCCGCCGCGTGTCCTGGCAAAGGCAATTCGGGCGCGAAGCAGGTCGACTTGCACACGTCCCAGCTCACCCAGCGACCCGGCCTCGGCCGTGGCCGCGAGTCCCAGCGCAGCATCGAAGGCACCGGCCTGCAGGCTCGCCTCCGCCGCGACCAACGCGCGCGCGGCGCGGCGTCCGGGGTCAACCGTCAGACCAACCGACCGCTGCAGAAACGCGGCCCCAGCAGCCATCCCACCGCGCGCCTGCGCCCGGCCCGCCGAGCGCTCGAGCTCGGACGCGACCTCCTCGTCAGGTCCCGCCGCGGCAGCAGCAAGATGCCACGCCCGGCGGTCGGGGTCGGCTTCTCGGGGCGTGGCCTCCGCCACCGCGCGGTGGGCGGCGCGGCGATCCTCCACCGACGATGATCGATATACGGCCGAGCGCACGAGCGGATGATGGAAGGTCACTCGCTCGGCGATCGTCAGCAATCCGTCCTCTTCTGCCGCTCCCGCGGCGTCCGGCCTGATACCGAGTCTTTCGGCCGCCCGCCACAGTAAGAGCGGATCGCCTACTGAGTCGACAGCCGCGAGAACCAGCATTTGCCTCGTGTCCTTGGGCAGCTTTTCGAGTCGATGCACGAAGCTCTGCTCGATTCGTCCCGCCAGCGCCTGCGCCTCCGGCATCCCGAACCCCCCGGCCAGCCGCATCGCGGAGAAGCTCTGCGGCAGTTCGAGCAATGCCAGCGGGTTTCCGCGAGTCTCGGCGATGAGCCGATCGCGGACCCGCTCATCCAGCGTGAAGCGCAGCTCGGAGCCGAGCAGCCTGCGGGCATCGCTCGTGGCCAAGCCCCGCACCTCCAGGTCGGCGATGTGCTGCAGTTCCTCGCTCGGCTCGCGCGCCGCGAACACGATTCCCAGCGGCTCGGCCAGCAACCGGCGGGAGACGAACGCCAGGGTCAGCGCCGACGCCTGATCGAGCCACTGAGCATCATCGACGACGCACAACAGCGGACGCTCCTCGGCGGTCTCGGAGAACAAGCTCAAAACCCCTAAAGCGACAAGAAACCGGTCTGGTGGGGGGCCGGTGCTTTGGCCGAACACGGTCTCCAGGGCCTGACGCTGCGGAAGCGGCAGCCGCTCGAGCCGATCGAGCAGCGGCGCGCAAAGCTGATGCAGGCCGGCGAACGTCAGCTCCATCTCCGACTCAATCCCCCTCGCCCGAACCACGGACATATCTGTTGCGGACTCGATCAGGTACCGCAAGAGCGCCGTCTTCCCGATCCCAGCCTCCCCCCACAACACCAAAGACCGGCTCGCACCGCGACAGACATCGACAACGAACTCGTCGAGCAGCGCGCACTCGCTATCGCGTCCCAGCAAGCGCGGTCCGCGCCGCGATCTGGGAGGGCGCTTGGTCAACCTAGATGTCATTCTAGAAACCTCATCTGCTTCCGATTCGATCAAAGTGTGATCGCAGAACGGGGACCATTCGATCCCGCTGGCTGGTCTTTCATTCTGGGGCTTGCCCCATATCCGGGGGGCAGCCGCAGTGTGCCCGTCGGGTGTTCGATTGGCGTAGCGTTGGCGCGCGAGCGATGCCAGGCCCCTACGGGTCGTGGTCGGCGAGGACGAGCCGCCCGGTTCGCGCAGGCGTCGTGACGGTCATCGGAGAGCCTGGTTGCGCGACCTCGCGTCGCGGGAAGCTCGACGATCTGAGACCCCGCGCCGACGGTGACCTCCCAGTTCTCCCGTGATTTCCCCGGTTCCATCGGCCCTGGGCCATCAGGGTCAGCGGGTCGAGGACTGCGGGGGTCTGATCGGACCCGCGATTGACCGGAAGGCGGAGGGTGTGGGCGGGCAAGCCGGCGCGAACCGTGGCGCGGAGGTTGCCCCGCTCAGGGGTTGTTGACGACGATCTGATTCGTGATTCCGTATACGCCGTACAGCTTCGACACGTCGTCATAGGCCGCGTCGCTCTGGTACTGGTAACTGACCTCGCCGTTCAATGTCACCCAGCCGTCCTTGACCTTGACGTCGACCGAGTTGGGCACGTCAGCGTCCCAGCTGAGGGATTGGAGAGCGACGCCGCGGATCTCGTCATCCTCGCGACTGTCGACGCCAAGCACGTTCACCTTTAGGTGGTTGACGACGTCGTAGACGCCGTCGATCTTGGCGGCGTCCTCGGCGGCGGCACGACGCTGGGAGAATCGCTCGACGGTGCCGCGGAGGGCCACGATCCCGCGTTGGTCGGAAACAGCAATCTCCGCCGGATGGGGGATTCGTGGATCGCGTTCGAGACTGGCCTTGACCTCGTCTCCGAGGGGGGTGTTGGTGAGCACGCGAGCTCCTTTCCGGTTGGGGGGTCGTTGGCAACATGAGCTCGCGCGGGTCCGCTGTCCAGATCAGTGTCGCCCGCCAGCCATACGGATGACGTCTGAGTCAGCCGATGTCGTGCCGCCCCCTGGGGCTCGACCGGGGCACCCGCCATCCACGTGCGGTTATGGCAGCAGCGCGTCTTTCGTCTGGGTGGTAACAGCGGGGAGGGCCACGTCTCCACAATGGGATTCAACAAACCGACATGGACTCCCGGACGCGAGCGTCGCGCCGTGTCCGAGAAGCACTTCAGGCAGCTCAGGCGACTGCGGGCACGGAACGAGCGGTCTGCGCGCGAAAGGGTGGCTGCCCGCCAGCTCGAGGGCTCGCTGGTTTCGCTCGCTGCGCTGATTGGAAGCGCGGTCAACGATCCGGACGGTCGGCAGGTCGGCGAGCTGCGCGATGTCGTCGTCAACTGGACAGTGACTGCCGCGTATCCCCGCATGACCGCGATCGTCATGCGGACCGGAAAGCACGATGCGTTGGTCAGCGACCGTTGGATCGAAGTCTCAGCGCCGGCATCGGTTCGGTTGCGCTCCGCGAAAGCCTATGCCCGCGCCGTGGAGCGCCATTCTGGCGATGTCGCGCTTGCGCATGACGTGTTGGATCACCAAATTGTTGATCACGACGGCACGCAGCTCGTGCGCCCATCCGATGTCTATCTCGCCACCGTACACGGACGCGTCGAGCTTATCGGGATCGAAGTAGGCCTTCGGGCGCTACTGAGACGTATGGGACCGAAGCGGCTGCGCAGCCGCGTCCGACCCCAGCGGGTCATCGACTGGGGATCGATTGACGGATTTGCTCCGAGACCCGGTGAGAGCGTGCGGTTGCGTGGCCGCCGGGAATCCGTCGCAGGTCGGCCGGGGGCCAGCATCGAGCTGGACGGCACCGGAGCCGAGATCAAACGCCTGCGGCCGAGCGAGCTTCAAGCGGCGCTGCGGAGGACCGAAACCCCGCGCGGCGGAGAACCGGCATGAGCGCCGTCGACGCCCCAACCGCGCGGAAGGGCCCGCGCCCCGCGAGACTGCCGCGATGGCTGAAAGGCCTACTCGGATTGCTCGCGATCCTAGGCCCGGGACTGATTTCCGCCAACGCCGGAAACGACGCGGGCGGCATCCTGACCTACGCCAGCGCCGGTTCCCAGTTCGGCTACCGGACGCTGTTCCTGATCGTCCTCATCACCGTCGCCCTGGTCGTCGTGCAGGAGATGTGTTCCCGGCTGGGCGCGTACACCGGCGAAGGACTCGGAGCACTGATACGCGAGCAGTTCTCGCTCCGGAGCGGCGCCACAGCGATGGTGCTCCTGTTCGTCGCCAACGCAGGGTTGACCGTGAGCGAGTTCGCGGGCGTCGGCGCGTCGATGGAGCTGTTCGGAGTGTCTCGATACATCGCCGTCCCGATCGCCCTCGCCGCGATCTGGGGTGTCACGGTGCTCGGTAACTACTCCCGCGCGCAGCGCGTGTTCCTGGTCACGGGTTTGGTGTTCATCGCCTATCCGATTGCCGCCGTGCTCGCGCACCCGCACTGGGGCACGGTCGCCAGCAATCTCTTGTGGCCGCATTTCGTGCACAGCAACGCATTCCTCCTCCTCGCGGTCGCGTTGATCGGGACCACGATTACCCCTTACATGCAGTTCTACCTCACGTCTGCGGTTGTCGACAAAGGGGTCACGCCGGCGACCTACAAGGGAGAGCGGATCGACACGGTGAACGGGGCGATCCTCGGCGACATCGTCTCGATCTTCATCATCATCGCCACCGCGGCCGCGATCGGCGGAAGCGGACCCCTGAACTCAGTGAGCCAGGCCGCGGGCGCGCTGCGCCCGGTGGCCGGCGCCGCGGCGTCCCAGCTGTTCGCCTTCGGGCTGCTCGGCGCGTCGCTTCTGGCCGCGACCGTCGTGCCCCTCTCGAGCGCCTATGCGATCGCCGAGACAGCGGGAGCCGAGCGGTCCCTCGGCCGCAGGCTGACCGAGGCTCCCTTGTTCTACGGCCTCTACACGGTGCAATTGGTGATCGGCGCAGCGGTCGCGCTGCTGCCGGGGAACCTGGTCTCGCTGGTCATCAACGCCCAGGTGCTGAACGGGTTCATCACTCCTGTGCTGTTGACGTACATCCTCATTCTGGCCAACCGCCGGTCCGTTCTCGGTAATGCCGCCAACGGGCCGGTGTTCCGAGCCGTGGCCACCCTTTGTGTGGCTGTCGTCGGCGTGCTCTCCCTGGTCGTGCTCGTCCAGACCGTCGCCGGATGGCTGTGAGTCCGTCGATCGAACATCGCTGGGCGGTTCGTCGCCTTCGTTGCGCAGACCGCGATGACGTTGCTGTTCGCGCCGGCCGCCGCCGCGGCAGTGCCCACCCGGCACGTCGGTGGATTCGTGTTCGGGGCGATCGCGGCTCGCATCCTGAAGGCCGTTCGCTCTGCGGATGTCGCAGCAGGCGGTCTCGCTCAGGCGGGCGCCAGCCCCTAACCGGGACCAGAAACGCTACGAGAGGAGCATCACATGTCAGACCACACTCTTGAGAACGCCGTCATGCGGGCGTTGTCCGACAACCGGCGGGTCCACGCCGACGAGATCGCGGTGCAGGCGATCGATGGCACTGTGATCCTGCGCGGCACCGTGGGGAGCCTGGTTCAGCAGGTCGAGGCCGCGCGGACCGCGCGCCGTGTGCTCGGCGTGCAGAGTGTCGACGATCAGCTGCGTGTGCGACCGATGCCGGACGGGCGAGCCGACGCCGACACGCGGGCGGCTGTGCTCTCCGCGCTGATCGATGACGATGAGCTGCACGCGGCGGATATCGACGTTGACGCCAAGGACGGCACCGTGACCCTGAGCGGGCTCGTAGAGCTTCCCCGCGCCCGGGACCGGGCTGAGCGCATCGCGCTCGGGGTCGCCGGCGTCACGTCCGTGTGCAACAGACTGAAGGTCCTGGTGCCCGTGCCCGCGGAAGAGCTGCGTCTTCCCGTCAACCCATAGCTGCGCAGTGACCCCATGGTCGGCCTCCCGGGGGCGGCAACTCGTCCCCGGGACTCGCGCTTTGTCTGGCTTGCATCTCATACACGTGAGTGATGGTCGGGCGGGGCACGCCGTCTAGGACCCCAGGCCATCAGCCCTCAGGCTGCAGGCATCAGCTGGTCCATCACACACTCTGGAGGACAGACATGTTCGTTACACCGGGCACAGTCCCTGACTTCGCCCACAAGTTCTCTCGTGAGGCCGCCGAGCGCGTGTCCCGCAACTGGTCGCTGCTGCTGCTCAACGGCCTGCTGTTGATCGTCGGCGGAGTCCTCATCTTCAGCATCGACTGGAGCGTGCGCAGTCTCGCGACCTTCATCGGGGCCCTCTTCATCTTGGAGGGGCTCGTCATGGCGCTCACTACCGGCGTTGACAAGCGCGTGCGTCAGGCCAACGTGCTCACCGGCCTACTCTCGATCGCGGCCGGTATCGCCATCATCGTGTGGCCCGCGCCCGGAATCGTCGCGGTGGCCATCTTCCTCGGTGCCTGGCTCATCGTGATCGGAACGATTACGATCTCGGGCTCACTCGCCGCTCGTCGTTTCATGCCGGACTGGTGGCTGCTGTTGATCCTCGGTCTGCTCGAGGTGCCGCTCGGGGTCCTGGCCCTGGCCGACCCGGGCGCCACGCTGGCCGCGATCATCACCGTCGCCGGGATCTGGGCCGTCGCCGTCGGCGTCATGCGCGTGGTGCTTTCGTTCGAGATCAAGAGCCTTCCGAAGAGGGTGGACCGCGAGTTCAGCGAACCCGCCCGCAACGGGGCGTACACCACGGCCAAGCCCCGTCAGGACACCCTCACCCCGAGCACGTCCTGATTTGGCCGCGATCGTGTCCGGATCGACGGCGGTACTGATCCCATCGTTCGATCCGGACACGTCGCGTTTCACCGCCGGGGCGCTGTCGCGTCATAACCGGCATGTCTAGCCGGGCCCAATGCGCGTCTTGTCCCCGTCCGGCCCAGTGGCCAGGTTGGCCACACAATGTCCACCGGCGAAACGATCCCTGTCCCCTCCGAGGTCGTCCGTGACCGGGCGCCGTTCACACTGGCTCAGTTCGAGGTGTTCGCCCGGGGAACGCACACCCACCACTTCCGGAGCAGCGTGCCCTACGGGACGGCAGCTGAGCACGGGCCGTGCTTTGTGGCCTTCAGCGCGGAGCGCTCAAGGTACGACCTGACGCTCGCGCGCATGTTCGGCAACGACGCGGACGGCGTAGGGGACCGGCTGACGGACTTCACGCGTCCGGTCAGTGGGGGCTACTACTTCGCGCCGTCCCTGAACGAGCTCAACGAGCTGGCCGGGGAGGAGTGACCTCCGGTGCCAGCGGTGGCCACGGGCCCCAACGGACGGTCCACAACCGCGACGGGGAAGCGGGCGAGGAGTCGACGCGCGCCCGCGGAGGCGCGCTTGGTGCGCCTGGCCGCGCCGTCGCTGGGTGGCGTCGTCCGGGTGGTCCTGATCCTTGCGGCATCCGCGGTCTTCCTGTACCTGGTGTGGCGAGTCCGCGGAGTCATCCGCCTGGTCGGGATCAGCCTGTTCTTCGCGCTTGCCCTGATGCCCATCGTGGACGCGATCGACAGCCGCATCCGGGCGCCGCGGGGACTCATCATCCTGAGCGTCTACGTCGTACTGATCGCCGCTGTCCTGGTGATCGGTTACGTCGTCGTGCCGAGCCTCGTCAAGCAGGTGGAGCAGATCGCGCATGACGCGCCGCGGTACGCCGCCGACCTGCGCCACAACGCGACGTTACGGCGCTACGACGACCGGTACCACATCACCGCGAAGCTAGTGCGAGACGCCCGCCGGCTGCCCCAGATGCTCGGGCGCCTCGCGGGGCCACTCAAGGATGTGACCGTCGAGGCCGCGAGCTTCATCGGCCAGGTCACCACCGTCCTCGCAATCTCGTTCCTGCTCGTTCTCCATGGGCGGGAGTACGTGAAGCTTGGTCTGGCGCTCAGCGCCCGGAGCGAGCCGCGGTATCGCCAATTGATCATCGATGTCAACAAGGCGGTCGCGCAGTACGTGCTCGGGAACATCGTGATCAGCGGACTGGCCACGATCGCGACGTGGATCGTGCTCACGATCCTCGGAGTCCCGTATGCGCTCGCCCTGGCCATCGTGGTCGGGTTCTTCGACCTCATCCCGCTCGTGGGCGCGACGCTCGGCGCGATCTTCGTCGCACTGGCAACCGTCCCGGTGGACTTCCCCACCGCCACGATCGTCTGGCTGGCGTTCATTATCGTGTGGCAGCGCTTCGAGGACTACGTCGTGCAACCGCTCGTGTACGGCAAGGCGCTGAGGGTCAACCCGATCGTCACGATTGTCTCGGTGCTGGCCGGCGCGTCGTTGCTCGGGGTTCTCGGAGCCCTCTTGGCGATCCCGATCGCGGCGGCCATCCAGATCGTCCTGCGCGATTGGTGGACCCATCGCTCCCGTGGCGCGAAGGCCGTGCAAGCGTAACTCGCCCGTATGGCCGACGACGTGAGTCGCTATCGGAACCACGAGGCGTTGGCTGCAGGCTGCCCCTGAACCTAATCGCAAAGGAGCGCCGCTGTGTCCATTGAGGCCAGTATCGAAACCGCCGTAATTGAAGCGCTGCGTTCGGACCCGCGCATCCCCCATCCCGAAGAGATCGCTGTCAGCTTCGAGGAAGAGGCGGTCACCCTGCGCGGAACGGTCGGCAGCTTCAACCAACGCCGCGCGGCCGTAAGAGACGCTCACAAGATCGATGGCGTCCACTACGTCTATGACGACCTCTTCGTTCGCCTCCTGGATGCAGCCGGCCGCTCGGACGCCGAGCTGCGCGGAATGGCGCTGCAGACCATTGCCTCGGACACCGAGGTTCCCTCCGAACTGATCGACGTCAAGGTCCAGGACGGCTGGGTCACCCTCAGAGGAACGGTCAGCTGGCAGTTCCAGAGTGACGCCGCTTACGAGGACGTGGCCAATCTGTTCGGCGTGATTGGCATCACCAACGACATCAGGGTCGTCAACCCCTGACCCACTCAAACTCGGTCTAGAGAGGAACGTTATGCCAGACAACAAGTACACCGCTGATAACGTGATCGCGGTCTCGTTCCCTGAGGAAGCCGATGCGTACGAGGCACTTGCCCGCCTTAAGGAACTCGACTCCGGGGGGTCCGTTGGCGTGCGCGGGGCCGCGGTCGTGACCCGGGAGCAGGACGGGAAGATCACGATCAAGGACCAGTTCGGCCAGGAGAGCTACCAAGACACAGCGGGCGGTGGGCTCCTGGGTCTGCTCGTCGGCGTGCTAGGCGGTCCGCTCGGAGTCCTCGTCGGCGGCGCGACCGGGCTTCTGGTCGGCTCGCTGTTCGATCAGGACGACGACGACAACACCCGGTCAGTACTGGCCGACATCTCGAAGTCGATTCGCGTGGGACCTCCCGGCTTGCTCGCTGAGGTGTCCGAGCCGGCCCCCGAGGCCATCGACGCCGTCATGGCTCACCTGAACGGGACCGTGGTGCGGCGCTCGGCGGCCGACGTCGAGCTCGAGGTCGCCGGGGCCGAGGATGCCCAACGCGAGGCCAAGCAGATGGCCCGCCAGGAACTGCGCGAGGCGCGCCACAAGAAGCACAAGGACGAGGTCGACGCGAAGGTGGCGGAGCTCAAGGTAAAGCTCCCAGGCCACAAGCAGGTGGCAGGCACGACTTCGTGAGATGAGAAGCCCGCCCGTCCGCGCTCCGGCATCCAACGCAAGCGCTCCGCCGGCGACCGCCGGCGGAAGCGTTGCGCCGGAGCCGCAAACCGCCCACTTCGGATTCCTGAGAAGGCACCGGCGCACGGCGGGCACCGTGCTTGGTGCCGTCTTGATCGCCGGTTTCGTCTACTACATGGTTCCTCAGATCGCCGGCCTCGAGCCGACCCTCCAGCGCCTGCGCGATGGGGATCTCTCGTGGCTGGCGCTCGGGGTGGTGCTGGAGGCGATCTCCTTCTACGGCCAGATCCTCTTGCTCCGCGGAGTGTTCTCCCGTCCCGGGAGCCGGATGGGATGGCGGCTCAGCTACGACATCACGCTCGCCGGCGGTGCCGCCACCAAGATCCTCGCCAGCGCAGGCGCCGGCGGCATCGCACTCACCATATGGGCGCTGCGTGCCTGCGGCCTATCCGCGGCCGACGTCGCGGCCGGCATGGTCTCTTACGAGATCCTCACCTACTGGGTGTACATGGCCGCGCTCGCGGTCGGCGGGTTCGGACTCTGGTTCGGCATCTTCTCGGGACCCGCGCCGGCGGGACTGACGCTGATCCCTGCGCTGTTCGGCACGGCAGTCATCACGATCGTTGTCTCGATGCTGTTCTTCGACGAGCCGGTCGAGCGATTTCTCCTCCGACAGGCCGACGCCGCGCACGGGCGACTCCAGCGCTGGCTCCGCCGAGCCGCCGCGCTTCCGCGCTCGCTCCAATCCGGGCTGAGCGCGACGCTCGCGATGCTCCGCCGGCGCGACCCGTCGGTGCTCGGCGCGCTCGTCGGATGGGCGTTCGACATCGGCACCCTTTGGGCGTCCTTTCAAGCCTTCGGCCACGCACCGCCCATTGCGGTCCTGGTCATGGGGTACTACGTGGGAACCCTTGCCAACACGCTGCCGCTGCCGGGAGGAATCGGCGGCGTCGAGGGTGGCATGATCGGATCGTTTCTCGCTTTTGGCGTCAACGGCAGCCTGGCAGTGCTCGCCGTACTCGCGTACCGCACGATCTCGTACTGGCTGCCCACGATCCCGGGCGTGATCGCCTACGTCCGGCTCCGACGTCGGATCTCGGCTCACGGTGACCACGCTCCGGCCCGGGATGCCCGCCCCGGAAGGGAGACGAACTTGAAGGGCGCAACGGCGATGCACGAGCCGCTCGATGTTGCGACCCCAGCTACCGACGGCGCGGCGTCCTGATGTCTCGCCTCGCTTACAGGCCTCGTCGGCACGAGCGGACGCCCGAAGCGCGCGCGCTTCTGATCACAGTGGTAGCGGTGGCGATGGCATCGCTGTTCTTGACGGCCTACTCGCTCGCGCTGGGAGACCCTGTGCCGCACGACATCCAGGCAGCTCTCGTTGGGGCTCCTGCCGCCGATCCCCGGGCGGTCGCCGCGGCCGAAAAGGTCACCGACGGAAAGCTCGAGTTCCGGCGCTTCGGCTCGATTGCCGCCGCACGGCGCGGGATGAACCACCAGAACGTCTATGCGGCACTCGATCTCGGGTCCTCGAGCTCCACCCTTTATGTGGCGAGCGCGGCCGGCGCGTCGGTAGCACGCGTGCTTCAGAAGATCGACGCGGTTGACCCATCGGTGCGCGTTGTCGACACCAATCCGCTGGCGCCAGACGATCCGAACGGCCTCGACATCTTCTACCTGATGCTCGTGGCGACGATCGCTGGCATGGTCACCGTGTTCCAGGTCCGCGGCCAAGCACCGGGGCTGGAGCTCCGCCACCACATCTCGTTCGTGATCGGCCTGGCGTTGCTCGCCTCGACCGTGCTAACGCTGGTCGACGGTCCGTTGCTGCACCGACCAGCGGCGCTGTATCCGGAAGAGTGGGGAATCGTGGCCGTGCATGTCCTTGCCGTGGCGTCGTTTGCCTCCCTGATGGCGGTGGTCCTCGGGCCCTGGGCGATCGTGCCGTCCTGGTCGTTCTTCGTGATCCTCGGGAACGCATCGTCAGGCGGGGCCGTGGCGCCCCCGCTGTTGCCCCAACCGTTCGCCTTTCTTTCCCAATGGCTGCCGTCGGGTGCCACGGTGAACGCCCTGCGAGACGCCATCTATTTCCAGCACTACCAACTGGCGCGTCCGCTCGTCGTACTTGGCGTGTGGGGGGCTGGGCTGTTCCTAGCCTGGGTCCTGCTGGCCCGTCGCCGCCAAGCGGCCGTGCCACGGACGGCGGCGGTGACACCGCCTGGTGGAGCCGATGGTCAACCGCCGAGTGTCACGTGCGCAAAGCGCGGTCTGACTCCCCATGGTTCGCCACGAGACGAGTATCCACCTACGAGTAGGAGTGCTTGTCATGACAGATTGGGTCATCTCTGAGTCCAGCTACAGCCACGAGATCGACGTACCGATCGACCAGGTCGACATCGCGGACCGGCTGGCACACCTCCGCAACGCAGAATTCCAGCGCTGCTGCGCGCCCGACCACATCGCGTGTGGGTTCACCCACAACGCCGAGGGCCAACCGATGTCGATCAACGTCGAAACTATCGGCAAGTCGTTGCTCATGCAGCAATACGTTGCAGAGGTGTTCGAGTCGCACCTCTGCCGGATGGTCTCGGTGTCAGATGTCTTCCCGTTCAACCGCCGTGAGACGCCACGATACGCGGCCAGCATCGCGAGCGCCGCCAGAGCGCGCCGGACCGCTGCCGGTCTGATCTAACCCACTCCGACAAAGGACAGACACATGAGCTCACAAGCTACGACACAGTCCTCCGGTTCCGCCGGGATGCAGATCGGCTTCCGGACCGTCGATGGCGTGCGTATCCGCTACGCCGAGAGCGAAGGCCCAGCCGACCGTACGATCCTCCTCACGAGCCCGTGGCCCGAGAGCGTCTACGCGTTCGCGCCAATGTGGGGCTCGCTGGCCGAGCACGCGCGCCTGTTCGCCATCGACCTCCCGGGTTTCGGCGCATCCGAACGCCGCGACGCCCTCCTCTCACCGCGAGCGACGGGCGGGTTTCTGGCCAGGCTTATCGTCCAGGCCAAGCTTGGCCGGCCTCACATCGTCGCGCCCGACGTGGGAACGTCAGCCGCCCTGTTTGCCGCAGCGGCCCACCCGGACCGGATCGCCAGCGTGATCGTGGGCAGCGGCGGCGCCGCAGTTCCGCTCCAGCTCGGGGAGCCGCTGAAGTCATGGGTGCTCGACCCTGACCTCGACAAGTACCGCAGGATGGATCCTCGCGCGATCGTGAACGTGGCGGCCGATACGGTCGCGGGCGGGATACCCGATGACGTCCGCGCCGACTACATCGCTTGCTACGACGGAGACCGCTTCGTCGAGTCGATGCGTTACGCACGCAGGTATCCCGAGGAGCTGCCCGCGCTGGCCACGCTGCTGCCCGAGATCGGCACGCCGGTCACGATCATCAACGGCCGCCACGACCGCGTCGTCCCGCTCGCCAACGCCAAGTTCCTTGACGAGCGCCTGCCGAATAGTCGCGTCGTGTTGATCGATGCGGGCCACTTCGTGTGGGAGGAGGCGCCGGCGGAGTATGCCTCGATCGTCCTTGAAGCTGTTACAGCCAACCCTCGGTGACAGAGCGGTTGGATTCTGGGGTTAGCGGGATGGACGTGTCCGCGCGCACGCGGAAAACTCAGCCCGTGGTTCGAACCGTCCTGATCGTCGATGATGACCCGTGGTGTCGCCAAGCGGCCCGGATGGTCCTGGCCGCTCGAGGCTTCCGGGTCGTCGGGGAGGCAGACGGCGCGGTCCAAGCTTTGGCGCTTGCCCGCCAGATGCGACCGGACTCGGTGTTGCTTGATGTCTACCTTCGTGATGGTGATGGGGTCGCCGTCGCCGAGCGCCTTTCAGCCACGGGCGGGTGCCGCGTGGTCCTGACCTCCAACGACCGGCACGCGGCTCCTGACCGGGTGATTAGGTCGTGCGGTGCCGCCGGCTTCGTCTCGAAGGAAAACCTGGCTGGGCCGGCCCTGAACGCCTACCTCGCGGGTTGATCGCCCGTCTCAGGCAGCGGGATTTCCGCGCGGAGGACGGTTCCCGACGACTTCGGGCTTTCGAGCTGCAAAGTGCCGCCGAGGGCTCCCACCCGGTCCGCCAGGCCGGCTAATCCGTGGCGTCCGCGCTGAAGCTCAGCACCGCCGACTCCATCGTCGCGCACCTCGACCGTGAGGTTAGGGCCGGTGACGGCAACCCGTACGCCGGCTGCGTGCGCCTCCGCGTGTTTGACGACGTTCGTCAGTGCCTCGGAGATGAGGAAGTAGACGCTTCCCTCGATCACGGTGGGTAGCCGCATCTCCGGGATATCCAGTGGATCAATCGGTAGCGGTAGCTCGTCGGCGAGGGACTCAACGGCTGCGTGCAGGCCACGGGTGGTCAGCATGGTGGGATGGATTCCGCTGGCCAGCTCTCGCAGTTCGCGGATCGCGGCCCGGGCCTGCCCGGTTGCCATTTCGAGCAGCTCGGCGGCGTGCTCTGGCTCGGAGGTGGTGAACTCTCGGGCGAGCTCGAGATTCAGGACGAGACTGACGAGCTTCTGCTGCGCTCCGTCGTGTAGGTCGCGCGTGACCCGGCGGCGCGCAAGGTCTCCGGCCTCCACGATCCGTCGCTGCGCTGCGCGTGCCTCGCTCGCGCGGGCTTCTGCGATGTCGCGCTCTCGCTCCGCGTGCTCTGCGCGCCGTTGTTCTTCTGTGTTCGTGAACGCGAGAACCGCACCCCGGCCGTTCGGCGTGTCGATCGGCGCCGACCAATAGCTGACCGGGAACATCGTGCCGTCGCGGCGAAAGAACCAGTCCTCCTCCGTGTGAACGGTTTCACCGGTGGTGCGTGGGCGCAGGAGAGGGCACTCTTCGGCCGGGTAGTGAGACCCGTCGGGACGTTCGTAGTGGATAGTCTCGTGGCTTTGCTTGCCTTCGAGCTCGTCGAGGTCGTCGTAGCCGAGAGCGGCCAGCGCCGCCGGGTTGGCGAAGCGGATCATGCCGTCGTGATCGACGACCCAGACCGGTTGGGCAACGCAGTCGAGGATCGCCTTGAGAAACGGCTGGGCCTCGACGCTCCACTCGGTGGGTCTGGTCGATTGCACCCGGATCCTCCTTTAGCCGCGCAGGTAGCGAAGGACGGCCAGGACTCGGCGATGATCCCCGGGGTCGGGGCGGAGGCCAAGCTTGCCGAAGATGGCCGTGACGTGCTGCTCGACTGCGCCAACGGTGACGAACAGTTGATCGGCGATCCCTTGGTTCGACCGGCCTTCCGCCATCAGGGACAGCACGTCGCGCTCGCGTGGCGTCAGCCCGTCGAGCGGTCCCGGTCCGCGGCTGCGCCCGACCATGCGCTGAACGACATCGGGATCGAGCGCGGACCCTCCAGCGGCCACCCTCCGAACGGCGTCGATGAAGAGCGTGGTGTCGCCGACCCGCTCCTTGAGCAGGTAGCCCACTCCCTCCGCCCGGTCGGCGACGAGCTCGAGCGCGTAGCGACCCTCGAGATATTGGGAAAGCACGATCACGCCGACATCGGGCTGCGCGGCTCGAATGTGCATAGCCGCCCGCAGACCGTCGTCGGTCATTTCAGGTGGCATCTCGATGTCGGCGATGACGACATCAGGACTATGGGCGCCGGCCTTGCGCACCAGGTCCTGGGCGTCGGCGGCCACGCTGACTACCTCGAGTCCAGCGCGCTCAAGAATCCGCACGATGCCCTCTCGGACCAGCGCCTGATCCTCACCGACGACGACGCGAATCTCTCGTCCCTCGCTCATCGTCTCAGGCGCTCAGCCAAGCACGACTCAGGATCTCCCCAGAAGCGATCTCGGGGCCTCGGCAGGTGCCGCGTCGGACCCCGAGATAGCGTGCTCAGCAACTGACAGCAGCATCTCGAAAGGGTATCTGTGCAAGGGCGGGCGGGGCAAGGGCGCCATCCATTCGACGGCGTAGAAGGGCCGTGGCGCGATGCAGTAGTTCTCGGACCAGCTCGCTCCTCACGGCGTAAAGCGCAGCGAGATCGCCTCTTGGGTGGCGCTCGATCAGTTCCCTGGGTGTTGACGCTGCGTGGTCGGCGAGATGAGTGCGCGGTGCTGGTGGCGGGCCAGAGCCCGCTCGTGTGCGTGGCCGATGACGCGCAGTGGTTGGCCCGGGCCTCCGCAAGCGTTGGCATTCGTGGCGCGCGGGGTGCTGGTGGAGGCGGTCGTGCTGTTGTTCGCTACGCGTAAGCCGCACGATTCATTTGCCGGGCTCCCAGAGCTGGTGCTCGAGGGTCTTCGCGGCGCCGATGCGAGCTGGCTCATGGCGTCGGTCATCCCGGGACGCCTGGACGAGGGTGTGGCCGGCGAGCTGTTGTCGGAGTCGCGTGGAGACCCCTGGCGCTACTCGAACTCCCGCGGGGGCCCAGCGTCACGCAGCTTGCCAAGGCCCAGCGTCTCCTGGTCGTCGCGGCGGCGTAGCGTCTCGGTGACCGGGCGCTTTTGGAGGGCGAAGGCCAGCGGCTCGGGCTTACGGCCGCGGCGCTCGAGCCGGCGGAGTCGGCTGGCCTGATCGAGCCCGACGGCCGCGTGCGCTTTCGTGATCCGCTAGTGCGTTCGGCGATCTACGGGTCGGCCGGGCCGGAAGACCGACGTGCGGCTCACCGTGCGCTGGCCGACGCCACCGACGCGCAGGTCGATCCGGATCGGCGCGCCTGGCACCTGGCCGAGGCCGCTACCACTTGCAAGGTGTGCTCGAAGCTCGACATCACCTCGCCAACCAACTCGGCCAGGTGCGACCCGAACGCGCTCGTGTCGGCGAGTTGGCGTAGCCGTGCGGTCTCACCGTAGTCGTGAGTCGGCTTTTACCGGGACTCCTCAATCGACAGGGCCGCACACCATCGGGGCATGGGTGACGGACCTGGACGACCGTCACCCGTGGCTGGTCTACGTCTGGGCTAGCTCTGGAGCGCTCCGTGCAGGTCGCCGGCGATCTCGTCGGTCGTGGCGTCCAGCGATTGCTTGACGACCTTGTCGGCTTTGGTCACGGCCTGGTCGAAACCCTTTTCGAGGGTCGGCTCGCCAACCACGAGCAGGCCTACCTGGTTCTGACCAAGCTCCCGAGCTGCTTCTTTGAGCTCCTTGCGAGGCAGTGCGCCTGAGCCGAACTCCTCTGGGATGACCCGGATCCGCGGCCGATCCATTCGCTTGGCGATGTGAGGCTGACCATTCTCCTGGTCAATCACCGCCGCGTCGAACTTTCCGACCATGGCATCTTCGTGGAGCATCTCGAGGGCATTCAGGTCGTTCAGCGCGTCATCGAGATTGTCGTAGATCGCGGTGTAGAGCACGGTGTTATCCGCCATTTGTCCTCCTCTGTGGATGGGGGGTGGTGCGGGTAGAAGGCGCCCCAACGAAACGTGCGCCCAGTGGGTCATGAGAACCAGCTTGGTCTCGGAAGGCAGCACTTCCGAGACGGACTCGTTATCGCGTCGGGCGCAGTCGGTTATGACTCGGTGATTGAGGGTCCTCGCGCATGCGATTGGGACTCCTCATCACGCCACTGCGACCGAGAGCCCAACCGTCAACGGCGACACGGTTATCACGATCGTGTACGTGACGAGATCGCCGCGATAGTGCCCGATCACCGCCGCTCCGCCGAGCGTGATGGCGACCGAAGCGAGCACACACGCGAGCTAAGGCCGAAGAAGAGCGGAATCGCCGGAAGGACCGACCCGACGAGCGTCGCCACGGCCATCACGAGCGCCTTCCGCAGGTTGCGGTCCCGGTCGGACAGGTACTGACCGGCTCCCATGCCGATCGTCGCGGCGACCGCGATGCCGATGGCCCCAAGCGTCGACGTCATGCCGAGCCGAGGATGGCCTCCTTGGCGTTGGGGGAATTCAGGGCGAGGCCGGACGATCGCCCGCTCCGATTGACGCGCACCGCGCGAGACCTGGCCGGTGCGCCGGGTCTACGGCCGACGACGGCGCCCTGAGAACTGTCATGTGCGTTCATGACCTGGGTGCGGCCTGACTTGACGTTCGAATAGTCGAAGTGACGTATTCCGCGAATTGGCGTTCGAACTCGGGCCACCACTCGGGATCGTGTCCGGTCGGCGGGGGGCCGTCCGGCCCTCCGTCCCGCGGACCGCGCCCGCCGCCGCCGGACCCCGAGTCACCACCGTTGCCGTGGCGCCGGTCAGTGGGCGGCTGGCCGAGCATGACGATCAAGAGGATCAGCACGCCGAGCAGACAGAGCCCGATCATCGCTGCAACCGCCACGGGACCCCCCGTCGCAACGCCGTGAACGCCTAAACCGGCGATGTGGGATGGATGCACGTAGTTTGAGCGCATGTCGGACCTCGCCGCACCTCTAGTCCCGTCCGCGCCCGAACAGCTGCAGGAAGAAAGTGAAGACGTTGAGCACGTCGAGGAAGATCCCGGAGGCGATCGACACCGAGTCGGCGCTCCCAGCTCCGCGTAGGCGGTTGAAGTCCAACAGCGTGTAGCCACCGAAGATGCCGAGGCCAAGCACGGCGTAAATGACATTCCCCGCCGGAATCGATACGAACAGGCTCACGAGGCCGTACACGATCAGCCCGAGGAGCAGGAAGAACAGCACACGGCACCCGCCCGAGAGATCAGAGCGGGTCATGTACCCGAGGCTTCCGAGCGCCGCGACGAACAGCGCCGTGGCGGCGCCGGCCTGCCACACCACGCCAGGGTCCGCCGAGGTGTAGGCGTCGATACCACCGCCGAGCCCGAGGCCGAGAAACAGACCCGTGGCGGCCAGCAGACCCACGGCCCCGCCGCCCGAGTTGCGAGCGTAGTTCAACCCGAAGACACATACGAAGCTTAGGATGAAGCAGATGAGCGACAGACCCCCCGCGAGGTCACGGCCCAGGTATGCACCGAGCGTGAACACCCCGAGCGTCGCCGCGACTAGGTACATCACTTGACCGAACACGCCCGCCTGGCTGACATTGGCGTCGGACGGCATTGCGAATGACATGAGGTTCCCTTCTCGGGTTCAGTGGTCGTGGCTGGTACGCGATGGACCTTTCCGCCGCATCCGGTTCTGCTTTGACTCCCATTTCTGATCAGCTTGGCTCCCGCTGGGCCACGACCCAGATAAATCGGGTGCCATCGACATAACTGTCAGTGCATGGCGGCGACGATATGCCGCGGTCTCCGGTCAGCGGGGGATGGGCTGAACGGTTCCGCGGTCGAGTGCTCGACATGCCGCTTCGACGAACGCGGTGGCGATTTCGTCGGGGATCCCGGCGGTCGGGACAAGCGCGGGCACGCGGAGCTGCGCGTCGAGGTGAAGGGCCATCCGGGTCCTGGTGTCGGCGTGCAGCAGCCACACGGCCGTGAGCTCCTGGTTGGTTGGATGGTCCGTCACCCTTGTCAGCGTCACGGATCGAGGCGGCTCGACGGTGACCGCGAGAAGCAGCTGGAACTCCTTGGCCAGCGTCCCGCGGGAGACATGGATCATCATCCGCACGCGGCGCGGCTGACCCTCGGCGTCATGCTCGAGGACCTCGACGTATCGGACGACGTCCGGGCACCACTGGGGGTAGCGATCGACCGCGGCGAGCAGGGCAAAGCACGCCTGGAGCGGTGCGGCCACGTCGGTTGCGGCGTCTCCGTGAAATGGTCTTGTACGCAACGCGCTATCGCTTGAGGTACGCCACCACGTCGCGCGCAAGGTTGGTGACCTCCGGGGAGCCGAGCCCAGTGGCGAAGTCCCAGCCTGGCGAGGCCGGGTAGTACCGGTTGGCGCCCAGCGTGATGTCGTGAAAGGCGGGCGCTTGGGGTGGACGGGCAGCGATCGCGTACAGCATCGGATCCACGAATCCGAGCTGCCCATCCCCATGATGTCCGGCGTATTCGGCGACAACCGCGATCGACCCCGCCCAGAACGGCGCGGCCGCACTCGTACCTCCGGCCACGGTCATGGAGCCGCCGGTATAGACATCCCAGCCTGACCACGGATCCGCCGCGGCGGCCACGTCCGGCAGCTGGCGCATGCCGGTCGAGAACTGGTTCGCGACCCCCGGGCCGTTCTGCCAGGCCGGCCGGTTGTAGACGAGGCTCAGGCCACCGCCACCGCCACTCTGCTCGAGTGTGTCGTCCCATGCCGTCTCGCCGGCGTAGGCTCCGGTGCTCGTCACCGATAGGGAGGTGCCGCCAACGCTGACGGCGAACGGGCTCGAGCTCGGCCAGCTCACGGACAGGCTGTGGTTGCTCTCCGCGGCCTCCTGGCAGGTATACGCGCCGGTGTCACCGGCAGCGACGAAGACGCTGATCCCGTGTGCCGCTGCGGCTTCGAGCGCCTGCTCGTCGCGTTGGATGTCGGCCCGCGGCGTGTCGGCCTCGCAGCTGCCCCAGCTGTCCGACACGATGCGGGCTTGACCGTCGGCGGTAATCTGATCGAGGACGGCGCCGAAGTTATCTGCGCCGGACGAAGTCGTTTGGGGGGCGTTGTAGTCCAGCAGTCCGGCGCCGGGGGCGATCTCGTGCGCGACCTCCAGGTCGAGGTTGGCTTCGGCCACGGACGACGGATCGTCGTCGGTTGCTCCACCGTCGACGGCCACGTTGCGGGGGGTTACGGGCGGCAGGTTGAACTGCTGGTTGAATCCGTCGAGGTCGGATTGATCGAACTGG
>Ga0335076_10000348_pt1 | contig 41978 bp, 44 predicted proteins | sample Lox_Sample_25_FD_206717 | JGI IMG/M metagenome (GOLD analysis project Ga0335076, IMG submission 206717) | Soil microbial communities from Loxahatchee National Wildlife Refuge, Florida, United States - Lox_Sample_2.5 | ecosystem: Environmental > Terrestrial > Soil > Wetlands | place: USA... | reverse complement strand
CGACAACCCTGCGTATTGTCGGGGGTGAACTGGAGCGGGAAAAGGGATTTGAACCCTCGACCCTCGCCTTGGCAAGGCGATGCTCTACCACTGAGCTATTCCCGCAGAAGGTCTGCGCAGGGGCCGGTTTATAGAGGCTGCCTGCGGGGGGTGTCAAGGGTCTTCCGCCGGCGCCTCGGGCCGGTAGACCGCGCGGATGAAGCCGGCGAAGTAGCTCACCGCCGACCAGACCGAGAAGAAGAGCGACACGTACAGGATCCAGGTCCCGACCCGGTTCGCGTCGAGGTCGAAGGAGAAGAACACGGCGTCGATCGGGTAGGTGTAGTGGAGCAGGAGGAAGGTGATCCCCGCCACCTGGAAAGCGGTCTTGTGCTTCCCCTCCTGCCCGGCCGGGATCACGATCCCCTCGCTCATCGCGATCGTCCGCAGCCCGGTGACGATGAACTCGCGGGCCATGATGACGATCACCACCCAGGCGGCCACCCGGCCGAGGTGGACGAGCATCACCAGCGCCGCCATCACGATGAGCTTGTCCGCCAGCGGATCGAGGAACTTCCCGATCACCGTGACCAGCCCCTTGCGGCGGGCCACCCAGCCGTCGAGGAAGTCGGTCGCCCCGGTGATCGCGAACAGCACCGCGGCCACGAAGCTGTCGAGCCGCGACTCGAACCAGGTGAACCAGAGGAAGACGGGGATGAGCGCGATCCGGGTGAGGGTGATCGCGTTGGGTAGGTTGAGCGCCTCGCGCTGGAGCGAGCGGGCGGTCACGCCCCGCCCCTCACCGGCACGATCGCGCCCTGCCGGACGGCGGCCGGATCGGCCAGGACCCGCCCCTCACCGGCCAGCTCGACCGCCACCACGCCGGGCTCGAGCTGCTCCTCGAGCAGCCCGGTGACCCGCGGGGTGAGCGCCCCCACCCAGCCCACCAGGGCGTCGAGCGGGACCCGCAGCGGCGCGTCGGGGAGCACCTCCACCGCCACCGGCTCTCCGGCGGTGGCGAGCAGGAACCGCCCCTGCCCGCGCAGGTGGACGAGGTGGAGCTCGTCCGAGATCGACGACGGGACCCGCCCGTTCTCGAAGGCGATCCCCTCCTCGAACCCGAACACCACCTCCTCGCGCAGGTAGGCGGCGTCCGGCCCGAGGTCGAGCACGGTCAGGCGCCGCCCGGCGGGGACGCGGTAGAGGAGCACGCCCTCGCCGCCGGCCCGGTGCATCCGGGTCTCGCCCTGGCCGAACGGGGTCTCGGTGGGGCGCCCGCGGAACCGCTTCATCTCCCCGGCGATGGAGAGGTTGCCCCGGCAGGCGAAGAGCCCGTCGAGCCGGATCCGGACCTCGCCCCGGACCAGCACGGCGAGCACGCTGCCGCGGACGGCGAAGGTGTCCTCGCCCCCGGCGTGGACCACCCGCGAGGCGGCGTAGGCGCCCAGGGCGGTGGCCTCGCCCGGCGCCAGGGTGGCCGCGGGGGCCGGCGCCTCGGCCGGCGGCTCCACCGGGACGGCCCGGAGCTTCCCCGGGAGCGGGGTGTGGATGGGCTCGGGCACGGGCGGCGGCTCGGTCTCCACCGCCGCCTCGGCGGCCGCGCCGGGGCGGGCGCCGCCGGCGAGGACCTCGTCGCAGCGGGCCACCATCTGGTCCGACCCGGCCTTCTGGAACCAGCCCCGGGCCAGGGACGCGTCCCCGTCCTCGAGGAGGGCCAGCCCGAGGTAGCCCATCGCCTTCTTGTGGTCGGGGTTGAGGTCGAGCGCGATCTCGAGCTGGCGACGCGCCTCGGGGAACTGCTTGGCCTTGAGGAAGGCGAGGCCCAGGTTCACCCGCGCGGCCGGCTCGACCGGGTTGTCGTCCACCAGCCGCTGCCAGGCGATGATCGCGTCCTCGTACCGGTTCAGCTTGTAGAAGGCCTGGCCGAGGAGGCCGAGCACCTTCGCGTCCTTGGGGCGGAGCTCGAGGGCGCTCTCCAGCGAGGCGGTGGCCGGCTCGGCCTCGCCGCGCGCGAGCAGGTCCGCCCCGCGGGTCAGGTGGAAGACGAACTCCTCGTCGTTCCGGTCGACTTCCTGGCTGCCCCCCCGGCGAGCCACGGCCTCACCGTCCTGCCCGGTAGGCCTGGTAGAGCGCCACCACCTTGCGCACGTACTCCCGGGTCTCCGGGATGTCCGGCACGGTGTCCCCGGCCCGGCGGACCGCGTCGGGCCCGGCGTTGTAGGCGGCGAGGGTCTTCACCAGGTCGCCCTGGAACTGGTTCGCCAGGATCCGCAGGTAGCGCGCGCCGCCCTCGATGTTCTGGGACGGCTCGTAGGCGTCGGCGACGTACATCTCTCGGGCGGTGTCGGGCATGAGCTGCATGAGCCCGACCGCCCCCTTCTCCGAGATCGCCCGGTGATCGAAGTTGGACTCGACCGCCATCACCGCCAGGAGGAGCGCCTCGGGGAGCGCGTACTTGCTGGCCGCGCTCCGGATGTGCTCGCGGTAGCGGTCCTGGGCGCCGGCCCGCGGCAGCGGCTGGGCCCGCGCCTGGGGGCCCGGGCTCGACCGGTAGATCCCCCCGGCGGTCGCCCGGCTGCCCACCCGGTGGAAGCGCGGGTCGGAGGGGGCGTTGGAGAAGTGCATCACGCCGTCGCCGTCGACGTAGGAGTAGAGGTCGTTCGCCCGGGCCGGGCCGGCCGCGAGGAGCCCGAGCAGGACCATCCCGGAGATGACGCGGGGGGCGGACATCGACGGGGGAAAGGTACCAGCAGGGCGGTCGGCCGGACAACTTTGTTCCCGGCCGTATGCTACATGTGACCCCATGAGCCCCCTCTCGCCACGTGAGCACGTGGACTTCCTGGTCCTGGGCGGCGGCGTCGCCGGCCTGACCTTCGCGCTCCGGGCCGCGGAGCACGGCTCCGTCCTGGTCTTAACCAAGCGCCAGCGCGGGGAGGGCTCGACCCAGTATGCCCAGGGGGGGATCGCCGGGGTCCTCGGGCCGGACGACGAGTTCGAGCTGCACGTCCAGGACACCCTGGTGGCCGGCGCCGGGCTCTGCCGGCGCGACGCGGTCGAGGTGACGGTCCGGGAGGGGCCGGACCGGATCCGCTGGCTCCTGTCCCTGGGGGTCGAGTTCGACCGGGAGGGACCGGATCGTCTCCACCTGACCCGCGAGGGGGGTCACTCGCGCCGCCGGATCGCCCACGCCAAGGACACCACCGGGCGCGAGGTGGAGCGGGCCCTGCTCGCCGCCTGCGACGCGCAGGGGGTCCGGATCGTCGAGGACCAGGTCGCCATCGACGTGATCACGAGCAGCAAGGCCGGGCTGGGCGGGCCGAGCCGGGCGCTCGGCGCCTACGTGCTCGACCGGACGGCGGGGACGATCTCCACCATCTCCGCCGGGGCGACGGTGCTCGCCACCGGCGGCGGCGGGAAGGTCTACCTCTACACGACCAACCCCGACGTGGCGACCGGCGACGGGGTGGCGATGGCCTACCGGGCCGGCGCCGCCGTCGCCAACATGGAGTTCTTCCAGTTCCACCCCACCTGTCTCTTCCATCCGCAGGCGAAGAGCTTCCTCGTCAGCGAGGCCTGCCGGGGCGAAGGGGGCATCCTCCGCAACGCCGCCGGCGAAGCGTTCATGGCCCGCTACGACGCGCGCAAGGAGCTCGCGCCGCGGGACATCGTCGCCCGCTCCATCGACGCGGAGATGAAGCGCCGCGGCGACGACTGCGTCTTCCTCGACATGACGCACCTCGCCAAGGGCTTCCTCATCGAGCACTTCCCGCACATCTACGCCACCTGCAAGGAGTTCGGGATCGACATGGCGGTTCAGCCGATCCCGGTGGTCCCGGCGGCCCACTACCAGTGCGGCGGGGTGGTGACCGACCTGCTCGGCCGGACCACGCTCCCCCGCCTCTACGCCATCGGCGAGGTGGCCTGCACCGGCCTCCACGGCGCCAACCGGCTCGCCTCCAACTCGCTCCTCGAGGGCGTGGTCTTCGGCTGGCGCGCGGCCCTCCGGGCTGCCGACGAGGCGGGCGAGGCGAGCGGGCCGACGCCGCCCATCCCCGACTGGAACCCCGGCGACGCCCTCGCGCCCGAGGAGGGCGTGGTGGTGGCGCACAACTGGGACGAGGTCCGGCGGCTGATGTGGAACTACGTGGGGATCGTCCGGACCCAGAAGCGGCTCGACCGCGCCCGGCACCGGCTGGCCGTCCTCCGGACCGAGATCCGCGACTACTACTGGCAGTACCGGGTGACCCCCGACCTCGTCGAGCTGCGGAACCTGGCCGACGTGGCGCTGCTGATCGTGGAGAGCGCCCGCCAGCGCAAGGAGTCGCGCGGGCTCCACTACCTGCTCGACTTCCCGAAGCCCGACGACCGCTGGCTGCGCGACACGGTGATCACGCGCGGCGACCTCGAGTAGGCCGGCCCGCCGCGGGCGCGCCACCCGGATCTCGGCGCGCCGGCTACAGCTCCGGGACCTCCTCCACCGGCCGATCCGGCCCGCTCGGCCTGCCGAAGTCGAGGTCGATCCGGCCGAGGGCGCTGGCGAACCGGAGGATGAAGGGCTGGCCTGAGATGGGGCCGCCCGGCACCGGCGGGAAGTCGATCTGGTAGACGGTGTCGAACTTCCCCACGTACGGGAAGAGCTGGGTGATGGTGGCGTCGGGGTCGAGCACCTGGACGTGCCGGACCAGCACCTCGCCCCCGTCCTTGAGCAGCGCCATCCGCCAGACGCTGTGGCGCGCGTCGAGGTCGTTGGCCGCCTTGTCGGCGGCGTAGAACGCGATCAGGAAGGTCTCGCCCCGCGCCGCCTCCTCGCGCTCCTGCGCGAGCCGCTTCTCCAGCTCCTCCTCGGTCCAGCCCAGCCAGGTGGCGAGGCGCCGGGCCCGGGCCTCGCGCTCGGGGAGCCCGAGGTGGGTGGCGGTGGCGGTGGCGCGGTGGACGAGGCCGTCGTAGAGCGCCACGCGGCGCGTGGCAGCGGTGCGGACCTCCGCCCACTCGCCGGCGCGCGGGCCCGGCAGCGGGGCGCGGCCATGGAAGACGCACCCGGCCAGGCCGAGCACGAGGAGGACGGGGAGCGACGCGGGCCGGCTCACGGGAGGAAGTCCGTCCGGGTGAAGAGCGCCTGGAGCGGCACCCCCGCCGCCTCGATCGCCTCGCGCCCGCCCTCGAGCCGGTCCACCAGCGCCAGGCAGGCGATCGGCTCGAGCCCCTCGGCGCGGCACCGCTCGATCGCCTTGAGCGCGCTCCCGCCGGTGGTGACCACGTCCTCGATCACCACCACCCGGCTGCCGTCGGGGATGGTCTTCCGCCCCTCGATCCACTGGCCGGTCCCGTGCCCCTTCGGCTCCTTGCGGACGATGAAGGCGTCCACCGGCCGGCCCTCGAGGAAGCTCGTGAGGGCCACCGCGCTGGCGATGGGATCGGCGCCCAGCGTGAGCCCGCCCACGCCCCGGGGGAGCGGCTCGATCCGGCGCACCCGGTCGAAGAGCAGCCGGCCCACCAGCGCGTGCCCCTCGGCGGTGAGCGCGGTCCGCTTGCAGTCCACGTAGAAGTCGCTCTCCCGCCCCGAGGCGAGGACCACCTTGCGCCGCTCGAAGGAGAGCGCCCGCAGGAGCTCCAGCAGGCGGGCGCGGTCGGCTTCGAGGCTCATCGGTCGTCCCCTTCCCTCTCGAGGTGCGGCACGAGCTCGGCGATCCAGCGGGCCTGCTCGAGGATCTGCCGTCGCCCCTCGGCCGGCAGATCGGACCACGCCTCGTAGGCCACCGCCAGGTCTGCGTTCACCTCGTACAGCCGCTGGGCGAGATCCGCAACGAGCTCCTCGGGGGTGACCTCGACCTCCTCGTCCTCCGCCGGCTCGGCTTCCTCCTCCTCGGCCGCAGGCGCCCGCCCGCCCGCCGCCCGGCGGGCGGGGAGCTGCTCGAGGAACTCGGCGAACCGCTCGCGCAGCGCCGGCTCCACCGGCGCGCGCAGGAGGGCCTCGTCCACCAGCTCGCCGGCCCACGTGGCGACCCCCTCCTCCTGGAGCCGCTCCCCCAGGGCGCGGATCGCCTCCCGGTCGAGCGGCTCGGCGAGGAGCGCCTGCGCCAGCGCCAGCCCCCAGGCGTCGTCGTCGTCGAGCCGGTCGTGCACCCGGGCGAGGACGCGCTCCCGCGCCAGGAGGCGCAGGGCGGCGAGCCGGCGGAAGCCGGCCACCACCTGGTAGCGGGGCTCGCCCCCGGAGGCGCCGGGGAGCGGGCGCAGCTCGACCGGCACGAGCTGGCCGAGCCGCCCCATCGAGGCGGCCAGCCCGGCCACGTCGCCCTCGTCGCGCAGCTGGAAGGTCCGGTCGTCGGAGAGGGCGGCCAGGGGCACGAACGCGACGGCGCCCGTCGCGTGGGCGGGCGCCGCGGTGCGTGGCTCGAGCTCCATGTCGCCTCGGTCGTCCGGCGGCGGGCCGGCGGACGACGGCTACTTCCGCTTGACGATCACCTTCCGCTTCACGGCCCCCATGGCCACGGGGGCGGGGGGAGCGGGAGGCCGCGGGGCGGCCGGGGCCTTCTCCTCGGCCTTCTTGGCCTCGGCCTTGGCCGGAGCGGCGGGCCGGGCGGCCGGGCGCAGGGCGGGGCGCGGGGCCGGCGCGGAGCGGACGGCGCGGGAGGGCTGGCCCTCCACGTCCACCTCGCCCATGTCGATGCGGCCGCGGAAGCTGGCGCCGTCGACGATGATCACGCGAGGCGCCTGGATGTCGCCGACCATCCGGCCGTCCTTGGTGATCTCGACCGACTCGGTGGCGGTGACGTTCCCCACCACCGCCCCGGCGATGATGCAGTTCTTGACCTGGACCTCGGCCTTCACGATCCCGGTCGGCTCGACCACCAGGGTCTTCGTGAGGGTGAGCGTCCCCTCCACCCGGCCGCGGACCGTGAGGTCCTCGTCGCCGTTGAGGGATCCGCTGATGAGGATGGACTCGCCGATGATGGTGGTGCCGTCAGTGGTGGCCACGGTCACTTCCCCTTCGCTTCCTTGACGTCCATGTCGACGTTGCCCTTGAACTGGGCGCCGTCGGCGATCAGGATCCGCGGGGCCCGGATGTCCCCGACGACCTTGCAGTCCGCCTTGAGCTCGACCTTGTCGCTCGCGGCGATGTTGCCGGTGACCTGCCCGGAGACCTCGACGTTGGCGGTCTCGATGTCCGCCTCGATGACGCCCGAGTTCTCGACGTAGAGGCTCTCGCGGAGGCTGATACGGCCCTTGACCGTGCCCTGGATGACCAGGTCCTCGTCGCCCGAGATCTCGCCGTCGATCACGATCGAGCTGCCGATCACGGTGTGCGCTCCGGCGCGTGGCGCCGGGACCTTCTCGATGCCAGCCATGCTTCCTTCCTCCAGGGACTGCCGGGGACTGCGTGAGGTTCGCGTCTCGACGCGTGGAGTGAAATCTCGGGCAGGATAGAGGGGGCCTCCCCGGGGCGTCAACCGGGTCTTCTAGCGCGCCCGCTCGGCGAGCCAGGCCACCGCCTCGCCGATGGGGCGATCCCGCTCAAGCTCGTTGAAGATCTCGTGTCGGAAGCCCTCGTACACCACCAGACGCTTGTCGGTGGCGCGCGCCTCCTCCACGAAGCGCCGGGTGGTCTCGACGTCCGCGATCCGGTCCGCCCCGGCGGCCAGCACCAGGAGCGGCCTGTCCCACTCCCCCGCCCGCCGCACCACCTCCTCCTGCGCCCGGGTGGACTGGTCGAACCAGCGCGGGGTGGTGGCTCGCCCGTAGAGGGGGTCTCGCTCGGTCCAGCGGCGCAGCTCCGGATCGGAGGTGAGGTCGGCGACGTCGAGGCCGGTGGAGATCGGCAGCCAGGGGAGCGCCTTCCCCAGGACCCGCGCCCCGAGCACCTTCAGCACCGGCGGCTTCAGGGCCAGCCGGAGGTAGGGGGAGGAGAGGACGAAGCCGGCCACGTGCCGGCCGCGGGTGAGGCCCCAGAGCGCCGCCACCAGCGCGCCCTGGCTGTGACCCACCACGAAGAGGCGGTCTCCCGCCACCCCGTCCTGGGAGAGCTTGGCCACGAACGCGTCCAGGTCGGCGAGGTAATCGTTGAAGCCGTCGACGTGCCAGCGCCGGCCGTCCGACTGGCCGTGGCCGCGGAAGTCGAGCAGGGCGGCCTGGAACCCCGCCCGGACCAGTGCGGCGGTCAGCGCCGGGTAGCGCCCGGAGTGGTCCCCCCCGCCGTGGAGCACCGCCACGGTGGCCCGGGGCGTGGGCGGCGTGTAGCGCTGCCAGAAGAGGCGGAGGTGATCGGCGGAGTTGAGGAACCCTTCCTCGTGCCGCGCCTCGGCGTCGGACGGGAAGCTCGGGACCGGCATGCGCGGACGCTAGCGGCGCCGCCCGGCCCGGTCAAGGCGAGCGAGGGGGCGCCGGCTGGGCCTGCGCCCGCTCCCGCGGGGCGGGCCGCGCCGGATCGACCTCGCGGAGCTTCCGCTCCAGGCTCCCGCGCAGCTGGACCGCCACCGCCGGCGGCTCCTCGGCGGCGCCCGCCAGGGCCCGGCGCCAGGCGGCGGCGGCGTCGGCCGGCCGGCCGGCGGCGCGGTAGGCGTCGCCGAGGTGCTCGACGACGCGGAGGTCGTTCCCGCCCATGGCGTCGGCGTGCTCCAGCGCCGAGAGCGCCCCGGGGCCGTCGCCGCGCCGGACCAGCACCGCGGCGAGCGCGTCCAGGGCCTGCGGCGAGCGGGGGGCGAGCTCGACCGCCCTGCGGGCGAGCCGCTCCGCCTCCTCGAGCCGCTGCCCGCGCTCCGCCAGGGAGCGCGCCAGGTAGGAGAGCGCCTCGGGGTGATCGGGGGCGAGGGCGAGGAGGGCGCGCATCTGCGCGGCGGCCCGCTCCCCGAACCCAGCCTGCCCGTAGGCGACGCCCAGGGCGTAGAGGAGCGGCTCCGAGCGCGGGTGGGCGACCACCGCCCGCTCCAGCGCGTCGACCGCCTCCCCCGTCCGGCCGGCCCGGGCCAGCGTCGCCCCCAGCGCGGCGGTGAGCTCGGCGACCGCCCCGGCGTCGCCCGCCCGCTCCCGCTCGGCCGCGGAGCGATCGATCAGCGTCGCCGCCGCGCCGGCCCGACCCGCCCGCTCCAGCACCGCCGCCTGGGCGAGCACCAGCCGGGCGTCCTCGGGGTGCGCGCGGAGCGGCTCGGCCAGGGCACGCTCCGCCTCGGCGTGGCGCCCGGACCGGGAGAGGGCGTCGGCGAGGGCCACCCGCGCGGCCGGGTATCCCTCCACCTCGGGCCCGACCTCCTCGAGGGCGCGGGCCGCCTCGTCCCAGCGCCGGAGCCCCGCCAGCGCCAGGCCCTCCGCCAGCCGGACGCGCGGCGCGGCGCCCGGCTCGACCGGGGTCTCGAGCGCCACCTGGAGCGCGTCCGCCGGCCGCCCGGCCGCGAGCCAGAGGGTGGCGGCCTGCACCACCGCCTCCCCGGTGCCCGGGGCGGCGGCCAGGTACCGGCCTAGCCACTCCCGCCCCTGCTCGACGTCGCCGGCGTGGAGCGCCACGCGCCCGAGCCCGAGCAACGTGGCCGGGTCCTCCGGCTCGAGCCGCAGGATCTGCTGGAGGTCGTCGCGCGCCTCGAGCGGCCGCCCGATCGCCTCGTGCGCCTGCGCCAGGAGCCGCCAGGCGGCGGCGTCCTCCGGGTCGAGGGCCACCGCGCGCCGGAGGTAGCGCTCGGCGCGCGAGGCCTCGCGCCGCTCGACCAGCCGCCGGCCGGTCTCGCGGAAGGCCTCGCCGTCCCCGGGCAGCCGCACCGCCAGCTCCTCGAGGGTGCGCCAGGCGGCGGGCTCGTCGCCGGCCTCGAGGTAGGCGGCCGCCAGGGCGCTCCAGGGTTCCGGGTCCGGGGTCCCGCCCTGCTCGGTCAGCGCCGCCTCGATCCGGATCGCCTGCCGGAGCTCGAGGATCTCGGTCTCGAGGTCGCGCCTCACCCCGGCGATCTCCGCGAGCAGGAGGTGCGCCTCGGACGCGGCCGGGCCGCTCCGCGAGAGCTGCAGGGCCCGCCGCGCCTCGGTCTCGGCCGCCTCGATCCGGCCGGCCAGGGCGAGCGCCTCCGCCAGCGAGACCCGCAGCTCGGGGCTGCCCTCGTCGTAGGTGACCGCCAGCCGGAACGACTCGGCCGCGCCCGCCCAGTCCCCCTCGCGCATGCTGCGGCGGCCGGCGAGGTAGTGGGCGATGGCGCGCCCGGAGGCGAAGTGGTCCGCGGAGCGGAGGACCTCGGCCATCGCATCCGGGTCGACGTGCGGGCGGGCCTGGGCGGTGGCGGCCACGCCGACCAGGGCGGCGGCGAGGAGGAGCCGGGCGCGGGGCGCGGGGCCCCTCCCTGGCGAGCGGGCTTCCACCGGGAGAGCTTACCGGCCGGGCGCCGGCCCTTCAATCTCCCGACCGCCGCGCGGCCCGCCGGCGCCGCTGGGAGACGGCGTCGGGGAGGGGGGCGGGGCGGACGCCGGCCGCGGCCAGCGCCTCGCCCACCGTGGCGGCGAGCTGCCCGGCGGCGGCGCGGGCCACGGCGCGCGTGCAGCCGGCCTCGAGCAGGGCCGCGGTCCAGTCGGCGGGGGCGAGGGCCACCACCGGGACGGCGCCGAGCAGCCGGTCGGCGCGCAGCTCCCGGAGCGGCTCTCCGCCGTCGGCCGCGGACGGGACCAGGACCACGGCGTCCGGCTCGAAGCGGGCGGCGGCGGCGCCGGCCGCGAACCCGGGCGAGGACTGCTCCACCGCGTAGCCGGCGGCCGCCAGCTGGCGGACCGCCCCCTCGCGCGCCGGGCCCGCCCCGGCCACCACCAGCACCTTCTGCCGTCCGGGCGAGGCGTCGGAGAGCTCCTCCGGGATCGGCATCCCGTGGTGGAGCATGAAGGCCGCGAGGTCGGCGCGGTCGATGCGGCGGTGGCCGCCGGGGGTGCGGTGGGCCTTGATGCGCCGGGCCTTGATCCAGTTCACCACCGTGGGCAGCGAGACGCCGAGGAGGCGGGCGGCCTCGAAGGTCGTGTAGAAGCGGCGCATCCAGGGAAATGTAGCAAGGCGCCGCCGCGCGTGGGGCCTACGATCGGGGCGAGGGGGATGTTAAGGAGATTCCCATGCCCGTCTCCTCGTACCTCGTCGGCGCCGTCCAGATGACCTCCACCGCCGACCGCGCGCGGAACCTGGACACCGCCCTGCGGCTGGTGGGCGAGGCCGCCGACCTGGGCGCGAAGCTCGTGGGGCTCCCGGAGAACTTCTCCTTCATGGGGCCGGAGGAGGCGCGGCTCGCCACCGCCGAGACGCTCGAGGGCCCGACGCTCGGGGCGGTGCGGGAGCTCGCCCGGCGGCGCGGGATCTTCGTGCTCGCCGGGTCGATCGCCGAGAAGGTGGACGTCCCCCGCAAGACCGCCAACACCAGCGTGCTCGTGGCCGACGACGGCTCGATCGCCGCGGTCTACCGGAAGATCCACCTCTTCGACGTCGCCATCCCGGACGGCGCCCGCTACGCCGAGTCGGAGGGCGTGGTCCCGGGCGACAAGGTGGTGATCGCCCCGACCGCGCTCGGCCGCATCGGCCTCACGGTCTGCTACGACCTGCGCTTCCCCGAGCTGTTCCGCCGCCTGGCGGGCCTCGGCGCGGAGCTCCTCACCATCCCCTCCGCCTTCACCCTCTTCACGGGGAAGGATCACTGGGAGGTGCTGGTGCGCGCCCGGGCCATCGAGAACCTGGCCTACGTGCTCGCCCCCGCCCAGGTGGGCCGCCACTCGGCCTCCCGGCAGACGTTCGGGAACGCGATGATCGTGGACCCCTGGGGCGTGGTGCTGGCGCGCTGCCCCGACGGCGAGGGCGTCTGCGTCGCGCCCTTCAAGCGGGACCGGCTGGAGCGGGTCCGCCAGGAGCTCCCGGCGCTGAAGCACCGGAAGCTCTAGGCGAGCGCTCCGCCGCCCGCCGCCGCGTGCAAGCCGATCCCGAGGCGCCAGTTCCGGGCCACTGCGCCCGGACCGCCCCTCCTCTTCGCCGCCGACCCCGACGCGACGACGGGAACCTGCCCGTCAGAACACGAACATCAGCCCGCCGGCGTACTGGGTCTTCGCGCCGGAGAGGTCCCAGCTGGACTTGCTCCCGAAGTCGTCGATCCTGGACCAGGTGGCGTCGAAGAACAGGTAGGTGTGCTTGATGCCGGTCTCGCGGTCGAGGTCGCGCTGGGAGTCGCGGTCGAACCAGTCGAGCTGGAGCGCCAGCCCGAGCGCCCAGGAGTAGCCGTTGGTGGCGCCCTTCTTCACCCAGCTCCCGGCGCCGTTCGTCACCCACCAGTTGTACCGCTCGAGCGCCACCCGGGCGTAGGGGGAGAGCGGCACCCAGCGGTGCTCGGCCAGGTAGTCGAAGCGGTAGGTCAGGGTGGCGCTGGTGGGGACGATGTTCAGGGAGGTCCCGTCGCCCGACCTCGCCCAGGTCCCGTCCGGCTGCTGGTAGAGCCCGCGCCCGCTGGCGACGAAGTAGCCGGTCCGGAGGCCGACCTCGGCCGACCCCACGCCCGAGTAGAAGGCCCAGGCGCCGGCGGCGCGGAACATCCAGCCGTTGCCGCTCCCGAAGACCTGCTGGTAGGGGCCGGGGGAGGTGGGGAACTCCGAGTCGATGTTGGGCCGGTAGCTGCCGACGCCGAGCTCGAACGAGCCGTTGTGCTTGGGCGGGACCGCGGAGGCCTCCTCGATGCCGGCGCGTGCCGCGGGGGCGGCGAGGGCGAGGGCGAGGAGGGCGGCGAGGCGGGCGCGGCTCACGGCTTCCTCCGGCGGAGGGCGAGCAGGGCGGCGGCCCCGAGGAGCGCGAAGGCGCCGGCCGGTCCGCTCGCGCAGCCGCCCGCCTCCACCCCGCCCTGGTCCTTGTAGTACTCGTAGAAGTTCGCGACGTGGGCGGGGGTGCCGGTGACGCCGCTGGTGGAGGCCGGATTCCCGCCGAGGCTGTAGGCGGTCACGGTGACCTGGTAGGTCACGTCGTTCACCAGGCCGGAGATCCGGGTGCTGGTGCTCGTCAGGTTGCCGGAGGCGTGAGTCCCCGCCGGATCCCGGGGATCGGCGGTGGTGACCGTGACCTGGTAGTGATCCGTGGCGGCGCCCGTACCGGTGCCCGCCGACCAGCTGACGTTCAGCGCCTGGTCGCCGACCTCCGCGGTGACGCCCGTCGGCGGGCTCGGGGCCGCGAGCTGGGTGACGAACTTGCCCGAGGCCGCCCCCAGCGTGGAGTTCGAGGCGTTCTGCCAGTGGGCGCAGACGTAGATCGTCTCGTTGTCGGTGGAGCAGCTGAGGCTGCTGACGGCCGCGACGATGTCGGACCCCTTGACGTCCAGGGTCTGGGTGGTCGAGGAGCCCGCGGGGATGGTCCCCCCCGTCACCGGGCCCGCGTGGACGGGCGGGCTCGCCCCCGTGTCGTCCTGCGTCGCGCAGAGCACCAGGCCGTTGCTGGTGCTGCTCGACGCCGGCGCCGTGTCCGAGGCGTAGATCACGACGTTGCCGCCGCCGTAGGTGTTCCCGGCCGCCAGCGTCAACGACCAGGAGAGGCTGGAGGTCCCCCCCGCGCACTGGGCGGCATTGATGTAGCTGACCTGGTTGTTGGCGCTGTAGTTGATGTCGTCGATCACGGTCCCGGCGCCGGGGACGATGACCGCGGCGATCACGGCGATCGGGACCCCGACCAGGGCGACGACCAAGGCTCGTTTCATGGCCCCGCAATCCTGCAAGGGGAACGCCACGCCCGCAAGCTTCCGGGCGGCGCGCCGCGTCGCCGGTTTGCGGACCCCCGGCCGGGAGTGGAACGACCGCGCAGCGCCAATTTGGCAAAGCCCGCCCACGCCCCGGCGAGGCGCTGACAATTTGGCAGGGCCGGTCCGGCGGTAGGAGGGGGCTAGAGCAGCCCCGCCAGCCGCTCGGCGATCTGGACCAGGTTGGTGGCCGCGCCCTTCCGGAGGTTGTCGGACACCAGGAAGAGCGAGAGGCCGCGCTCCTGGGAGCGGCCCTCGCGGATCCGCCCCACCAGCACGGCGTCGTCGTTCACCGCCAGCATCGGCATCGGGTAGATGCCCTGGCCGGGCTCGTCGAGGATCTTCACCCCGGGCGCCTTGCGGAGGAGGTCACGGGCCGCGGCCGGCGGCAGCGGCCGCTCGGTGGCGAGGCTCACCGCCGCCGCGTGGCCGTAGAAGACCGGGACCCGGACGGCGGTCGCCCCGAGGCGCAGCCCGGGGAGCCCGAGGATCCGCCGGGGCTCGTCCTCGAGGGCGCGCTCCTCCTCGGTCCGGCCATCGGGCAGGACCGCCCCCACCTGCGGCACGACGTTGAAGGCGATCCGGTGCGGCAAGGCTCCGCCCGCCTCCGGCTCGCGCCCGTTCATCAGGTCGGCCGCCTCGCGCTCGAGCTGCTCCACCGCCCGGTGGCCGGCGCTGGAGGCCGGCTCGTAGGTCGCCACCTCGACCCGCGCCAGCCCGGCTGCCGCCCGGAGCGGCGCGAGCACCAGCGAGAGCGCGATGGCCGGCCCGGCGGGGCTCGCCACCAGCCCGCGGGCGCGGAAGCCCGCGAGCGCCTCGGCGTTCACCTCGGGGACCACCAGCGGGACGTCGGGCTCCTGCCGGAAGGCGGGCGAGCCGTCGACCACCGTACAGCCCTCGGCGCGGGCCCGGGGCGCCCAGGCCCGCGAGACCTCGGCCGGGGTGCAGAAGATCGCGAGGTCGACGCCGCGGAAGCTCCCCTCGGCGGGGGCCGCCACCCGCGCCTCCTCGCCGGCCACCTCCAGCGTCGCGCCGGCGGAGCGGGGCGAGGCGAGGAGCTTCAGCGCGTCGAGCGGGAGCGCGGACTCGCCGAGCGCCTCGATGACGGCGCGGCCGACCTGGCCGGTGGCGCCGAGGACGGCAACGGAGAGGGGACGGGTGGGCATGGGGGCTCCGTTCTACCTCAGGAGGTCGCGGAGCGCTCCCTCGAGCTCCGGGAAGCGGAACCGGTAGCCGAGGGCGAGGGCCCGGGCCGGCACCATCCGCTGGCTCGCCAGGACCACCGAGGCGAGCTCGCCGAGGGCGATCCGCAGGGCGGCCTCGGGGACCGGCAGGGCGGCGGGCCGGGAGAGGACCCGCCCCAGGGCGCGGGCGAGGTCGCGGCTCCGGGCCGGCTCCGGGGCGCAGGCGTTGAGCGCCCCCTCGGCGCGGGCGTCCTCGAGGGCGAGGAGCAGGAGGCCGACCTCGTCGGCGAGGTGGATCCAGGGCTGCCAGGAGTCGCCGCGCCCCAGCGGCCCGCCGGCGAAGAGGCGGAAGGGCCGGGCGAGCCGCGGGAGGGCCCCGCCGTGGGCGGCGAGGACGATCCCGGTCCGGAGCCAGACCACCCGCGCACGCTCCCGCGCCGGCAGGGCGGCGGCCTCCCAGGCCCGGCAGAGCTCGGCGAGGAAGCCCTGGCCGGGGGCGGCCGCCTCGTCGAGCACCTCGTCTCCGCGCGAGCCGTAGAGCCCCACCGCGCTCGCCGACACCAGCACCTCCGGGCCGCCGGCGCGGATCACCGCCGCCACCCGCTCGGTCGAGCGGACCCGGCTCTCGACCAGCCGCCGCTTCCGCTCCTGGGTCCAGCGCCCCGCCGCGATGGGCTCGCCGGCGAGATGGACGCAGGCATCGGCCCGCGCCAGGTGCTCCTCCCAGGGACCGGGCTCGGCCGGATCCCCGGCCAGGTGCCGGACCCCCGGCGGCAGCCGCGCCGGGGCGTCCTTCGCGCGGGAGAGCGCGGTCACCACGTGGCCGCGCCCGAGGAGCGCGCCGGTGAGCGCCCTCCCCACGAGCCCGGTGGCGCCGGTGAGGAAGACGTGCACCGCCGCCCCTACGAGATGAGCTGGGCGGCGGCGCTCGCGCCCGGGACGTGGGCCATGAAGTGGACCAGGGCGAGGAGGGCGCCGGCCAGCAGCGCGTAGGCGAGCCCCCAGGCGGCCACCTCGGCCGCCCGCATGGGCGCGGCCCGGGCAGCCTTCTCCACCCGCTCCAGGCTCCGCAGGAAGTAGGGCTCGGAGGGCGAGCCGAGCGGCGGCCCCACCACCGCCCGCAGGTAGCGGAGGTGATCCGGGCCGAAGCGGGCCCGGTCGGGCAGGAGCCGCAGGGCCCGGCCGCCGGCGCGCCCCTGGGCCTCGGAGAGGAGCTCCATGGTCCCGAGGATCGCCACCAGCCAGACCAGCTCGTAGCCGAGCGTGGTCCCGACGGCGACCGCCGCCCCGAGGCCGAGGAGCGTCAGGGCCAGGCCGAGCGAGGAGGAGAAGGAGTAGGCGAGGGCCTGCATCACCCGGCCGCCATCCAGGGGGGACACCGGGATCAGGTTGAAGAGGTTGATCACCGCCCACCAGGAGGCGACGGCGGCGAAGAGCGGGCTGCCGGTCCAGAGCCAGAGGCCGGCGGGCACGAGGGCGAAGAGCGACCCCCAGATCGGCCCGGAGAGGGCGACGTAGGCCTGCTGGCGGCGCGAGGAGAACGCGTCGTCGGTCACCGCCACCGCCCCGAGGAAGGGGATGAAGTACATCCCGCGCACGTTCATGCCGGTCCGGCGCATGGCGTGGACGTGGCCGTACTCGTGCACGAAGAGCTGGAGCAGCAGGGCGAGGGCGAACTTCCAGGAGAAGAGGACGCCATAGGCCGCCGCCGAGGCGGCCGCCCAGCCGAGGTTCGCGGTCTTGAGCGCCTTGAGGAGCGTGCCGCCGAGCTTGGCGGCCACCCCCAGGATCCCGACCCGGGCGCGGGGCCGGCGGGGCGCGGCCCCGGGCGCCTCCCGCTCCTCCTCCGCCAACGCCGCCGCCTCCGGGCGCTCGGCGAGCGGCGGGGCGAGCAGCCCAGGCGGCAGGACGTGCCAGGCCGGGACCCGCTGGACCACCAAGGCGAGGAGGAGCGCCGCCTCGCGCAGGTCGAGCACCTCGACGTCGGCGCCGTCGAGCCCGCGCACCGGCTGGCAGGGGGGCGCCCCGGCCAGGTCGGCGAAGGCGAAGGAGCGGCCGCGGGGGTCGGCGAGGATCGCGTAGCGCTGGAGGGTCCCGTCGGGGCGCGGGCTCCGCCCGAAGCCGAGCCGGAGCTCCGCCCAGCGCCCGTCCAGCCCGCCCTCCCGGCCCTTCACCGAGAGCCCGGCCTCGGTGGCCACGGCGCGCGGCCCGGTCGCCTGCCGGGCGCCCATGGCGATCGCCGCCGCCAGGCCGCCGAAGAGGGCGGCGAGGGGGACCGGCATGTCGAGCACCCAGCCGACCAGGGCGCCGCCGATCGCGCCCAGGAGGAGGGGGCGAGCGCCGTGGCGGGAGACGGGGCGGAAGACGGCGGGGTCGAGGCTGGGCATGTTGGCAGTGGGAGCCGCGTGGCCGCGGCCGCGGTTCAGGCGCGTTGCGCCCCGGGCCCGAGCCCGTGGGGGAACTTCACCTCCGCCTCGCTCGGGCGGACGTAGTGCGGCTCGAGGGCGAAGAGCGCCTGGGCGTCGAAGGGGCGCAGGAGCCGCTCCGCGGCGAGCGCGGCCACCGCCCAGGCGGGCGGGGTGAGGAGCGGGGTGGAGAGGCGCGGGACGGCGGAGAGCGGCTCGGGGTAGGCGGCGAGCCCCTCGCCGAAGGCGACCGCCGCGGGGCCGAGGCCGGCGACGCGCTCGGCCAGGGCAGCCGGCGGCAGGGCGGCCTCCGGCGCCACCCGGGCGATCCCCTCCCCCTCCGCCCGGTAGAAGCCGGCGTACACCTCGCCCTTCCGGGCGTCGAGGAGCGGGACCAGGATCGCGCCCTCCGCCACGCCGGGGCGGGCGGCGAGCGCCATGGCCGCCAGGCTCGAGGCGCCGGCGATGGGGCGCCGGTTGGCGTAGGCGAGCCCCTTCCAGGTGGCGAGGCCGATCCGCAGGCCGGTGAAGGAGCCGGGGCCGAGCCCGATCGCGTAGCCCTCGACGTCGGGGAGCTTCAGCCCTTCGGCGACGAGCAGGTCGGAGAGCGCGCCGGGAAGGCGGGCGCCGTGGCCGCCGGGCGGCCGGGTCGGTCCGCCCTCCGCCCGGTGGCGCCGCCGCTCCGCGGAGGCCGGGCCCTTCGCCGGCGCGTGCTCGGTCCGCTCGCAGCGCAGCCGCGGCGGCGCGCCGGGCTCGAGGTCGACGAGCGCGCAGGAGAGCACCAGGGTGGCGGTGTCGAGGGCGGCGACGAGCACGGCCGGCCTTCTACTCCATCGTCCGGGTCATCAGGCGGACGATGTCGTTCTTGAAGACGAAGAGCATCAGGGTGAAGAGCAGCACCAGGCCGACCACGTTCGCGATCTCGCGGGCGCGGAGCGAGAGCGGCCGCCGGGTCACCACCTCCACCCCGGCCTGCGCGATGTGGCCGCCGTCGAGGACCGGGATGGGGAGGAGGTTCATGAGCCCGAGGTTCACGCTGATGAGGGCCATCTTGAAGAAGAAGGAGCCCCAGCCCTCCTCCACCGCCTCGGAGGCGATGGAGAAGAGCATGATCGGGCCGCCCACCGTCTTGAAGGCGATCTCGCCGGTGACGATCTTGGCGATCCCGAGGACGGTCAGGCGGACGACCTCGTGGAGCTGCTTCCAGGCGAGGGCGGCGATCTCGCTCGGCCCGCGCCGCAGGGGGATCTCGCCCACCAGCAGGGCCCGGGGCTGGACCGCGCTCCGCCGGTCGGGGAAGAAGCCGATCACCACGCGATCCACGGTCTTGCCGGAGAGCTCGTCGCCGACGCTCTCCTTCCCGGGGACGAGCTCCACCTCCCGGCCGTCGGCCAGGCCGAGCCGGACCGGCTTCCCGGGCTCGAAGTCCTTGGGGAGCAGGTCGCGGACGAGCGAGTGCACGGCCTTCCCGTTCAGCGCGACGATGGCGTCGCCGCGGCGCAGCCCGGCCTTGGCGGCGGGGCTCCCGGGGGTCACCAGCCCGACGAAGCTCGAGATGGTCGGGTCGGCGAGGCGGAAGGCGGGCTTCTCGCCGGTGCAGGTCGGCACCCCGCGGAGCGCCAGCGCGGCCTGCTGGGAGAGGCTCACCCCGGGGAGCGTCACCGGGACCTCGCGCAGGACCTCGAGGTCGACGGGCGCGCAGCGCGCCGCCGCCACCGCCCGCTCCAGGTCGAGGGCGTGCCGGATCGGCGTCCCCCCGACCGAGACCACCAGGTCGAAGGGCTCGAGCGGCCCGGCGGAGCCGGGGACGGAGGGGGCGACCACCGCCGCCGCGTAGTAGGGGGTGACCCCGATCACCCCGCGGCGCGTGGTCTCGAGCGGATTCGAGTCCTCCTCCGGGGCCGGGACGATGGTCACCGGGCCAACGGGCTTGCCGTCGCGCTCCACCTCGAAGGCGAGCGACTCCGACGGGTGGGGCGAGACCAGGTCCCGCAGATCGGCGAAGTACCTCACCGGCCGGGGGGCGTGCCCGGGGGCGGCCACCGACAGGATCTTGTCGCCGGGGCGCAGCCCGGCCGCGTCCGCCGGCGAGCCCGGGGCGATGGTGCCGAGCACCGGGGCGGCGGTGGGCGTCCCGTTCTGCGCGGTGGCGAGGGCGACGTAGATCACCGCGGGGAAGAGGAGGTTCGCCGCCGGCCCGGCCAGGGCGATGAGGAGCCGCTTCCAGGGGGGCTGCTCGAGGTAGCCCCGCCCCCGGTCCTCCTCCGCGGGCGCCTCGGAGGGATCGTCCCCCGCCATCTTCACGTAGCCGCCCAGGGGGAGGATGGCGATCCGGTACTCGGTCTCCCCGCGCTGCACGCCGAAGAGGCGCGGGCCGAAGCCGATCGAGAAGCGGACCACCTTCACGCCCATGAGCTTCGCCGCCATGAAGTGGCCGAGCTCGTGGACGAAGATGAGCCCCCCGAGGAGGAGGACGATCGAGGCGACCTTGAGGAGGACGTCCGCCATGGAACCTCTTAGCCTAGCGCATCCGCTCGCGCCCCGCCGCGGCGGCTACCCAGCCGCCCGCGCCACCCGCTTCTCCGCCTCGCGGCGGCCGAGCTCGCTCGCGGCCAGGGCCTGCTCCACCGAGCGGAGCGGCTCGGGGGCGTGGGCCTCGAGCACGCCGGCGCAGATCTCGGCGATCTCGGTGAAGCGGCAGCGCCGGGCGAGGAAGGCCGCCACCGCCGCCTCGTCCGCGCCGGAGAGGACCGCGGGGGCCGTCCCGCCCCGCTCCAGGGCCCGGTAGGCCAGGGTGTAGGCGGGGAAGCGGATCGGGTCGGGCTGCTCGAAGGTGAGCCGCCCGAGCCTCGCCAGGTCGAGCGGCGCGAGCTCGAGCGGGAGCCGCTCCGGGTGGCCCATGGCGTAGCTGATCGGCCCGCGCATGTCGGAGATCCCGAGCTGGGCGACCATCGAGCCGTCGATGTACTCGACCATCGAGTGCACCACCGACTCCGGGTGGACGACGATGTCGATCCGCCGCGGCTCCACCCCGAACAGCCACCGCGCTTCGATCACCTCCAGCCCCTTGTTCATCAGGGTGGCGGAGTCGATGGTGATCTTGTCCCCCATCGACCAGTTCGGGTGCTTGAGGGCCCGCTCCGGCCCCACGCCGGGGAGCTCGGCGGCGGGCACGCTCCGGAGCGGCCCGCCCGAGGCGGTGAGGATGAGCCGGCGGACCTCGCCGCGGTTGTGGCCGACGAGCGACTGGTGGATGGCGCTGTGCTCGGAGTCGACGGGCAGGATGGGGACGCGCCGGGCTGCCGCCCGGGCCATGAGCAGCTCGCCGGCGAGGACCAGCGACTCCTTGTTGGCGAGCCCGACCGGCTTGCCCGCCTCGATCGCGGCGGCGGTGGAGCGGAGCCCGGCGCCGCCCGAGATCGCGGCGAGGACGAAGTCCACCTCCGGGTGGGCGGCGGCCGCCACCACCCCGGCGTCGCCCGCCAGCACCTCGGTCCCCCGCGTCACCCGGCCCCGGAGCGCGGCGGCGGCGGCCTCGTCCGCCACCGCCACCAGGCGCGGCCGGAAGCGCGCCGCCTGCTCCGCGAGCCGCTCGACGTTCCGGCCGGCGGCCAGGGCCACCACCTCGAACCGCTCCGGGAACCGCCCGGCCACGTCCAGGGCCTGGACCCCGATCGAGCCGGTGGACCCGAGGATGGCGAGGCGCTTCACGGGGGCTTCTTCTAGCACGCGAGGGGGGCTGGCGCCTCCCTCAGCGGGTGGCCAGGTACTCGGCGCAGAGGTAGATCCAGGGGGCCACGAAGAGCAGGGCGTCGATGCGGTCGAGGAGGCCGCCGTGGCCGGGGATGATCTTGCCCGAGTCCTTCACCCCCGCCGCCCGCTTCACCAGCGACTCGGAGAGATCCCCGAGCGGGCCGAGCACCGCCGCCCCGAGCCCCACCACCACCGCCATCCCCACCGAGAGCCCCGCCCCGAGGCTGGGGAAGAGCGCGCGGGTCGCCAGGGCGCCGGCCACGCTCCCCAGCGCACCGCCCGCGAACCCCTCCCAGGTCTTCTTGGGCGAGATCCGCTCGTAGAGCTTGTGCCGCCCGAGCGCGTGCCCGGCGAAGTAGGCGGCGGTGTCGTTCGCCCAGGTGACCACGAACGCCAGGATCACCCAGGCCACGCCGTGGCGGAGCCGAAGCCCGACCACCGAGGCGAGGAGGACCCCGCAGTAGAGCCAGGAGAGGGTCACCACCGCCACGGCGCGCGGCACCGCCTCGAGCGGCCCGCGCCGGAAGAGGAAGAGGGCGAGCAGGACCACGGTGGCGCACGCCAGCGCGAGGCCGGACCAGCCGGGGAGGAGCTCGCCGCTCTCCCCGAAGGCGGCCATGAGCGGGATCGCCCCCGCCACCGCGATGCCGAAGGCCTCGCCCACCCCGAGGGTGGTGAACATCAGCACCAGCTCGGCCGCGGCCACCACCGCGCCGCCGGCGGCGAGGACGGCGAACGGGCGCCCGCCCACGATGGTGAGCCAGACCGCGAAGGGGAAGAGGACCAGGGCGGAGCCCACCCGCAGGGCGAGGTTCCGGCGGTTCTTGGGGTCGAGGGCGCCCATGGGGAGGGCTAGCCGCGGCCGCCGGCCTGGGCGCCGGTGAGGCCGAAGCGCCGCCGCCTCCCCTGGAAGTCCTCGACCGCGGCGAGGAAGGCCTCCTCACGGAAGTCGGGCCAGAGGACCTCGGAGAAGTGGAGCTCCGCGTAGGCGCACTGCCAGAGGAGGAAGTTCGAGATCCGCCGCTCGCCGCTGGTGCGGATGAGGAGGTCGAGCTCGGGGAGGCCGCGCGTCCAGAGCTCCGCCTCGAGGTCCTCCGCCCGGAGGTCGGGGCCGCGGTGCCCGGCGGCGGCGCGCGCGGCGTGGACCAGCTCCTGGCGCCCGCCGTAGGAGAGGGCGAGCGTGAGGATCATCCCCGCGTTGCCGGCCGTGGCCTGGGTGGCGACGGCCAGGCCGTCTCGCACGAACCCGGGGAGCCGCTCCAGCTCGCCGATGGCGTTGAGCCGGATCCCGTTCTCCGTCATCTCCGGCCGCTCCGAGTCGAGGTACTCGGAGAGGAGCTGCATCAGGGCCCCCACCTCCTCGTCGGGCCGGGCCCAGTTCTCGGCGCTGAAGGCGTAGAGGGTGAGGGCCTCGATCCCGATCCGGCGGGCCACCCGGGTGACCGCCCGCACCGCCTCGGAGCCCTCCCGGTGCCCGGCCACCCGCGGGAGCCCACGGCCCTCCGCCCACCGGCCGTTGCCGTCCATGATGATGGCGACGTGGCGCGGCAGCGGGCGCGCCTTGACGCGCGCCTCGAGCTCCGCGAGCGGGGTCGGGCCGGCCATGTTCCGCGCGCTTATAGCACGCTCCGGCTCACCGGCGGGCCCGAACGGGGTAGGCGGCGACGGCCCGCCGGCCCGTCCGGTTTGACCCTCCGAGCGACGCGACCGTATCCTCGGATTCCGTGCCTCCGCACCGCGTCGGCCCGTACCAGATCCTCTCCGTCATCGGGCGGGGTGGGATCGGGATCGTCTACCGGGGCCGGCACACCGGCAGCGGGGCGCTGGTGGCGGTGAAGGTGCTCGGCCCCTCCCCTGCCGTCGACGCCACGGCCGCCCGGCGGCTCGCCCGCGAGTACGAGGTCCTGCGCTCGCTCGATCACCCGAACGTCATCCGCGTGTACGAGGCCGGGGTGACGGAGGGCTTCTCCTACCTGGCGATGGAGCTGGTGGAGGGGCTGGACCTGCGCACCTACCTCTCGCCGGCGCTCGACGACGCGCCGGCGCTGGCGCGGGCCTGCGGCGAGAGCGTCGAGGAGCCCTCGTCCTCCCTGGGCGAGCTCTCGGGCGGCAGCGGGGAGCGGGGCCCGGACGCGATCCGCGCGCTCGCGGCGCTGATGGACGAGCCGGAGACCGAGGAGTTCCGCGTGGTCGCCCCCGCGGAGGGATGCGGGGAAGCGCCGGGCGACGATCCCGGGCCGCCCGCGGTCGACCCGCTCGTGCTGGAGGCGCTGAGCCGACCGGCGCGCCTCGACCGCCTCCGGTCGGCGCTCGGGCAGGTGGCGGACGCGCTCGGCTACGTCCACGGGCGGGGGCTCGTGCACCGGGACCTCAAGCCCTCGAACGTGATGGTGGACGACGCCCGCCGGGCCCGGCTGATGGACTTCGGGCTGGTGAAGGGGGCGGCCGAGGCGCCCGACGACGTGCTCACGCAGACCGGGCGGGTGGTCGGGACCTACCGCTACATGTCGCCCGAGCAGGCGCAGGGCCAGCCGGTGGACGCCCGGAGCGACCTCTACAGCCTGGGCGTGATCCTCTACGAGCTGCTCATCGGCGCCCCGCCGTTCTCGGCGCGAGACCCGGTCACCCTCTGGCGGGAGATCCTCCACGCCCGGCCCCGGCCGGTCCTCGAGCTGAACCCTGGCGCTCCCCCCGCCCTGGCGGCGCTCGCCGAGCGGCTCCTGGAGAAGGACCCGGCGCGGCGCTGCCAGTCCGCGGCCGAGGTGGTGGAGGCGCTGCGGCGGTAGCGGGGGCAGAGGCTGACGGACGCCCGCGCTACCCTGCCGCCGTGTCCGATCTCCCCGCCGGCGCGCTCGGGTACCAGGCCGTCGTCACCGAGTACTTCCTCGGCCTTCGGGGCGCCGGGCTGCTCGTCTCGCCGCTCGATCAGGAGCTGGTGGCCGAGTGGGAGCGGCGCGGCCTGCCCGCGGCGGTGGTGTGCCGGGGGCTCCGGCGCGGCCTGGAGGAGCTGGTGGCCATGAGGTCATCGGGTGCCGCCCCGCCCCGGTCGATCCGGGCGCTCCGCTTCGCGGTCGAGGACGAGTGGCGCGCCTACCAGGCGGCCCGGGTGGGCGAGGCGCCGCCGCCACCGGCGGAGGAGGACGCCGCCCGGGCGCGGCTCCGGGCCGCCCGGGAGCTGCTCGCCGGGGCGGGGCGCGACGCCGACGAGGCCTACCGCGAGGGCTACCGGGAGGCGTGGCGCGCCCTCGACGACGCCGCGGGCGAGGCCGGCCTGGAGCGGGTCGAGGCGGCGATCGAGACCGCCGACGCCCGCATCCTCGCGGCCTGGCTGGCCGCCCTCCCACGGGAGGAGCGGGTGGCCCTCGGCCCCCGGATCCGGCTCCTCGCCGGGCCGCGCCCGCGCGGCGCGAGCCGGCGCGCCCACCGGCAGGCGCTGCGGGCCCACCTCGTGGACGCGGCGCGCCGGGCGGGGCTCACCTGCCTGCGCGGATCGGTGTAGACTCCGCCCCCCGATGCCGCCCCCCGCCGACAGCGCCTGCCCCGAGTGCGGGGGCTCCGGCCAGGTGGTGGAGCAGGTGCTCGGCGCCACCGCCCGCGCCCGCCGGTGCAGCTGCCAGGCCGCCTGCCCGCGCTGCGGCGAGACCGGCTACACCCTCGTCCCCTCCGGCGGCTCGATGGTGGCGCAGGTGTGCGCCTGCCGGCACCTCGACGAGCGGATCGCCCTCTTCAACCAGATCGGGATCCCGGCGGCCATCGCCCGGGCGTCCTTCGAGAGCTTCAAGAGCTACTCGAACGACCACTCCCGCGCCCGGGCCGTCGCCGAGGACTTCGCCCGGAAGTTCCGGAAGGACGAGCCGACCAAGGGCTTCCTCCTCTTCGGGCCGCCCGGCGGCGGGAAGACCCACCTGCTCGTCGCCGCGCTGCGCTGGCTCGCCCTGGAGAAGGGCGTGGCCAGCCGCTACGTCGAGTTCATGCTCCTGCTCTCGGACATCAAGGCGGGCTTCGACGCCAACCGGAGCCACATGGAGATCCTCCGCCCGCTCCTCTCAGTCCCGGTCCTCGGGATCGACGAGCTGGGCAAGGAGCGCGGCACCGAGTGGGAGCGCTCGATGCTCGACGAGCTCATCAGCCGCCGCTACAACTCCGGCCTGGCGACGCTCTTCGCCACCAACTACTTCCCCCGGGCCGAGGCCCCCCGCCCCCGCGAGGAGCCGGGGGCGATGGTCCGGACCCGCTCCGCGGACTTCGCCCGCGACGCCGAGGCGATCTCGCTCGAGCAGCGCGTCGGCGACCGGATCTTCTCCCGCCTCACCGAGATGTGCGCCTTCGTCCGGCTCGTCCCCGGCCACGACCAGCGCAAGGACGGCGTGGGGAGCGGGTACTGGAAGCGGTCGTAGGCGGCGCCCCGATGCCCCGCCCGGCCCGCGCCCTCATCGCCACCGGCCTCACCGCCCTGGCGGCGGGGGCGGTGGTGATCGCGCTCACGACCATCGCCCGCCGCGCGGGCCCGGGGCCGCCCATCGGGCGCGGCGAGGCGCTCCTCGACGTGCCCGAGGGGCGGATCGTCTCGCTGCGGATCGCCGCCGGCGGCGCGGAGGCCCGGCTCGAGCGCCAGGACGGGCGGTGGGTGCGCACCCTCCCCGCGCCGCCGGTCGAGGCGACGGGCTCGGCCGGCTCGCTCCTCGACGCGCTCTCCCGGCTCCGGCGGAGGGCGGAGCTCGCCGGGCCGGGCGGGAGCGCGGCCCGGCTCCACGACTACGGGCTCGACGTGCCCCGGGCGCGGATCACCGCCGGCCTGGAGGGCGGCGGGGTCCGCGAGCTCGCCATCGGCGCGGGGATGGGCCAGGACGGGGCCGCCTTCGTCCTCTCCCCCGCGGGCGAGGTGGTGGTGGTCTCGGCCGCCGACGCCGACTGGGCGGCGATCGCCGCGGCGCGGCTCACCGGGCCGCTGGGGACCGCCGCCGTCCCCGAGCCGGCGCCCGGGCGATAGCGCCGCGGGAGGAAGGCCCCTCGCCCGGGGGACGGCCGCCGCCCCGCCCGGCCGGGCGACGCCGAGGTTGATCTCGGGCCCCGCTCCGCATATCTTCCGCCGTCCGGCTGCAACAGGAAGGACGACCATGGCCCGCGTCACCGTCGAAGACTGCCTCCCCCTCGTGGACAACCGCTTCGCGCTCGTGCTCCTCGCCACGAAGCGGACCCGCCAGCTGATGGCGGGCGCCCGCCCGCTCCAGGGCGCCTCCAAGAACAAGGCGCCGGTGGTGGCGCTCCGCGAGATCGCGACCGGCAAGGTCCGCTTCGACCGCTCGGTGCGCGACGCGCTCTCCGGGAAGTTCGACAAGGAGAAGTCGACCATCCCGGCGGGCCAGACCCGCACCCTCCGCTAGCCAGCGGCCCGCCGCGGCGGGCCAGGCCCAGGCGCTCACCTCGGGGCGCGTCCGGACGGGCGCGCCCCTCGCCGTCTCCGGACCCGGCGGCCTACTGGAGGGTCCGGTTCCCGAGGTAGCCGAGCTTCTCCCCCGCCCCGAGCCGGTAGCTGCGGCGCAGCTCCCGCAGGAGGCCCTCCAGGTCCGCCTCCCCGACGAAGCGCCCCTCGAGCCAGCGCGCGTAGCCGCCCCCGAGCCGGTTCGCCTCGCGGTAGCGGTCGTGCTCCTCCGCCCCGAGGTGGGCGTGGTAGCGGACCCGGTCGAAGAGCCGCCGGCGAAGGGCCGCGCTCATCCGGCGCAGCCCCCGGCGCCAGAGGTGGAGCAGGAGCAGCACGAACTTGTCCACCTCGGCCTGCACCTCGAGCTCGAGCAGCGACACCGGCCGGCCGGCGGCCGCCCGGGTGGCGAGGTAGACGAAGTGGGAGACCCCCTCGGCGGCGCAGGCGACCCCGCGCAGCCTCCCTCGGGCCACCAGCCGGGGCCGGCGGTGGTGAGGATCCGCCTCCGCGGCGGCCGCCATCACGCCCTCGTCCAGGTAGAGCCCGAGCGCGAGCCCGTCCTCCTCCTCGACCACCAGCAGCTCCTCCGGCGCGCGCGGCGCGCGGCCGGCGGCGCAGGCCGCCTCCGCCCCCATGAGGTAGCCGGCCACCCGCGGGGCCTCGACGCCGTAGATGGCCTCGAGCTCGTCCTGGAGGAAGGCTAGGGTCTCGCGGGCGCGGGCCGGGCCGGCCATCAGTGCTTCACGCCCCGCGGCGGGCGCACCACCGCCCCCGGTCCGGAGAAGAGCGCCACCCCGCGGGCCCGCAGCTTCTCGGCCACGCGCTCGTCGCGGGTCAGGACGAAGCGCTCGTAGAGCCGGAGCAGCCCGCGGTTCGAGCGGAGGCTCGAGAGCTCGGCGATCTCGGCGAAGAGATCCACGAAGTCGCCGAACCGGGCCGACAGCTCCTCGAACAGCCCGTCGAGCCCGCGCTCGGTCCCGGCCAGGCTCCCGTAGGCCCGCTCCCCCATGGCGATGTAGTAGCCGACGTCCACGAGCGAGCGCGCCAGCGAGTCGCCGAAGAAGCCGGAGACGAAGAGGGCGGTGTCCCCGAGGCGGCGCAGCTCCCGGGCGCGCGCCCGGCGGTCGCCCTCGACGGCGCGCAGCAGGATCAGGGCGAGCGGCTCGACGTGGACCGTGCCGTCCGCGTCCTCCACGAACAGCCGCTCCTTCTCGAGGAAGCTCGCGAGGAGGTTCACGAGGTAGAACTCGGTCACCTCCTGCACCTTGATGCGCCGCTGCGAGAGCGTGTCCGCCACCACCTCGCGGAACCACTCCTGCGCGCTCTTGCCCACCAGGATGGCTTGCACGTTCCCCGCTCTCTCCTTCCGGAAGCCTGATCGGGGCCGCCCCGCCTCCTTCCTGCGCGGAAGCGCCCACCCCCAAACGGTAACGCCCCTCTCCTCGGCTGCGCAACCCATCGAGACAAATGAACTTTCCGGGATGGAGTGGCAGCCGAGCAGCCGGAGGTCGAGACTGCCAGCCGCGCTTGAGCACTCAGAAGGGGCGACTGCCAACGGTTTCGGAAAACATCCTTGTTTCCAAGATGATGGAAATTGAACCGGCTCGCTTGACAGGTCGAGGAGGCTGATTACGATACCGGCGCCGCTGGCAGTCCAGGTCCGAGAGTGCCAGCGGCGTTTCGACTTTCGACCCGGCCCGACCGGACCTCCGGAGGGCCCCCAGCCAGCACAAGGAGGCACGATCCATGGCGACGAAGATCCGTCCGCTCCAGGACCGCATCATCGTGAAGCGCGTTCAGGAGGAGGAGAAGACGAAGGGCGGCATCATCATCCCCGACACGGCCAAGGAGAAGCCGATCGAGGGCAAGGTGCTCGCCGTCGGCAACGGCAAGGTCCTCGAGGACGGCAAGGTCCGTCCGCTGGACGTCAAGGCGGGCGACCGCATCCTCTTCTCCAAGTACGCGGGGACCGAGGTCAAGATCGACGGTGAGGAGCACCTCATCATGCGCGAGGAGGACATCCTCGGCGTGATCGAGGGCTAGCGCCCGTCTCCCCTCCCCTCTCGCAGGAAAGAACGGAGCAACCAGAATGGCTGCCAAGGAAATCCTCTTCGATCAGAAGGCCCGCGACGCGATCCTCAAGGGCGTGAACACGCTCGCCGACGCGGTCAAGGTCACGCTCGGCCCGAAGGGCCGCAACGTCGTCATCGAGAAGAGCTTCGGCTCCCCCACGATCACCAAGGACGGCGTCACCGTCGCCAAGGAGATCGAGCTCGAGAACAAGTTCGAGAACATGGGCGCGCAGATGGTGAAGGAGGTCGCCTCCAAGACCTCCGACGTGGCCGGCGACGGCACCACCACCGCCACCGTCCTCGCCCAGGCCATCTACCGCGAGGGCTCGAAGCTGGTCGCGGCCGGCCACAACCCCATGGACATCAAGCGCGGCATCGACAAGGCGGTCGAGGCGGTCGTGGCCGAGCTGAAGAAGCTCTCCAAGCCGACCAAGGATCACAAGGAGATCGCCCAGGTCGGGATCATCTCCGCCAACGGCGACACCACCATCGGCAACATCATCGCCGAGGCGATGGAGAAGGTGGGCAAGGAGGGCGTGATCACGGTCGAGGAGGCGAAGGGCCTCGAGACCACCCTCGAGGTGGTGGAGGGCATGCAGTTCGACCGCGGCTACCTCTCCCCCTACTTCGTGACCGACGCGGAGCGGATGGAGGCGGTCCTCGACGACGCGTACATCCTGATCCACGAGAAGAAGATCACCAACATGAAGGACCTGCTCCCGCTGCTGGAGCAGATCGCCCGCGGCGGCAAGCCCCTCCTGATCGTGGCCGAGGAGGTCGAGGGCGAGGCGCTCGCCACCCTGGTGGTGAACAAGCTCCGCGGCACCCTCCACGTCTGCGGGGTGAAGGCGCCGGGCTTCGGCGACCGTCGCAAGGCCATGCTCGAGGACATCGCCATCCTCACCGGCGGCAAGATGATCGCCGAGGAGCTCGGCCTGAAGCTCGAGCAGGTCACCCTGAAGGACCTCGGCCGCGCCAAGCGGATCACGGTGGACAAGGACAACACCACCATCGTGGACGGGGCCGGCAAGAAGGCCGACATCGAGGCCCGGGTGAAGACCATCCGCGCCCAGATCGAGGAGACCACCTCCGACTACGACCGCGAGAAGCTCCAGGAGCGGCTGGCCAAGCTCGTGGGCGGGGTCGCCGTCATCAACGTCGGCGCGGCCACCGAGACCGAGATGAAGGAGAAGAAGGCCCGGGTGGAGGACGCGCTCCACGCCACCCGCGCCGCGGTCGAGGAGGGGATCGTCCCCGGCGGCGGCGTCGCCTACCTGCGCTGCCTCAAGACGCTGGACAAGGTGAAGACGAACGAGGGCGAGAAGTTCGGCCTCGACATCGTCCGCCGCTCGCTCGAGGAGCCGCTCCGGCAGATCGCCGGCAACGGCGGCTACGAGGCGTCGATCGTGGTCAACAAGGTGAAGGAGTCGTCGGAGGTCCCCTACGGCTTCAACGCCGCCTCCGGCGAGTACGAGGACCTGGTGAAGTCCGGCGTCATCGACCCGACCAAGGTCTCCCGCTACGCGCTCCAGAACGCGGCCTCGGTCGCCTCCCTGATGCTCACCACCATGGCCCTCGTGGCCGAGAAGCCGAAGGAGGAGGCTCCGGCCCCCGCCGGCGGCGGCATGGGCGGGATGGGCGGCATGGGCGGGATGATGTAGCCGACGGCCACGCGCCGACGCCGTACCGAGGCCCCCGGGAACGCTCCCGGGGGCCTCTTCGCTTTCCAGCGCCCTTCCGCCGCACGGCAGGCGGTCGCCCCCCTGAGGGGAACCCCAGAGTACCCACCCCACCTTGGCGGGTCCGCGGCCGGGCCTGTAGAGGAAGATCTCGGGCAAAGGGGAGGAGTGCGATGAAGCGCAAGGTCGTGGTGAAGAAGGCCGCCGTGGACCGCCCGGGCGACGTGGGGATGGACCTGCCGCCGGGGTCCGTCGCCACGGAGCTCAAGCCGACCGACTACCACCCGATCGAGATGGAGGAGCCGGAGGGCCGGCCCGCCAAGGGCGGCCGCGCCAAGCGCGCCGGCGCTCGCCGCCGCTGAGGCGCGCGCCTCGGAGGCTCCCGATCTCTAGGGGCCGCCCAGCGCCGGGAAGAGCGCCCGGGCGGTGGCGGCGAAGGCGTCCGCCACGCGCGCCGGCGCGAGCAGCACCGGGGTGGCCAGCGCGAGCCCCACCCCGAGGGCCCAGGCCCGCGGGTGCCGGACCTCCAGCTGGGTGGCCACGAATACCGACGCGCCGAAGAGGGCGAGGGTGACGGTGCCTCCGACGAGGAGCGCCGCCGGTCCCGGGAAGCCGAGCCAGCGCAGCGCGCCGCCGATCGCCACCAGGCCGGCGAGGTTCAGGAGGTCGCGGCCGCTCCCCGCCCACCAGGCGCGGTGCTCCGCGCGCCGGAGCCGGAGGCCGAGCTCCTGCGAGAGCAGGAAGGCGACCACCGCCGCCAGGTAGACCAGCGCGGCGAGGCGGCCCCCGTCGCCGGTCGCCTCGAGCTTCCACATGCGCGGTCCCTCCGGCTCCGGCTCCCTCGACGGGACGACCCGGAGCGTGTCATAGGGTCATGCGGATGCGAGATGCGGTCGCAGTTCGCATCCTGAGGCTACAGCACGGGGACGCCGCGGGACCACGGGGGTGGGGGAGCGGCGGACCCGGCTTCCTTCTCTGAGCCTTGGTGGCGCGGGGACAGGGGGCGCCGCGGGTTGGGGGGAGCGGCGCCCCCTCATTTCCCTCTTCCTAGCTGAAGATCACCGTCCGGCCGAGGTCCGGCCGGGCGACGAGCGCACGGGCGACCGGCTCCGTCACCCGGAAGGCGGGCGCGGCCCCGACCGCCTCGAGCTGGCCCCGGAGCGCGAGCAGGACGCCGGCGATACGGTCCGGCTCGGGAGGGACGCGGGTGAGGTCGATGCAGAGGTCGGCCTCGGCGCTCTCCTGGTTGCAGCGGCGCCCCAGCGCCCGGGCCAGGGCGCCGAAGTAGGCGGGCAGGTTCTGCTCGTCGCCCTCGAAGCCGGCGGCGTGGACCACCGCCCCCTCCACGAAGACCAGCGGGCGGAGGAAGTTCGCGTACAGGAAGTCGTGGACCAGCGCCTCGTCCAGCGCCCGGGGCAGCACCCCGTCGAGGGCCCCCTCGGGCGACCAGCGGGCCTCGGGCGGCGCCTCCCCGGCGAGGGCGAGGATGGCCGCGCCGGGGAGCGACTGCCGGAGGAGCAGAGCGGCGGTCGCCACCTCGCCCTCGAGCACCTCCGCGTCGAGCAGCACCAGCGCGTAGTCGCGGCGCTCGGCCAGCTGCAGGACCCGGGTCAGCGCCGGGGCCGCGTCCACCTCCACGTGGGCGGGGAGGTGCGCCCGCATGCGATCGGCGAGCCCCTCGTCGGGGTTCTGGACCAGGACCCGCGCCGGCCGGATCTGGAGCGCCCCCGGATCGAGCCCGAGCACCCGGGCCAGGGCCACCCGGATCCGCTCGGGCGTGAAGGGCTTGGCGATGTACTCGCTCGCCCCGAGCTTGATGGTGGCGGTGACCGCCGGGGTGGAGGCGCCCACCGTGACCAGGATCACCTTGGTCTGGATCCCCTGTGCCCGCATCATCCGGACCAGGGCGGGCCCGTCCAGCACCGGCATGTTCAGGTCGACGAAGGCGAGGTCGAACTCTCGCGCCGCGAGCTGCTGCAGGGCGACCGCGCCGTTGGCGGCGTGGTGGATCTCGAAGCCGTAGGCGTCGAGCGCCGCCTGGAGGGCGTCCCGGACGGCCTTCGAGTCGTCGACGAGGAGGACGCGCCTCACGGCCGCATGATAGCAGACCGAGGCGGCGGGCCCCCGGGCAGGCCCGCCCGGCCCGGCCGCCACCACGCGCTCAGTGGATCCGCTTCTTCTGGCCGGCCCACTCCTGCTCGCGCAGCTTGAACTTCTGGGTCTTGCCGGTCGAGGTCTTGGGGAGCGGCCCGAAGGCCACCTTCTTCGGGCACTTGAAGTGGGCGAGGTGGTCGCGGCAGTAGTCGATGATCTCGCGCTCGGTGGCCTCCCGTCCCGGCCGCAGGGTGACGAAGGCCTTCGGCACCTCGCCCCACTTCTCGTCCGGCACCCCGATCACCGCCGCCTCGAGCACCGCCGGGTGGAAGAAGAGGACCTTCTCCACCTCCACCGTGGAGATGTTCTCGCCGCCGCTGATGATCACGTCCTTCTTCCGGTCGCGGAGCTCGACGTAGCCGTCCGGGTGCATCACCCCCAGGTCGCCCGAGTGGAACCAGCCGCCGGAGAAGGCGGCGGCGGTGGCGTCGGGATCGCGGAAGTAGCCCTTCATGACGTTGTTCCCGCGCATCACGATCTCGCCCATCGTCTCGCCGTCCGCCGGGACGTCCTGGAGCCCGGCGTCCACCACCCGGAGCTCGGGGGCGTGGACGTACCCCACCCCCTGGCGCGCCTTGAGGGCGGCCCGCTCGGCCAGCCCCTTGCCGTCCCACTCCTCCTTCCACTTGCAGACCGTGTGCGGCCCGTAGGTCTCGGTGAGCCCGTAGACGTGGGTGATGACCGCCCCCAGCCCCTCCATCCGCTCGATCACCGCCGGCGGGGGCGGGGCTCCCGCGGTCACGGTCCGGAGCGGCCGCGGGAAGCGGTAGTCGGGGCGGGGCAGCTCGGACTGGAGCATCACCAGCACGGTGGGCGCGCCGCAGAGGTGGCTCACCCCCTCCTCGGCCACCAGCTGGAAGACGCGCGCCGGCTCGACCCGCGGGATGATCACGTGGCGCGCCCCCGCCCCGGTCACCGCCCAGGTGAAGCACCACCCGTTGCAGTGGAACATGGGGAGGGTCCAGAGGTAGACGCTCTCCGCCTGGAGCTGCGTCTCGACCAGCTCCGCGAGCGCGTTCAGGTAGGCCCCGCGGTGGGTGTACATGACGCCCTTGGGCTGGCCGGTGGTGCCGCTCGTGTAGTTGATGGTGATCGTCTGGTCCTCGTCGTCCACGTCGGGCGGGAACGGATCCGGGGCGCCGGTGGCGAGGAAGCGGTCGTAGCCGATCTCCGCCCAGGCCGGATCGCGCCCCCTCCCCTCCCCGCTCCAGATCACCAGCGAGAGGTCCAGCTCCTGCCGCACCGGCCCGACCGCCTCGGCCATGGAGGCGTCGGCGATCAGCACCCGCGCCCCGCTGTGGCGCAGGATGGTGGCGATCTCGCCGGGCGAGAGCCGGACGTTGATCGCCACCAGCACCGCCCCGATCTGCGGCACGCCGAAGTGGGCCTCGAGCACCTCCACGGCGTTCGGGGAGAGGACCGCCACCCGGTCGCCCTTGCGGACGCCGGCGCGGCGGAGCGCGCTCGCCAGCCGGTACACGCGCTCGCCCAGCTCACGGTAGGTGAAGCGCCGCGGCCCGTCGACCACGCCCACCTTGTCCGGGAAGACGTGGAGCGTGTGCTCGAGGAGCGAGAGGGGGGTGAGCAGGCTCCGGTGCACCGGCAGGCCGGTCCACTGGTCGCGCGACCACAGCTTCTGGAAGACGGGCTTGTCCATGTGGCGAAGAGTAGCAGTTCCGGTATGCTCGCCCGGTGCTACGCGCCGCGTCATCGGCGGCCGCCGCGCCGCTCCCGAGCTCCCCGGCGGCCGGCGCGTGGCTCCTCCTTGCGCTCGGGCTGGCGGCCCTGGCCGCGCTGGCCGTCGGCCTCCTCCTCCGCCGGTGGCTCCGGGAGCGGCTCCGCCGGCTCCGACCCCGGCGCCGCCGCCTCGCCCCACGACACCCGGTGGTGCTGGCGCACGGCCTCTTCGGCTTCGACGAGATCCGGGTCGCCGGCGCCCGCCACGAGTACTTCCGCGGGGTCCCCGAGATCCTGGAGCGGGAGGGGGTGACCGTGCACCGGCCGAGGGTGGCGATGGCGGGCGGGGTGGCGAGCCGGGCCGCCGACCTGGCCGCCTTCGTCCGGGAGCTCCCCGCCCGGCGGGTGAACGTGATCGCCCACTCCATGGGCGGCCTCGACGCCCGCTTCGGGATCGCCCGGCTCGGGCTCGACCGGAGGGTCGCCTCGGTGGTGACCATCGGCACGCCGCACCACGGCACGCCGCTCGCCGACCTCACCGCCAGCCTGGGCGAGCGGGCCCGGATCTTCTCCGCCCTCGAGCGGATGGGGCTCGACGTGGCCGCCTTCCGGGACCTGACCACCGAGGGGATGCGCGGCTTCAACCAGGAGATCCGGGACGCCCGCGGCGTCGCCTACGCGAGCGTGGTCGGGGTCGCGCCCCGGCGCGGCGAGGTCCACCCCCTCCTCCTCGCGAGCCACCTCTGGCTGGCGAGCCGGAGCGGGGAGAGCGACGGGGTGGTACCCGCCGACTCGCAGCGGTGGGGCGAGGTGCTGCGCACCGTCGAGGCCGATCACTGGGCCCAGATCGGCTGGTCGCGCCACTTCGACGCCGCCCAGCTCTATCTGGAGCTGCTCCGGGAGCTGCGCGGGCGCGGCCTGTGACGCGAGGGGTGGCCCGAGGGCTCGCGGGGCTTGCGCGCCGCCGCGCGCCGGTCCACGCTCGCGCCATGCCCCGCGTCGAGATCGACCTCCCCGACCGCTTCCCGTTCACGACCGAGATCCCCATCCGCGTCGACGACGTGAACTACGGCGGCCACCTGGGGAACGACCGGGTGCTGGCGCTCGCCCAGGAGGCGCGGGTGCGCCTCCTGCGCACCCACGGCTGGAAGGAGCTCGACGTCGAGGGGACCGGGCTCATCATGGTCGACGCCGCGGTCGTCTACCGGGCCGAGGGCCAGGCGGGGATGGTCCTCCGGGTGGAGGTCGCGCCGGCCGACGTGCGCTCGCGCGGGCTCGACCTGCTCTACCGGATGACCGACGTGGCGAGCGGCCTCGAGATCGCGCGGGTGAAGACCGGGATCGTCTTCTTCGACTACGCGGCGCGGAAGGTCGTCCACATGCCGGAGGCCTTCCGGCAGGCGGTGTGCCGGACGGACGGTCCGGGCTGACGGCGGGGCGGGCCCGGCCCGGGTCGCGGTGGCCCCTCCTTCGGGGAGGTCCACTCGCCGGAGATCACGGGGCAAAGCCGGTGCGGCATCCTGGCGCACCACTTGCTCCACCCCCGGAGGTGTCACCCGCAACCTCCGGAGCGCACGTGAATCCTTCATCCTCCGAGCAGCGCGTGAAGGGCACCCTGGTCCTGGCGCGCATGACCTATCTGCGCGGCAAGGGGGAGCCCTGCCTCCGGTCGGTCCTCGACGGGCTCGACCCCTCCGACGCCCGGCAGCTCCGCTCCCTCCTCCCCGGGTCCTGGTACCCGCTCGGCCTGATGCGCCGGCTCGAGGAGCGGATCGCGAAGGCGCTCAACCAGGGCCGGCGGCGGGACCTCTTCCTCGACATCGGGCGGGCGGCGGCGACGGCGGCGCTCGGCAGCGGCGCGCAGCGGGTGTACGTGCGGCCCGGCGACCCGCAGTTCGTCCTCGGGCGGACGCCCTACATCTACGCGAGCTCCTTCAGCGACGGGCACCGCAGCTACGAGAGCACCAGCGAGGACTCGGGGGTGGTGCGCACCACCAAGCGCTTCCAGGACGCCCACGAGGAGGAGTGCCTCATCACCGCGGGCTGGCTGGAGCAGGCGATCGCCCTCTCCGGCGGCCAGCGGATCACCGTGACCGAGACCCAGTGCGGCGTGCGCTCCGCGCCCTGGTGCGAGTTCCACTGCGGCTGGCGGCTGCCCGACGGTGCCCGGCTCGCGGGCTGACGCGCCCGCCTCTCATCGCGCCGGGCGCGGCGGCTCGAGGTACCGCGCCAGGAACCGGTACACGTCCCGCCGCGCCTCGCGGGCGAGCCGGGTGTCGAGCCGGTCCATGCTGTGGCCGCCCGGGGCGTCCTGGTAGACCTTGTACTCGAACTTCTTCCCCGCGGCCTTGAGCGCCTGTACGAGGTGCTCGACCTCGAGGTAGTTCACGTCCTCGTCGTTGGTGTTGGTGTGGATGAGCAGGGGCAGGTCGAGCTTCTCGACCTGCCAGACCGGGGAGCGGCGCTTGTACTCGTCGATGTCCTCCCGGACGGTCTTCCCGAGGTGGTACGGGGCGCTGAACTCGCGGCGGTACTCCTCGTCGGAGTAGCCCATGCGCGCCACCAGGTCGGAGACCGGGACCCCGGCGAACACGCACCGGTAGTCCTTGGGGTGGGCGAAGGCCTCGAGGAGGACGATCAGGCCGCCGTGGCTCCAGCCGACCAGGCCGACGCGCCCCGGGTCCACGCCCTCCAGGTTCTCCACCGCCCAGTCGCGGGCGGCGCGCACGTCGTCCACCTCCCGGCCGCCGTAGTCGATCTGCTCGTAGAACCCCTTCCCGTAGCCGGTGGAGCCCCGGTATTCGGGCGCCACCACCACGTACCCCTGGGCCACGAGCTCCCGCACGATGTGGACCGAGTACGGCGAGGCGAAGTCGCCGTGCACCCCGCCGTGCGGCAGGACGATGAGGGGGAGCTTCTCGTCCTTCTTCCGGTCCTTGGGGACGAAGCTGTAGGTGAAGAACTTGACCGGGTTCCGCGCTCCGGGCGCCTTGGGGTTGCGGGGGTTAGCGGGGGGCGGCCCGGCGATGCGCCACTTCTCGACCACCGCCACGTCGGAGAGGCGGAGCTGCCAGGCGAGGTCGTCCACCGCCTTCGAGAGCTCGTCGAGCCGGTGCTCGAGGTCCTCGTTCGCCTGCCGGAGCTGCTTCACCTGCTCGGGGAGGCCGGGCGCGGGCGCCCCCTCCTCGGCGAGCGCCGCCGGCCCGGCCGCGATCGCGACCAGGAGCCCGGCGAGCAGGGATCGGGGCGTCCGCGCCATGTGCTCTCCCTTCGCGTGGTCGGGTGAGCCTAAGCCGGACGCGCGGCGGGCGGGGAGGAAAAGGGCCCGCTCAGCCGCCGCCCCCCTTCGCCCGGGCTGCCTCCCGCGCGTCGTAGCGGGCCTCCCGGTAGGCCTCGGCGATCTCCCGGGCCCGCTCGCGCTGCTCGGGGCGGAAGACCTCCTCGACCTGGAGGAAGGCCCGGGTGTCGGCGTCGTCACGGCGCTGGTCGGGATCCTGCCCGCCCGGGGATCCCTGCCCTCGCCCGCCGTGCTTGCCCTGGCCCTCCCCTCCGCCACCGCCGTGACCGCGCCCCGGCGGCCGGGCCGCCTCCCCAGCCGGCGCGCCGACCGGGGCCGCGGGCCGGGACCCGGGGACCGCCGCGAGCTCCTTCTCCAGCCCCCGCTCCGCCTCCTCCAGGCGGGCCACCTGCGCCTCGTCCAGCGCCAGCTCGGCGCGGTGCTCGAGGACGGCGGCGATGGAGGAGCGTGGCAGGCGCGGGGCAGGCGCTGGCGCCGGGTGAGGGGCCGGGACCGGGGCGGCCCGGGCGCAGGCCAGGCCGAGGGCGAGCAGGGCGGCGGGGCCGGCGCGCCGCCCGCGCACCGCCGCGGAGCTGGAGCACCGGCAGGCCACGGAGTCGTCGAGGCCGGAGCGGCGCCGGCGCCTCGCGCGGCGGCCGTTCCGGGGGCGGCGAGAAGACCCGGCGGGCGCGGGAAGGTTAGCCGCCTTAACTACTTCGGGTAGGGGGTGTCTCTCTGGAAGGCCTGCGGGTGCAGGCTCGCGGGGACGCCAGCCCGGCGCTGCGCGAGCAGGGCCCGGAGGTTTCGCGGATGACGACCCTCCCCGAAGGCGTGCTCGACCCTGGCGTGCGGGAGCGCCTGCAGCCCGCCGACCGGCGCCGGGGCGGCGCCTCCTCGCGGCCGGACCCCCCGCGCCGGCGCGTGCTGCGCTCGCTCCTCGCGCGCCTCCTCGTCCGGCTGGCCGTCGCCGCGGCCCTCCTCGCCGCCGGCGGAGAGCTCTTCTCGCGCGCCTGGAGCGGGGGGACCTCGCCGCCCGTCCCGGTGGCGCCGGGGATCGTCGCCGAGCACGGCGCCGGGACCTGGCTGTACGCGGTGCGGCTCGCCGACGGCGTGGCCCTGGTGGACACCGGGCGGGACCGGAAGGGGCGCCCGATCGACGTGGCCCTCGGGGCGCTCGGGGCGCGCCGCGCAGACGTGACCGACGTGCTCCTCACCCACGGCCACCCGGCAGAGACGGTCGGCCTCGCCGCCGTGCCCGCGGCGCGGGTACACGCCGGCGTGGGCGACGTGGACGTGATCGCCGGGCGCGAGCGGGCGGGGCGCGGGCTCGATCGGCTGCTCGGCCTGGTGCTGCCGCGGACCACCGCCCGGGTGGCGAACCCGATCGGCGGGGAGGAGGCGATCTCGATCGACGGCGACCGGATCCTCGCCTTCCCCGTCCCCGGGCACAGCCTCGGCTCCACCGCCTACCTGATCCGGGGGGTGCTCTTCCTCGGCGACGCCGCCTCGCTGAAGGACGGCCACCTCGTCCCCGGACCGCGCTTCATGAGCGCCGATCCCGGGCGCGGGGCGCGCAGCCTGGCGCACCTGGCGCGGCGCCTGGCGGACACCGAGGTGAGCCTCGTCTGCACGGCGCACACCGGGTGCTCCGGCGCGGGGAGCGGCAAGGCCCTGCTCGCGGAGGCGGCCGGGCAGACGGCTCCGGGCGCGCCCTGACGACGCCTCCGCGGCGGGTTCTGGTACAAGGTGCTCGTGAGCGGGCCCGACGCGAGAGGGGGAGCGGAGCCGGAGGCGCCTCGCGACCTGGTGGTCGTCTCCGACCTGCACCTGGGGCGCGGCTTCAACGCCCGGACCAAGCACTGGCACCGGCTCGAGACCTTCTTCTACGACGAGGACTTCCACGCCTTCTGCGACTGGCTCTGCCGCGACTCCGCCGCCCGCGGGGCACCCTTCGCGCTGGTCCTGAACGGCGACGTCTTCGACCTCCTGCGCATCGAGCCGGAGCCGGCCGGCGATGGGGGCGGCCCGGAGCGCCGCTTCGGCCCCCTGGTGACCGCACCGGTGGCCGCCCGCATGGTGCGGGACATCCTCCGCGGCCACCCCGCCTTCGCCGACGCCCTCGCCCTGGTGCTCGCGGCGGGGGACGAGGTGATCCTCCTCCCCGGGAACCACGACCTCGAGCTCCAGTGGGAGCCGGTCCGGGAGGAGCTGCGCGGCGCCCTGGCGGACCGGCTCGCCGCCCGCGGCGCCCCGGCGGAGGCGCTCGGGCGGCTCCGCTTCGAGCGCTGGTTCCTCCACGAGCCGGGCCGGGTCTGGATCGAGCACGGCTGCCAGTACGATCCGGAGAACGCCTTCCGCTTCCCGCTGCGGCGCAAGCTGGCCGGCTCCCCCGAGGCGGCCACGGTCGCCCAGCGCGACATGCCGTTCGGCAACTTCATCCAGCGCTACCTCTACAACGCCTTCGGCTCGATCACCTTCATCGTCCCCTCCAGCCGTGCCAACTACCGCTACTTCCGGTTCCTCCTCACCAACCAGCCCCGCCTGCTCCTCTCGGTGGTCCGCAGCCACGGGCCCTTCCTCGTCCAGCTCCTCCGTCGGCTGGCGCGCGCCCCGGCCGCCGCCTGGCAGCGCGTGGCGGAGCGGACCCACGCCGAGGAGCTGGAGGAGCTGGCGGCGCGCTCCGGGCTCGGGGAGCGCCTCCACCGGATCGACGCCCTGAAGTGCGTGGGCGCCGACGCCGCCCAGGCGGCGAGCGGCCTCTTTCGCCAGAGCATGAAGCTCGCCGCCGGGACGGCGCTGGTGACCGTCGCCGGGCTCCTCGTCTGGACCTCCACCTGGCGGGCGCTCGACTCGCTCATGGTGGGCTTCGCCTGGAAGACGCTGCTCTCCCTCGCCCTCTACCTGATCTTCGGGGCGACCCTGCTCGCCGCCCTGGTGGCCGCCGTGCTGCGCGTCCCCGGGGACGAGCCGCCTCGGCCGCTCGGGGCCGCCGCCGAGCGGATCGCCGACCTCGCCGACGTGCCGCTGGTCGTGTTCGGCCACACGCACGAGGAGGGGGTGACCCGGATCGCCCGCGCCGACGGGGACTCCTGGTACTTCAACACCGGCACGTGGATCGCGGTCTTCACCCACGACGTGATGCTGCCGCGCGACCCGGTGCAGTACACGTTCCTCCGGATCCGGGGGAAGGAGGCCGACCTGCTCCGCTGGAGCCCGGGGCGGGCCCGGCCCACGCCGGTGGTGCTGCTCGAGTCGGGGCGGCGGTAGGCGGCCGCCGGGGCTCGAGCCGCGCCGGGGCCGCCGCCTCAGACGCCGTCGTACTTGGGGATGCCGTGCGCCTCGGCCCGCGCACCCTGGACCCACCTCGCCACCGCCGGGTGGCGCCAGACCGCCTCGGCCCAGGCCGCCTCCGGCCCGTCGAGCGCGACGCCGTAGGTGCGGCACCGCCCGACCACCGGGGCGAACATCGCGTCCGCGATTCCGAACCGGCCGAAGAGGAACTCCCCGTCCCGCCGGGCGGCGAGGAGGCCTCGCCAGAGGGCGCGGAGGCGCGTCAGGTCGGCCTGGACCTCCGGCGCGGGCGAGGCGATCGGCCGGTGGAGGCGGAGGTTCATGGGCATGCTCGAGCGCAGCGCCTGGAAGCCGGAGTGCATCTCCGCCGAGGCGGAGCGCGCCACGGCCCGCCGCGCCGGATCCGCGGGCCAGAGCCCCGCCGCGGGGAACCGCTCCGCCAGGTACTCGCAGATGGCGAGCGAGTCCCAGACCACCAGCTCGCCGTCGCGCAGCACCGGCACCCGCCCCGCCGCCGAGACGCTCCGGATCCGCTCGGCCGTGTCCGGCTGGTCGAGCGGCACCAAGGTCTCCTGGTACGGCGCGCCCGTCAGCTCGAGCGCGAGCCAGCCCCTCATCGACCAGGAGGAGTAGTTCTTGTCGCCGATGACGATCTCGAGCATGCCGAGGCTCCCTTCGCGGATGTGGGGAAGTGTACCTCGACCGAGCACCCGCCGGGTTTCCCGCTACCGGCGGTGCGCCCGAGCCGGTAACCTCGGAGGCCACTCGCCGTAAGGGAAGGACGAGGGGGAAGCATGGCGAACACCGCGGTGGAGAAGCTGGCGAAGCGGCTCGGGCTGGGGAGCGGGGGCTCGGGGGCGGTCCGCTACGGCCTGCTCGAGAGCTACCCGGCGCAGGTGGAGCCGGTCCGCGAGGGGAACACCGTCCACCTGCGCGCCCTCCTCCGCTTCCAGCCCGGCAAGGAGGACGACGTCCGCCAGGCCCTCGCGTCCGGGGTGGCGGCCGCCGGCATCGAGCCCAGGCGCCTCGACGTGCGCGAGGGGAGCGCGGGGGTCCTCATCCGGTTCCGCGTCCTCCGGGGACTCCCCGGCCTCGACGTCCAGGAGAAGCAGGTGCGGGCGGTGGCCGCAGCGCTGCAGCAGGCCGGCGCCGTGCCGCCGGACCGCTGCGCCGAGTGCGGCGCCCGCGAGCAGGGCGAGCCGGTGCTGCTGCGCGGGCGGGTGGACCGGGTCTGCCCCTCCTGCCTCGGGCGGCTCGACGAGGAGAGCCGCGTCGCCCAGCGGGCCTACCTGGCCCGCCCGGTCAACCTCGCCGGCGCCGCGCTCGCCGCCCACCACGGCGCGGCCCGCGGGGCGGTGGCGGGCGGGGGGGTCATCGTCGCCCCC
>Ga0335076_10000346_pt1 | contig 42052 bp, 37 predicted proteins | sample Lox_Sample_25_FD_206717 | JGI IMG/M metagenome (GOLD analysis project Ga0335076, IMG submission 206717) | Soil microbial communities from Loxahatchee National Wildlife Refuge, Florida, United States - Lox_Sample_2.5 | ecosystem: Environmental > Terrestrial > Soil > Wetlands | place: USA... | reverse complement strand
GCGTCAGCACGAGCCCGTGGGACGACGTGCACGAAGTTCCCCATGTCCGGATCGGTCAGGAGGCCGATCTCGTGCTGGTCGCGCCCGCCAGCGCGGACCTGATGGCACGGGCCGCGGCGGGGATGTCCGATGACCTGCTCACCGCCGTGCTGCTCACCGCTCGCTGCCCGGTGGTGTTTGCGCCCGCGATGCACACCGAGATGTGGGAGCACGCGGCGACCCGGGCGAACGTCGCCACCCTGCGGGCCCGTGGCTGCCTTGTGATCGAGCCGGCGTCTGGCCGGCTGACCGGCAAGGACACCGGCCCGGGCAGGCTGCCGGAGCCGGCCGAGTTGTTCGCGGTCGCGCAGCGCGTCCTGGCCAGGGGAGTGGCGGGGCTGGGGGCCGACCTCACGGGCCGCACCGTGCTGGTGTCGGCCGGCGGCACCAGGGAGGAGCTGGACCCGGTCCGCTTCCTGGGTAACTGGTCTTCCGGCCTGCAGGGCTACGCGCTGGTCAGGACCGCGGTGAGCCGGGGCGCGGAGGTCACGCTCGTGGCTGCGAACACCGACCTGCCTGACCCGGCAGGAGCCAAGGTCATCAGGGTCAGGTCCGCAATCGAGCTGCGGGCCGAGCTGCTGACCGCCGCGCCGGAAGCGGACGCGGTGGTCATGGCTGCCGCGGTGGCCGACTTCCGGCCCGCCGTGCGCAGTACCGAGAAGCTCAAGAAGACCGGCGCGCCGCCCGATCCGATCGCGCTGACCGAGAACCCGGACGTGCTGCGTGACCTCGTCGCGGCCAGGCAGCGGCCAGGGCAGCTGATCGTCGGATTCGGCGCGGAGACCGGCGACGTGCTCGCCAACGGCCGGGCCAAGCTCGCGCGCAAGGGCTGTGACCTGCTGGTGGTGAACCAGGTCGGGGACGGCCTGGCGTTCGGGACCGCCGATAACGAGGTCGTCGTGCTCGGCGCGGACGGCACCGAGGTGAGCCTGCCGCGCGGGCCGAAGGAGCAGATCGCCGACGGCATCTGGGACCTGATCAGCACCCGCCTTGGCTGACCGGCTGCCGGCCGCGGCTGCCAGCCGGGGGCGCGAGCTGACCGAGGTGGCGCCCGGTGTCCTGGTGGCGACCGCGGTGCAGTACACGACCACGAGCACGGTCGTCCGCGGCCCGGGTGGCGGCTGCCTGGTCGCAGATCCGGCGGTCACGGTGTCCGAGGTCACCGGGCTCGCGGCGGCGGTCGCGGCGCTCGGGCTGCGGCCGGAGGCAGGCTGGGCCACGCATCCGCACTGGGATCACGTGCTGTGGGCGGCGGAGCTCGGCGACGTGCCGCGGTACGCGACGGCCGCGGCTGCCGCGGTGGCGGAGCGGGAGCGGGCTGGCCTGATCGACGGGGTCACCGAGTCGGCGCCGGGCCATGACCTGGAGCTGTTCGGCCGGCTGACGCCGCTCGCGGGCGAGGTTGTGCCCTGGCGCGGACCGGAGGCGCGGGTGCTCCGGCACGATGGGCATGCGCCCGGCCATGGCGCGCTGTACCTGCCAGCGTCCGGCGTGCTGATCGCCGGCGACATGCTCTCTGATCTCGAGATCCCGCTGCTGGCCTGCGATGAGCCCGACCCGGTCGGCCGGTACGGGGCCGGGCTTGAACTGCTGGCGAGCCTCGACGGAGTGCGCGTGCTGGTGCCCGGCCACGGTCACGTCGCAGATCGGGCCGAATACCGCCGGCGCGTCCGGGCAGATCTGACCTACCTTGCCGATCTCGAGCGCGGAACCGGCTCGGCAGGCGAGGATGAGCGCATCGGCACGTCCTGGCTCAGGGCCGAGCACGATCGGCAGTTCGCGTTCCTGCACGGCTGAACCGGGCCGCATGCGGCGAAGTGGCGGCCGCACCAATACAATTCGGCGAGGCATCGGCTCGCACCAGGCGAGCGGCCGTCCCGGCCAAGGCGGAGGAAAGGGTACGTAGTGGCGCGTCGTCTGTTCACATCGGAGTCTGTCACTGAGGGTCATCCGGACAAGATGGCCGACCAGATCAGTGACGCGATCCTGGACGCCATGCTCAAGGGCGACGTCCGCAGCCGGGTGGCGGTGGAGACGCTCATCACAACCGGCCAAGTGCATGTCGCCGGGGAGGTGACGACCGACACCTACGTGGACATTCCCGGCATCATCCGGGAGAAGGTCCTGGAGATCGGCTACGACTCCTCGGCCAAGGGCTTCGACGGCTCGTCCTGCGGCGTGCTGGTGTCGATCGGCTCGCAGTCGCCCGACATTGCCCAGGGCGTGCGCGAGGCGGTCGAGCACCGCGAGGGCGAGGGCACCGACGAGCTCGACCGCCAGGGAGCAGGCGACCAGGGCCTGATGTTCGGGTACGCCTGCCGCGACACCGCCGAGCTGATGCCGCTGCCTATCACTCTCGCGCACCGGCTGGCCCAGCGGCTGTCCCAGGTCCGCCGCGACGGCACCGTGCCGTACATCCGCCCGGACGGCAAGACCCAGGTGACCATCGAGTACGCGGGGGACCAGGCGGTACGCCTGGACACCGTCGTCGTCTCCACCCAGCACGCGCCGTCGATCGACCTTGACGGCCTGCTCGCCCCCGACATCCGCGAGCATGTCGTGGAGCCGGTGCTGGCCGCCATGCGCCTGGACCTGGACACGGCCGGCTACCGGCTGCTGGTCAACCCGACCGGCAGGTTCGAGGTCGGCGGCCCGATGGGCGACGCCGGCCTTACCGGCCGGAAGATCATTATCGATACGTACGGCGGAATGGCCAGGCACGGCGGCGGCGCGTTCTCCGGCAAGGACCCGTCCAAGGTCGACCGCAGCGCCGCATACGCGATGCGCTGGGTTGCCAAGAACGTCGTGGCCGCCGGCCTGGCGGACCGGTGCGAGGCGCAGGTCGCCTACGCGATCGGCAAGGCCAAGCCGGTCGGCCTGTTCGTCGAGTGCTTCGGTACCGAGAACGCGCCGGTGGAGCGGATCCAGGACGCGGTGCTGCAGGTCTTCGACCTGCGCCCGGCGGCCATCATCAGGGACCTGGACCTGCTGCGCCCGATCTACTCGCAGACCGCCGCCTACGGCCACTTCGGCCGCGAGGAGCCGGACTTCTCGTGGGAGCGGACCGACCGTGCCGAGGCGCTGAAGTCGGCAGTCGGGTCCTGATCCTCGCGACGCACGGCGCGGCAGGGATTCCCGCAGCGCGGGGCTCTTCCGGGTCGGCTCGCTGGCCTGGTCGTTCGGTAACTCGATATGAGCCAGTTTGTAGTTGCCCAGACAGCGATACGGTGTAGCTTTTACGATCTTTAGCTATGTCTGATCCATTCGACGCTGGTCTGGTGAGGGATGTCTGAACCCAGCAGCCCCGGCACCGAGGCTGTCGCGACCAACGGCCAGCGGGCGAGCGGCTCCGGCCAGGATCAGGACTCCGCCGCCGGCCAGGCGGCGCCGCCGGATCCGTGGTTCGAGCCCGTCCCGCACACCGAGGGAACGTCGGGGGACAACGGGCCGCCCGGCGACGGCGGCGCGTACACGGGGGAAGTCTCAGATGACACCGGATGGTTCCTGCGCACCGGCAGGGCCGGCCTGCTGCCGGATTCGATGACGGAGTCGTGGGAGGAGTCCGGCCAGCCCGCGGGCCGGGCGGACACTGCGGGCGCGCCCCCGTGGGCCGGCGACCAGGCCCAGCAGGGCCCGCACGAGCCGCCGCCGTGGGAGTCGGGTCCCTGGCCGGGCCCCGGGGAGGACCGGCCGCAACTTGCGCCGGCCGGCACGCCGGCTGCGCCGGGCCCGGTGTCGCCGGCGGCCGCCGACACGGGTAACTGGCAGGCCACCGCCGCTGTCGGCGCGAGCATCCTGCCGATCGTGCTGCCCGGCCTGGCGCTAGGCGTGGTCGGGCTGCGGCGATCGCGCGTCACCGGCACCGGGCGGACGGCGTCGTGGGCAGCGATCGCGCTGTCGCTGGTGTGGGCCGTGATCCTGATCGTGTGGGTCGCCAGTTCCGGCGGCACCGCGGCCGGGGCGTGCGGTGGTTACGAGAACGCAGTGAGCATCCAGGTCTCCCAGGTCAGCCGCGACCTGTCGACCGGCGCACCACAGCCGGTAGTGAACGCGGACCTGCGGCAGGCGATTACGCAGGCGAACTCGGCCGCGGCGCAGGCCCAGCAGGTGACTGCGCGCAACGCGATGGCGACGCTGACGGCCAGCCTGCTGCAGGTAGCGGCCGACGCGTCGGCCTCCGACGCGGCGAAGCGGCAGCGGGTGGCCGCCGCGGAGGCCGCGATGGCGCAGGCCTGCAAGGCCTGAGCCGCGGCCGGACTGGGCCCAGATCCAATCCAGCCCAGCCGCAGCCAGCCCAGCCGCAGCCAGCCCAGCCGCAGCCAGCCCAGCCACAGCCAGCCCAGCCAGCTAACACCATGCCAGCGGCCGAGCGTGCGGGCACCCGCACGCATCGCGTGACCGCGTTACGCGGCAGTTCTGATCTGATTGCCTCCACGCGTGGTGCTCACGTAACGTGATCGGATCTGCGCGTTGCGTATCGGGAGGTGCCTAGTGTGGCTAGCGGTCGATCTGACTGCCAGGGTGGTCATCGGCGGCAGCCTGATCCTGGCGGGCCTCACGAAGTTAGTCTCGACGGTTGCCTGGCGGCAGCTGTGGCTGGCGGCTCACCGGCTGCTGCCGCGGCGGCTCGCGCGGCCGGCGGCACTCGGGCTGCCGGCGGCCGAGACGGCCGTCGGCCTCGCGATGCTGTCGGGCGTGCTCGGGGCGGCATCGATGCTGGCGGCCGCAGCGCTGCTAGGGCTGCTCGCGCTCGGGGTCACGGTCGCCCTGGCGAGTGACCGCGAGGTCTCCTGCCATTGCCTGAGCATGGTGGGCGAGGTCATCTCCTGGCGCGGAGTCGCGCGCAACGCGGCCCTCGCTCTGCTGGCCGCCCGCTGCGGCTGGCCCGGTGCTGCCGGGAGTGGGACTGGCTGGCCGGGGGGTCGTGAGCTGCTGGGCGGCACCGCGATCGGCTGGCCCGGGCAGCTTCTCGCGCTGGCGGCAGCGGTCGTCGCTGCCCACGCCGGCGCGGCAGCGGTGCGCGCGGCACGGCGCCGTCGCGCGCTGGCCGCGATAGCGCGGCGGCCGGGCAGCCCCGCAGCCGGCGTCGGGGCACCGGGCGTCCCGGCACCGGACGTCGCGCCGGGCGTCCCGGCACCGGATGTCTCGGCGTAGGCCGTGGCCATCACCGTCGTCGGCGAGTTCGCCGTCTTCTCCGGCTACGCGAGCATGAACGAGTACGTTGTGCTCGGCATGCACCGGGCCGGCGCGAGGCTTAGCCTCCAGCCGCAGTTCCTCGACACGGTCGGATGCTCGGCGGAACTGCTGGAGATATGGGCTCGGTCGCGGCCGCACGTCGACGGTCCCGTGCTGTACACCAGCTGGATGCGGCCGGACCTGGCCTGCTTCGCCGGCACCGAGCTGTACATCCGGTCCATGTTCGAGGCCAGCCGGCTGCCGGCCTCCTGGCCGGCCCGGCTGAACACCGGCCGGGCCGTGATCGTGCCATCGACCTTCGTGGCGGACGCGTTCCGCGCCAGTGGCGTGCGCGTCCCGATCGAGGTGGTGCCCGACGGAATTGATCCGGACGCGTACCCGTACCTCGAGCGCCCGCGCCGGGACACGGTGACCACGCTGGTGGTGAGCGCCGTGTACAACCGGCTGACCGGGCTGCCGGGCATTGCCGACCGCAAGCACCTGGGGGAGGCGGTAGCCGCCTGGCAGCAGGCCTTCGACGGTGACCAGAGCGCGCGGCTGATCCTCAAGTGCCGGTTCGGGCGGCCGGAGGACTTTCCGGCCGACCCGCGCGTCACGCTCGTGGCGGAGGAAGAGCGAACCCGCGGTATCGCGCACTGGTACCGGCAGGCCGACGTGCTGCTCGCGCTCGGCAGCGAGGGCTTCGGGCTGCCGCTGATCGAGGGCATGGCCACCGGCCTGCCGGTGATCGCGCTCGCGTCTGAGGGGCAGGGCGACATCTGCCGGGATGCGGCGGGCCTGCTGCTGCCGGTGCAGCCGGCTAGCTGGGAGCCGCACCTGCACGAGGGGCGTGAGGAGTGCGGGGTGCGCGGCGTGCCGGGGGTCGCCGACGTGGCCGCCAGGCTGCGCTGGGTGGCAGCGCACCGGGAGGAGGCGGCCGAGATGGGGCGGGCGGCCGCTGCCTGGGTGCACGCGCACCGCAACGTCTGGTCCTACGGCCCGGCCGTCCTCGACGTGATCGAGCGGCGCACGCGATACCGCCGCGGCCTGCGCAGGACGGAGCGGCGGGCCGCCGCTGGCGCACTCCGTCGGCTGGCTCTGGTAGGACAGGAGCGTGGCAGGCGAGGCAGCCAGGACGCGGCGCCGGGCAGCGCGCGCTGACCGACGGCCCGCGCCGGTCCTGCCTGTGGCCCGCGTCGTCGTCGAGGTCTCGCTGCCGAACCTGGACCGGCCGTTCGACTACCTGGTGCCAGCTGCCCTGGATGCGGCCGCGGTACCTGGCTGCCGGGTCCGGGTCAGGTTCGCGGGCCGGCTGACGTCGGGCTTCCTGCTGGAGCGCGCGGCCTGGTCCGAGCACCAGGGGCGGCTGGCCTATCTGGAGCGGGTGGTCTCGTCCGAGCCCGTGCTCAGCCCGGAGATCGCTGGCCTCGCCCGTGCGGTCGCGGACCGCTACGGCGGCACCATGGCGGACGTACTGCGGCTCGCGATCCCGCCCCGGCACGCCGCGGCCGAGCGAGCGCCGCACGGCCATCCGGCCGATGCCGCCGCCGGGCCGCCGCCGGAGCGAGGGCCCGCGCCGGGAACCGGGCGCCGTCCGGATCCCGGCTCCTGGGACCGGTACGAGGCGGGCCCGTCCTTCCTTGCCGCGCTGGCGGACGGGCGCAGCCCGCGGGCCGTCTGGTCGGCGCTGCCCGGCCCGGACTGGCCGGACGAGGTGGCACGCGCGGCGGCCGCGACGGCGGCAGGCGGCCGCGGAACCGTCATCGTGGTGCCCGACGCGCGCGACCTCGCTCGCGTCGACGGCGCGCTCGGCATGCGGCTCGGGCCGGGCAGGCACGTCGTGCTGTCCGCGGACCTGGGCCCGGCAGAGCGGTACCGGCGCTGGCTGGCCGCGGCGCGTGGCGAGGCGGTGGTGGTCGCCGGGCTCAGGTCCGCGGCGCTCGCCCCCGTCGCCCGGCTCGGCCTCGTCGTCCTGTGGGACGAGGGAGACGACTTGCTGGCCGAGCCGCGAGCGCCGTACCCGCACGCGCGCGACGTGCTCGTGCTGCGCGCGCACCGAGCCGGCGCTGCGGCGCTGACGGGCGGATTCGCCCGCACCGCGGAGGCCGAGTTGCTCATCGCCGGCGGCTGGGCAAGGCAGCTCGCGGCCCCCCGCGCCGTGGTACGCGCGGCCGCGCCGACGGTGCTGGCGACCGGCGAGGATCCCGAGCTGGCCAGGGACGAGGCGGCCAGATCGGCGCGGCTGCCGTCGCTCGCGCTGCGCACGGCGGCCGCCGCACTCGAATCCGGGCCGGTGCTGTTCCAGGTGCCGCGGCGCGGCTACCTGGCTGCGGTCGCCTGCGAGCGCTGCCGGACGCAGGCTCGCTGCCACTGCGGCGGACCGGCGGAGCTGCCCGGCCCGGCTGCGCCCCTGCGCTGCGGCTGGTGCGGGTCGGCGGTGGACCGATCCTGCAGGCAGTGCGGTCACGAGGGGCTGCGAGCGCTGGTCACCGGGGCCCGGCGGACGGCAGAGGAACTCGGCCGGGCGTTCCGCGGGACACCAGTGCTCACGTCGGGCGGCAGCTCGGTCCGGGCCGGCGTTCCCCCGGAGCCCGCAATCGTGGTGGCCACGCCCGGCGCGGAGCCGCTGGCCGCGGGCGGCTACAGCGCGGCGGTGCTGCTCGACGGGTGGGCACTGCTCGGCCGGCCCAGCCTGCGCGCGGCCGAGGAGGCGCTGCGCCGCTGGATGAACGCGGCGGCGCTGGTCCGGTCCGGCCCGTCCGGCGGCTGCGTGGTCGTGGTCGCAGATCACGCACTGCCCGTGGTCCAGGCCCTGGTCAGGTGGGATCCCGCGACCTTCGCCGACCGCGAACTGGCGGCCAGGGCCGAGCTGAGGTTCCCGCCGGCCGCCCGGATGGCAGCCGTGACGGGCAGCACCGCGGCCGTCCGGTCGCTGCTGGACACCGCGGCGCTGCCCGGTTCGGCGGAGATACTCGGCCCGGTTCCCGGCCCGGCCGAGCACGCCGCCCGGCCGCGGCCGCCAGGTGCCGAGCCGGACCCGGACATTGTCCGTTATCTGGTGCGAGTGCCCAGGTCAGAGGGCGGCGACCTGGCCGCGGCGCTGCATGCCGCGCAGTCCGAGCGGACCGCGCGCAAGGAGGCGGGATTGCTGCGGGTTCAGCTGGACCCGGCCGCACTGGTCTGACTACGTACCGTCCAGGCCGTAGGGTACTTGGGTGACGAACTCTCGGCCGGGCGGCAACGCGCCCACGCCGGGCCATGGCGGGCAACCGGAGCAGCCCGGCGGCGGCCCGGGTCGCGAGCAGCGCAGGGACAGGCCGCGCCTGCCGCCGGTCCGGCTCGCGCCGCGCGAGGAGCTGGCCGCAGCGGCCAGGGTGGCGCCGCTGCTCCGCGCCGCTCGCGACCTCAGCGCGTGGGCCGGGGAGCACCCCGAGGTCACGGCGCGCCAGGTGCTTGCGGGCCGGGACGCCCGCGACGCCGCGGAGGCGCTGGAGCTGACCGCCGACGAGCTCGACGCGGCCTGGCAGGTAGTCGCGGCGGCCAGCGAGCAGGCTGCCGCCGGTGATCCGCTGAAGAGCCTCGAGAAGCCGCTTGCCAGCTGCGACGCGGACGATCTGCTGCGGGAATGGGACGCCGCGCTGGCAGCACTGCTGGCGGCCGAGGAGCTCGACGGGCTCGCGACCGCGCTCTACACGGTCGGCGCGCCGGTCAAGATCGATGCGCTGTTCGACGCCTACTCCGCGGCGGCGGGCAGCGGGCGCGGGCAGCACCAGGAGGAGCGGGCCAGCTATGCCGGGGGAGCGCCGGATCCCAGCGAGGCTGCCGCGCTGTCACACGCGCTGGAAACGCTGGCCGACCTGGGCGTGGTGGAGCTGGGAACCGAGGAGACCGCCGGCGGCCTGACCGTCGCGCTGTCCCCGCTGGGCGTCTGGGGCGTGCACCGCAGGCTGCTCGGACAGGGCTGGCACGTACCCGTGCTGGGCGGCGCGGACCGCGACGGCGCGATCGGCTTGCTGGTCACGCTCGCCGGGTGCGACGCGGAGGACGGCGAGTCGGAGATCTCCGCGTGGCTGGTCGGACGGTCGGAGGAGGAGGCGGCGGCGGAGCTGATCGCGGCGGCGGCCGAGGGCTCGCCGGGCCTGCGCGGCGCGGCGTTCGCGGTGCTGGACCGGATCGGCAAGGCCGCCGTGGGCGAGGTGCGGGCGGCGCTGGACGAGCCGCTGCTGCGCGCGCACGCCGCCGTGTGGCTGCACGAGCACGGCGAGGAGGCCGATCTCGGTCCCGCCGACCGCACGTGGCTGCTCGTCGATCTCGGCGCCGGGCTGCTGGAGGAGGCCGACGCGCGCGACGTCGTCGCGGAACTGCTGCCGGACGTGCCGCCGGCCGCCCAGGCAGAGATCGTCGCCGGCCTCTGGCAGGTGCGGCACCCTGGCGTCATCGACCTGCTCACGACGCTCAGCGAGCATCATCCCGATCCCGGCGTCGCGAGGGCAGCCAGGAAGGCCGCGTTCAAGGCACGCTCGCCAGGTGCAGGCCGGGCCTAGCCGGTTCGTAAAATTGATCAGCTAGTCAGTGCCGCGCGCGCCCGGAGGACCCAATTGAGCATCAAGCCGATCCGCCTGTTCGGTGATCCGGTCCTGCGCACGCCCGCGGATCCGGTGACCGACTTCGACGCCGAGCTGCGCAAGCTGGTCAAGGACCTGACCGAGACGATGATGGACGCCCCCGGCCTCGGGCTTGCCGCCCCGCAGATCGGCGTCGGCCTGCGCGTGTTCACTTACTATGTCGACGACGTGCTCGGCCACCTCATCAACCCGTCGCTTGACCTGTCGCAGGAGTGCGAGGAGGACGACGAGGGCTGCCTGTCGTTTCCTGGCCTGGCATACCCGACCAAGCGCGCATACGGCGTGGTCGCGAAGGGCTTCGACATGCACGGCGAGCCGGTGACGCTCCAGGGCACCGGACAGCTGGCCCGCTGCGTCCAGCACGAAACCGACCATCTGGATGGGGTGCTGTTCATCGACCGGCTCGACCCGGCCCAGCGCAAGCTCGCGATGCGGGAGATCAGGGCCGCCGAGTGGTGGGGCGAGCCGGCTCCCACCGTGCGGGAGTCGCCGCACCCCACCTTCGGCAAGGCGTTCTAGCCCATGCGGCTGGTGTTCGCCGGCACGCCAGAACCGGCCGTCGCGTCCCTGGACGCGCTGCTGGCGTCCAGGCACGCGGTCGCGGCGGTGGTCACCAGGCCAGACGCGAAGGCGGGCCGGGGGCTGCGGTTCGGGCCGAGCCCGGTCGCGCAGCGGGCGGAGGCGGCAGGCATCGAGGTGCTGAAGCCGGGCCGGCCGTCAGATCCGGAGTTCCTGGCCAGGCTGCGCGAGATCGCGCCGGACTGCTGCCCGGTCACCGCGTACGGAGCGCTGCTGCCGCAGGCCGCGCTGGACATCCCCGCGCACGGCTGGGTGAACCTGCATTTCTCCGTCCTGCCCGCCTGGCGCGGCGCGGCGCCGGTGCCGCACGCGATCCTGCACGGCGACGACATCACCGGCGCGACCACCTTCCGGATCGTGAAGGAGCTGGATGCCGGCCCGGTCTTCGGCGTCCTGACCGAGCCGGTGCTGGCCTCCGACACGACCGGAGACCTGCTGGCCCGGCTCGGTGCGGCCGGCGCGCAGCTGCTGGTCGCGACCCTGGACGGGATCGAGTCGGGTGAGCTCGAGGCCCGCCCCCAGCCCGCCGACGGGATCAGCATCGCGCCGAAGCTGACCCCTGCGGACGCGCAGGTGGGATGGCAGCAGCCGGCCGTCGCGGTGGACCGGCTGATCCGCGCGTGCACGCCCGCGCCGGGCGCCTGGACGCTGCTCGACGGCCACCGGGTCAAGCTCTTCCCGGTGACAGCGACGCACGAGCCGGATCACGGGCCGCTGCTGCCCGGTGAACTGCGGGTGCTGCGCGACGGTGTGCAGGTCGGCACCGGCACCACGCCGGTGCGGCTAGGCGACGTGCAGCCCGACGGCAAGCGGCGCATGCCGGCCTGCGACTGGGCACGCGGGCTGCGGGCGGACGGCCGCTCGGTGGTGCTCGGCTGACGTGAGTGACCGGGCGCGCAAGCGGAGAACTGCTCGCGGCGGGCCGCGCGGGCGCGCGGGCGCAGCGTCCGGCGGCGCACGGGCGTCCGGCGGTCGGGCGGGCGGCGGGCGGCCCGGCAGCGCTGATCCCGCCCGGCGGGTCGCACTGGACGTGCTGCTCGCGGTCGCCGAGCGGGACGCGTACGCCAACCTGCTGCTACCCGAGCTCATCAGGCAGCGCGGCCTGACCGGGCGGGACGCGGCGCTCGCCACCGAGCTGGCCTACGGGACACTCCGCGGCCGCGGCAGCTACGACGCGGTGCTGGCCATCTGCAGCGACCGAGACCTGAGCGCGCTTGACGCGCCGGTACGCGAGGTCCTCAGGCTGGGCGCCCATCAGCTGCTCGGCACCAGGGTCGCGGCGCACGCGGCGGTGGCCACCTCGGTCACCCTGGTGCGGGAGAAGTCGGGGCCGCGTCCGGCCGGCTTCGTGAACGCCGTGCTGCGCAAGGTCGCCACCAGGGACCTGGCCGCATGGCTTGACATCGCCGCGCCGGACCGGGCGGCCGACCCGGCGGGCTCGCTCGCCGTGCGCTACAGCCACCCGCGGTGGATCGTCGCGGCGTTCGCGGCCGCGCTCGGAGAGCAGCTGACCGGCCCGCTCACCGAGACGGCGGCGGCGCTGGCCGCGGACAACGAGCGCCCTCGCGTGCACCTGTGCGTGCTGCCAGGCCGGGCGGACCGCGAAGAACTCATCCGCGCGGGCTGCGAGCCCGCGCGGTGGTCACCCTACGGGGGGTATCTCGCCGAGGGTGACCCGGCTGCCATCCCCGCGGTCGCGGCGGGCCTGGCGGGCGTGCAGGACGAGGCGAGCCAGCTCGCTGCGATCGCGCTGACGCGCGCCGCGGGCGGCGGCCAGGGCGGGCAGGCAAGCCCGGGCGGGCACGACCGGCACGACGGCCGCGGTGAGCGCTGGCTCGACGTGTGCGCAGGGCCAGGTGGCAAGGCGCGCATGCTAGCCGGCCTGGCGGCCGGCGCCGGCTCCCGGCTGGTGGCGGCCGAGCTGCGCGAGCACCGGGCAAGGCTGGTCCGCGGCGCGACCGCGGCCGCGCAGACGTGCGGCGTGGTTGTCGCCGACGGGACCCGGCCGGCCTGGGATGCCGGCCGGTTCGACCGGGCGCTCGCCGACGTGCCGTGCAGCGGGCTCGGCGCGCTGCGCCGCAGGCCGGAAGCGCGGTGGCGGCGCGGCCCCGGCGACGTCGCGGCGCTCGGCGAGCTGCAGCGCGACCTGCTGCGGGAGGCGCTCGACTCGGCCCGCCCCGGCGGTGTCACCGCGTACGTCACGTGCTCGCCGCATCCGGCCGAGACCCGCGAGATCATGACAGCCGTCCTCGCGGGCGCGCCGGGCACCGAGGTACTGGACGCGCCGGCGGTGCTCGCGGAGGTACCCGGCCTGCGCTGCCCGGAGCCGTTCAGCCGGTATGCGCAGTTCTGGCCGCACCGGCACGGCACCGACGCGATCTTCGTGGCGCTGCTGCGCCGCCGCTAGCGGCGGCGCAGCTCAGCCCGCCGCGGTCAGCGACCTGCCGCCGCTGCCCCGGACCCGCCCGGAGCCGATGTCGGCCTGCTGGCCCTGCCGGTAGCCGGAGCCGTATCCGCTGCCGGTGTACGTCATGCGCGCCGTGCGCGTCTGCGGGTACGCCGCGGCCACGTTGGCGCGGATCACCATCGACCGGTCCGCGAGCACGAGCGCGGCACTGGAGGCGTGCCCGCTGCCGCCATCGACGGCCGCGATGCGTTCCGCCCGCTCCTCGGCGGCCTGCACCCTGGCCGTCACGGCCGCCGCGAAGCCAAGCAGCCAGCTGCGCCGCCATGCCCTGACGCTGGACACCCGTTGCGGCACGTCGGTCGCGATGAGGCCGTGCCACATCTGCACCAGGACGGAGGTATAGAGGACGTCCGCGCGCTCGATGTCAGACTCGTAGCCGAACATGTGCACCCGCTGGTCACCGTCGCCGGACGGCAGCAGGATGCACTGGCAGCGCATTGCGGCCGCCAGCCCGCACAGCAGGTGCGCCTGCACGCGCGCCCACGGGTTGTAGATGTCCACCAGGCGGCTCGATGGCCGGTCGGTCTCCGGCCGGCGGGCTGCCAGCAGCGCCCGGTCGATGCCGTACTTCGCCATGAGCTCGGCGGCCTTGGCCGTGAGCGCCTGCGCCTCGGCCGGGGTGACGCCGTCCGCCTCGGCCTTTGCGAGGAGCTTGCGCACCCGGTCGAGCAGCCGGTCTGCTACCTCAGTCGTCAACTGGCGCCTCCGTGGAACTTAGGTGACTGCAGGGATCGCGGTACCGGATCGAACCTACTCACCAGGTCCGACAGCCGGCCTGTATTTACGCCGTTTAGACTCGGGAGCTGATGAGCGTGCGGATAGCGCCGAGCCTGCTGGCGGCCGACTTTGCCAGGCTGGCCGACGAGGCGGAGGCGGTGGCCGATGCGGCCGACTGGCTGCATGTCGACGTCATGGATGCCCACTTCGTGCCCAACCTGACGATCGGCCTGCCGGTCGTGGAGGCGCTCGGGCGGCACGCCAGGCTGCCGATGGACTGTCACCTGATGATCGACGACCCGGATCTGTGGGCGCCGCGGTACGCGGAGGCGGGTGCCCGTAACGTCACTATTCACGCCGAGGCAGCCGGCGCGCCGATCCGGGCGCTGCGCCGGATCCGGGCCGCGGGCGCGCGGGCCGGCCTCGCGTTCAACCCCGCTACCGCGATCGAGCCCTATGCCGACCTGCTGCCCGAGCTCGACATGGTGCTGCTCATGACGATCGAGCCGGGCTTCGGCGGCCAGGAGTTCATGGACATGGTGCTGCCCAAGATCCACCGGGCCCGCCAGCTGATCGCCCGCAGCGGCGGCGACATCTGGCTGCAGGTCGACGGCGGTGTCGGCGAGGAGACGATCGAGCGCTGCGCCGAGGCCGGCGCCGACATGTTCGTGGCAGGCACCGCGGTGTACGGCGCCAGGGACCCGGCCGCCGCGGTCAAGTCACTGCGGGACCTGGCGGCAGCCGCGACAAGGCACCTCTGACGGTGGCCGGCAGCGCGGGCGAGGACCGGGCCGGGGTCAGCCTGACCAATCTCGACCAGCCCCTGTTCGACGGTGCCGGGGCAACGAAGCGCGATCTCGTGGACTACCTGGACGCTGTCAGCGTGCCGGTCATCGGCCAGCTGCGGGACCGGCCGCTGTCGGTCATCCGGGTGCGGCCGGGACAGCCGCCGTTCATGCAGAAGAACGTGCCGAAGTACACGCCGTCGTACGTCCAGACCGTCACCCTGTGGGCAGAGAGCTCGCGCCGCGAGGTCACCTACCCCCTGTGCAACGACCGCCGCACGCTGATCTGGCTGGCGAACCAGCGCGCGGTCGAGTACCACCCAACCCTGGTCCGGGCCGGAAGCTGGCGGCACCCCGACTTCCTGGTGCTGGACATCGACCCGCCCGGTGCGGACGGATTCGGCCCGGCGGTACAGGCGACGTTCCTGGTCAAGGCGGCGATGGACGGGGCGGGCCTGGCGGGCGCGGTCAAGACCAGCGGGGCGAAGGGCCTGCACGTCTTCGTGCCCCTCGCACCCGGCGCCAGCATGGCAGACGCCGCCGCGGCCACCAGGGCGCTGGCGGCCAGGGCCGAGCGGATCGACCCCGCGCTCGCGACCACGGCGTTCATCCGCGAGGACCGGGCAGGCAAGGTGTTCCTCGATGCGACCAGGGCCGGCGGCGCGACGGTGGCCAGCGCGTACAGTCCCCGCGCCCGTCCCGGCGTGCCGGTGTCGTTCCCCGTCGGCTGGCCGGACCTGGATTCCGTGCAGCCCGCTGACTTCACCGTGCACACCGCCGCCGCGATCCTGGCGGGGGAGGACCGGTGGGCGCAGCTGCTGCCGGCGCCGCAGGAACTGCCAGCCGGGCTCGTCGCGGAAGGACACCAGATCCCCGTCGCCAGGGTCGCGGCCATGCACGAGGGCAAGCGCCGCGCCCGGGCTCGCCGGGAGGGTGCCGCCCGGGAGAGTGGCGCGCAGGACGGCTAGCCGGAAATCGACCGGCCGGATATCCGGTACCCGCGTGCGGCCAGGGCGGATCCGCCCCGCCGGGCGGTCGGCCCATCGCCGCCGGCTGGCGAAAGCTGGCCATCGGGGCGACGACGGTGGCAAGCACTCCGATCGGCAGACCAGAATGTTGACATGACATCGGCCACTGCCACCAGCACCGGGCAGCGCGAGACCATGCAGCCGCTCCTCGCGGTCCGGGATCTGTCGGTGAGCTACGGGCCCATGCAGGCACTGGATCGGGTCAGCCTGTCCATGCGGGCGGGCGAGATCGTCGCCCTGGCCGGCGAGAACGGAGCGGGCAAGACCACGCTGGTGCGGTGCCTCGGCGGCGACATAACCGCTACTGGCGGCGAGATCACGATCGCGGGCAGTCCGCTTTCCGGCAATCCGATCGGCGTGTCCCAGCAGGGCGTCGGCGTCATCTGGCAGGACCTGGCGCTGTGCGAGAACCTCGACATCGCCGCGAACCTGATGCTGGGCCGGGAGCGGGGGCTGCGGCTGGCATCGGACGTCCGGCTGCACACCGAGGCGGCGAGGCTGCTCAAGGGCCTGGGCATCAGCCTGCCTGCCACCACCCGCGACATCCGGTCGCTGTCGGGCGGGCAGCGCCAGCTCGTCGCCGTGGCCAGGGCCATCTCCCGGCGGCCGCGGCTCCTGCTGGCGGACGAGCCGACCGCCGCGCTCGGCACGGCGATGTCCCGGCAGGTCGAGGTGCTGATCGAGGGGCTGCGCGAGCAGGGCACCGCCGTGCTGCTTGCCTGTCACAACATCGACCTGATGTTCCGGCTGGCCGACCGCATCGTGGTGCTGCGGCACGGCCGGGTCGTGGCCGAGGTCGCGCCCGCGGCGGTGCATCCCGATGACGTCGTGGCGCTGCTTTCCGGCCAGGACGCCGATTCGTCCGCGCGCAGGCAGCTGACCCGCCTGCACGGGCTCGCCGACCGGCTGGTGTCGGCCGATCCTTCGTCCAGCCTGTCGCTGATCCTGTCCGCGCTCGGCGCCGCGCTCGGCAGCGAGCGGCTGTGCATCCATCTGCTCTCCGGTGACTCGCTGGAGTGCGCGGCCTCCCTGGGCATGTCGCCATCGCTGCTGTCGGCGTGGTCGGTGCTGCCCTGCGGGCCCGCCGGCGGCCCGGTCGGCACCGTCGCCACGAGCGGTCAGCCGGTCATCGACGAGGACGGCCGTTTCGGCCCGGGCTGGGCCAGGCATGCCGACGCGGCCAGGGCGGCGAGCGTAGCCAGCTCCTGGTCGGTGCCGGTGCTCGGCCCGGCCGGCCTGGTCGCCGTGATCACCGTGCTGCGATCCGCCCCCGGCCGGCCAAGCCGTGACGACCTGGACCTGGTCACGCTGTATGCGGGCTACGCCGCCAACGCGATCGAGCGAGACCGGCTGCTGGACGAGGTGACGGCACGGAACCGGGTGCTGGAGACAATCCGGGAGATGCTGGAGACGCTGGCCGGCCCGCTGCCGGTCGGCGAGAGTCTGGGCTTCGCGCTGGACTCGCTGTGCCGCGGCCTGCAGGCACAGGAGGTGGCGCTGGTTATCAAGCCGCCGGAGGGACCAGTCCAGTGCCGGTCGGCGGCGGATCTCGCGAGCGCGGACCGCGACCGGCCAGGCCAGCGGACGGCCGGCCGCGACGGCCGGCCGCGCAGCGGCCCCGGCTGCCCGGCGGTGCTGCTCACCATCGCCGAGGACCTGTTCGGGCAGCCACGCAACGATGACGTCGCCGTCCGGCTGCCGGACGGCACGTCGCTCGCGGTGACCTTCGCAGCGCCTGGCTTCGGCGCCGCTCTGGTGGCCCGCTGGCCCCGCGACGCGCCGCCTACCGATGCCGTCAACCTGCTGGAGGACGCCGCGCGATCGCTTCGGCTGGCCCTTGAGCGCGAGGAGGCCTCGACCGCGCACGAGGAGGCACAGACCCTGCGCCGGTCGCAGGGCCTGCAGCGCGGGTTCCTGTCCCGGCTCAGCCATGAGCTGCGAACGCCGCTGACCGCGATCCGCGGCTACGCCTCCAGCCTGATGCAGCAGGACGTGACCTGGGATGGGGAGTCGCAACACCGGTTCCTCGGCCGGATCGCGGCCGAGTCCGCCCGGCTGGGCCGGCTGGTGGACGACCTCCTCGATTTCTCCGCGATCGAGTCCGGCATCCTGCGGCTGCAGCGCGACTGGTGCGATCTGCCGCTGGTGGTGGAGGCGGCGATCGCCTGCCAGCCGCCGGACGTGAGCCCGCCGGTGAAGCTGTCCTGCCCTCCCGGCCTGCCGGTAATCTGGGCCGATCACGACCGGCTTGAGCAGGTTTTCGTCAACCTGCTCGCGAACGCGATCGGGCACAACCCGGTCGGCACCAGCGTGCGGGTCGACGTGGCGATGGCTGACCGCGGCCAGGTGGAGGTGACGGTGACGGACGACGGCGTCGGGCTCAGCTCCGAGGTCGCGCTGGCGCCGTTCGAGTCGGCCAGGCGGCGGCGGCGGACCCCGACCGCCGGCGCCGGGCTCGGCCTGTCGATCGCCAGGGGCATCGTGGCCGCGCACGGCGGCCGTATCGCGCTGGTCCCGGCCGAGCGCGGGACCTGCTTCCGGATCTGGCTGCCCATCGAGGCGCATGCAGCCGAGGCTGGTCCGGCCGACGGCAGGGAGCGGGCCGAGGAGGCGGACTCCGGGCCGTACCCGGCGATGATGACGCTCGCCGGCCGACCCGCCGCGCCAGATCGGACAGGAGCGGCCTGAGTGGTGACCGATGGGGCGACGCGCGCGCTGGTAGTCGAGGACGACCCGAATATCGTGGACCTGATCAGGTCCAACCTGGCCGTCCGCGGCTTCGACACGGTGGTGTCATCCGACGGCCTGCGGGCACTGCGGCTGCTGGAGACCGAGTCGCCGGACATCGTGCTGCTGGACCTGATGCTGCCCGAGGTCGATGGCTTCGAGCTGTGCCGTCAGATCCGGGAGCGGTCCTCGGTCGCGATCATCGTGGTCTCCGCCCGAGGCGGCGAGCGAGACAAGGTCAGCGCGCTGAACGTGGGCGCGGACGACTACATGACCAAGCCGTTCAGCATCGAGGAACTGCTGGCGCGGATCAACGCCACGCTGCGCCGCACCCGGCCGGCGGCCGTGGCCGCAGCCGAGAGCGCAGCCGAGATCATCACCGTCGCGGACCTGGTCATCGACCTCAGCAGCCAGCAGGTGAGCCGCGGCGGCCGACCGGTGCACCTGACCCCGACCGAGTTCGCGCTGCTGCGCGAGCTGGCGCTGAACCGCGGGAAGCTGCTCAGCCACGCGCACCTGCTGCGCCGGGTGTGGGGCCGCGGCTACGAAACCGAGACCGAGTACGTGCGCGTGTACGTGCGGCGGCTGCGCGCCAAGCTGGAAAGCACCGGTGCCCCGCTTATCGTGACCCAGCCGCGGGCTGGCTACCGGATACCGGCCGAATAAGCGGCCGTCTCGGGAAATTGTTATCGAAATGTATACGCAGTCGGCTTGCGCCCCGGCACACCGCATCTGACCTGCCAGGTTGTTGTTAACGGTATTTTCACGAAGTTACCGGGATGTTAACGGAGCTGTTTATCCATCTCCGCCTACTGTTACGGCGAACAGGTAGTTGCCCCCAGCGGTGACAGTTCAGCGCACCCGGTGGCGTTCCGCCGGGCGCGCTGCGGTGTCCCGCCGAAGACGAGGTGGTTCACCTTGCATTCAGGCACCAGAGCGGTGGCTGTGACGGCGCATAGCGAGCGGTGCGGAACGGACCGTTACCGCGTGTGGCCGGGCCGGCCGTCATGACACGGAATCTCGCGCGCACCAGACAAGGTGGCTCAGGCGTTCGCTGAACGCCCCGGTTAGACAGTGTTTGTGCAGCAAGAGGCCGTGATCAAAAGTCCAAACCATATAGTGCCTTAGGGGCACACTTACGGTATGTTTCCCGCATTAGCGAGCCGGCAGTGTCCGGGCGAAAGGGGTCCAAGGAAATGCGACTGCGTAGCAGTGAGGGGGGTCGGGCGCACTCCAGTTCGCGGGGGAACGGAACGCTCCGGCGCACCCGCAAAGTTGGCGTGGCGGGGCTGACAGTGGCGCTTGCCGGCCTTACGGCTGTCGGGTGCGGATCATCGTCACCGTCATCGACATCATCGAGCGGATCGAACAAGGTGCCCGCGGGGCTGAGCATCAGCTCCTTCACCGTGGACATCGCGTCTACGATGTCCAAGTTCAAGCCGCTCACCGAGTTCGCCACGAAGGGCGCAAACAGCCTGCAGGTAGGCGTGATCTTGCCGGACACGACGTCGTCGACCCGGTACGTGAACTTCGACCAGCCGTACCTGAACGATGCCTTCGCCGACGCCGGGTACACCCAGGCCCAGTACCGGATCGACAACGCTCAGGGCAGTGACGCGACGGAGCTGAACGACGCCACCGCCGACATCAACCTCGGCGCCAAGATCCTGATCATGGACCCGCTGGACGGGCCGACCGGCGTGGCGATCGCGAAGCTGGCCGAGTCCAAGGGCGTGACGCTGATCAGCTACGACCGCGCCACGTTCCAGGGCTCGAACACCTACTACGTGAGCTTCGATAACGAGCTCGTGGGTCAGCTGATCGGCCAGGGCTTCGAGTCCTGCGTCTCGTCCTGGGGCATCAAGAGCCCGCAGGTCTACGTGCTGAACGGCGGCGAGGACACCGACCCCAACGCGATCTCGTTTGCCGAGGGCTACAACAAGGTGGTCTGGGGCCAGGAGGCCAAGACCGTCGCCGCGGGCGCGACGAACAGCTCCGGCATGAAGCTGGTGGGCGAGAACTTCGCTCCCGGCTGGGACAACACCAAGGGCGGCACGATCTTCCAGCAGGCGTACACCGCCAACCCGAAGATCAACGCGACCATCGAGGCCAACGACGGTCTCGCCAACGCGGTCATCACCGACCTCAAGGGTGCGGGCGTCAAGCCCGACAAGGTGCCGACCACCGGGCAGGACGCCACCGCCCAGGGCATGGCCTGGATCCTCGAGGGTTACCAGTGCGGCTCCGTGTACAAGGCGGTCTACAAGGAGGCCCAGGACGCCGTGTCCCTGGCCACCATCCTGCTGGCCGGCGACAAGCCGCCCGCGGCGCTGCTGAACGGGAAGACCACCGACCCGGCCGACTCGAGCATCACCGAGCCGGCGTCGCTGCTGACCCCCGTGTGGGTGAACAAGGCGAACATGGAGTCGACGGTCGTCAAGGACGGTTTCGACACCGCGTCGGCCATCTGCACGATCGCGGGTGCGAGCGTCTGCGCGGCAGCCGGGATCCAGTAGTCAGGTGACACCGGGACCCGACGGGTCCCGGCGGAACGCTCTTCCGCAGCCGGGCTGGCGGACCTCCATCACGAGGGTCCGCCAGCCCGGGCCCAACTAGGCAAGGCAGCGACGAGTCTTCGATATGACTGAGATGAACGAGGTCCCGGACGGCGCGAGCCGCGGCGACGACGGAGCGGAACCCCTGCTGAAGCTGCGGGGCATCGACAAGCACTTCGGCCCGGTGCAGGCGCTCTACGGGGTGAACCTGGACCTGCCGGCGGGCCAGGTGACCGGCCTGTGCGGAGACAACGGTGCCGGGAAGTCGGTCCTCACCCGCTGCATCGCCGGCGTGCACCAGCCCGACCATGGTCAGATCTACTTCGCGGGGCGCCCGGTGCACATCCGGAGCGCGCGGGACGCCGCCGCGCTCGGGATCGAGACCGTGTACCAGGACCTGGCGCTGGCCGACAACCTGGACATCGTCCAGAACATGTTCCTCGGCCGCGAGCGGCTGCGGCATCGGCTGCTCGACGAGGACTCGATGGAGCAGCAGGCGGCCGAGACCCTGAGCACCCTGCGGGTGACCACGGTGCGCTCGATCCGGCAGCCCGTGGCCTCGCTCTCGGGCGGTCAGCGGCAGGCGGTGGCGGTGGCCAAGGCGGTCATGTGGAACTCCAAGCTGGTGCTGCTGGACGAGCCCACCGCCGCCCTCGGCGTCGTGCAGACCCGGATGGTACTGGACCTGGTGAAACGGCTCCGGGACCGCGGCCTTGCGGTGATGGTGATCTCGCACAACCTGAACGACGTCTTCGAGGTCGCGGACCGGATCGCGGTGCTGCACCTGGGCCGGATGGTCGCCGAGGGTCCGGCTTCCGACTTCGACCGGCAGAGCGTGGTCGAGTACATGACGACGGGTAGCGTGAGCGGGCGGCCTGCCGCGCCCGCGGCATCCGTCGGCGGGGAGGGCTGAGCGCATGGCCCGGACCGGGGAAACCCCGTGACCGCCGACCCCGCGCCGACCCCGGCCGGGGCCGGGGCCGGGGACGCAGGCACGGGGGTCGACCTCACCGCCGCTCCCGAAGCCGCGCGGGCCGGGGTACCGCCCGAGATCCTCGCCCAGTCGCTCGGAGAGTTCTTCCGGGGCTGGTGGCAGCGCGTCCGCGGCGGCAACAGCGGCGTCCTGCCGGTGATCCTGGCCATGGTGATCGTCGCGATCGTCTTCGAGTTCATCACCCCCCAGCACGCCTTCCTGCGGCCGAGCAACCTCGTCTACATCTTCGGCCTGAGCACCGTGTACATGGTCGTGGCCATGGCCGAGACGATTGTCCTGCTGCTCGGCGAGATCGACCTGTCGGTAGGCGCGGTCGCGCTCTTCGGCGGCGTGGTCGCCTTCAAGCTGGTCCAGCAGCCGGGTCCGGACTGGCCCTGGTGGGCGGCGATGCTGGCCGCGCTCGTCGGCTGCGGCCTGGTCGGCGCCCTGCAGGGGACGCTGACCGCCCGGCTCAAGATCCCGTCGTTCGTCGTGACCCTGGGCGGGTTCCTGCTGTTCTCCGGGATCATCGTCGTCGTCCTCGGCGGCGCCGACGGCAACGTGAACGTCAGCTCTACGGCGCCCAACCAGCGGATCATCTATGACCTGGTCCAGGGGCTGATCCCGGCAGTGGCCGGCTGGATAATCCTGGCGGTCGCGGTCGTGGCCGCAGGCACGGCACTCTGGCTGCGCGCGGCCGCGCGCCGCCGCCATGGCCTCGTGGCGCCCCCCGCGAGCCTGACGGCGATCACGATCGCCCTGGTGGCCGTCGTGGGCGTGGCCGTGATGCTGGTATGCAACGTGAACCGCGGTACCGCGCTCGTGACGCTGCGGGGCGTGCCGTGGGTGATCCCGATCGTGCTCGTGGTCCTCGGCGCGTGGACGCTGCTGCTCCAGCGGACCCGCTTCGGCCGCTACGTCTACGCCATCGGCGGCAACCCGGAGGCGGCCCGCCGGGCCGGCGTGAGCCTGGCCGCGATCCGCACCTGGTCGTTCGCGCTGTGCTCGGCGACCGCCGGCCTCGGCGGCATCCTGCTGGGCTCGTTCTTCTTCGGTGAGTACAGCACCAACACCGCAGACCCCGGTCAGCTGGTCCTGTACGCGGTCGCCGCCGCCGTCATCGGCGGGGTCAGCCTCTTCGGCGGCCGGGGTAAGGCCGTCCACGGCGTGCTCGGCGGCCTCCTGATCGGCGGCATCGCCTACGGCGTGTCCCTGCTGAACCTGGGCACTCTGGCCACGCCGCTGGAATACATCCTGCCGGGGGGTGTGCTCCTCGCAGCGGTGCTCGTGGACGTGCTGTCCCGGCGCGGGGCAGGGAGCGTGACGCGTGTCTGACATACCCGTGACGGAGGACTCCGGCCAGACTCCGGCCGGGTCGGCGAACGGGGGGACGGCGGTCGACCTCACCGCCGCCCGTGCGGCGGCGGTAGCGGAGATCCCGCCCGAGCTCCTGGCCCAGTCGCTGGGCCAGTACCTGCGGGCCTCGTGGCAGCGCGTCCGCGGCGGCGACAGCGGCGTCCTGCCCGTCGTCCTGGCGATCGTGGTGGTCGCCGTCAGCTTCCAGATCGCGAACTCCAAGTTCCTGTCCTCGCAGAACCTGGTCAACCTCTTCGAGCAGAGCAGCATCTACATGGTGCTGGCGATGGCGGAGATCTTCGCGCTGCTGCTCGGCGAGATCGACCTGTCCGTCGGCCTGGTGATGGCGCTGAGCGGCGTCATGGTCGCCGAGCTCGTGCAGCCGACCGGCGCCGGCCTGCCGTGGTGGCTCGCGATCATTGTGGCGCTGCTCGCGTGCGCTGCCTTCGGCGCCATCCAGGGGACGCTGGTGGCCCGGCTGCGGATGCCGTCGTTCATCGTCACGCTGGGCGGGCTGCTGATCCTGGAGGGCGTGGCGATCATCTTCCTGGGCGGTTCGCTCGTCGGTATCGGCAACTCCCGCTTCACCAACGAGGTCGTCCTCTACAACATCTTCTGGGGGCAGCTCAGCCCGGCTGTCAGCTGGATCCTGCTGGCCGTGGTCGTCGGGGCGGTCGGCGCGGTGATCTGGCTGCGGGACGCCCGCAAGCGCCGCAACGGCCTGGAGACCGAGCCGCGCAGCCTCACCGCGATGAAGATCGCCCTGATGGCGGTGGCCGGCGTCGGGCTCGTCGTTATCTGCAACGTCAACCGGGCCCACTTCGGGACGATCGAGGGAGTTCCCTACATCATCGCGATCGTCCTGGTCGTGCTCGGCGCGTCGACGGTGCTGCTGCAGCGGACCCGGTTCGGTCGCTACGTGTACGCCATCGGCGGGAACGCCGAGGCGGCACGCCGCGCCGGCGTCAGCGTGCCGACGATCCGGACCTGGGGCTTCGTCCTGGCCGCCGTGACATCAGGGATCGCCGGGGTGCTGTTCGCGTCGTGGCAGGTCTCGCTGACCACCAACATCATCAAGGCTGCCAACAACTACGTGCTGCTCGCGGTCGCCGCGGCGGTCATCGGCGGCACCAGCCTGTTCGGCGGCCGGGGCAAGACGATCCACGGCGTGCTCGGCGGCCTGGTCATCGGCGGCATATACAACGGCCTGTACCTGCTGCAGGTGCAGAGCCAGTGGATCCAGGTCGTGGTCGCGGCCGTGCTGATCGCCGCGGCGACCATCGACGTCCTCTCCCGCCGGGGCGCGCCGCAGCAGCGGTGACCGCGCCTGCACCCGCGCGGCGTTCCTGGTCCCCGGCCGCGGGCTAGGAGCGCGCCGCGGTACTGGCGTGCCTGCTGCCGTGCCGCAGCCTGGCGACCAGGTCGGGCGGCGCGGTCTGCGGCGAGCCGGCGGCGTACGGCGGCTGCGGATCGTACTCGATCATCAGCTGGATGGCCTCGGCGGTGTCGCGCCCGCCGATCCGCCCGGCCAGCTCCAGTGACATGTCGATGCCCGCGGACACGCCGGCCCCGGTGATGTACTTGCCGTCCATCACGACCCGCCTGCTGACGGGCCGCGCGCCCAGCTCCGCCAGCCGTTCCAGCGCAAGCCAGTGCGACGTGGCGGCGCGCCCGGTGAGCAGGCCGGCGGCGGCCAGGATCAGCGAGCCGGTGCAGACGGACGTCGTCCAGCTGGAGTGCTCATCGGCCGCCCGCAGCCAGTCGTGCACCGGCCCCGGCTCCATCAGCGACGCGACGGACTGGCCGGGACCGCCAGGCACGAGCACGATGTCGGGGTGCCGCACGTCGCCGATGCCCGCCGCCGCGACGACGCTGAGCATGCGGGTGTCGGTCGCCACCGGCCCGGCCTGCTCGGCCACGAATACGACCGTCGTGCCGGGCAGCCGGCTCAGCACCTCGTACGGTCCGATGGCGTCGAGGGCCGTGAACCGGTCGTAGAGGAAGATCGCGATCTGCATGTTTGCTGGCTCCTTAACGGGAACGGCGGGTGGTCAGAACCGGTGCCGGTAGCTGGCGGGCGGTACTCCGAGTGACTGCACGAACGCGCGCCGCATGGCCTCGGGCGTGCCGTACCCGCAGGCACGCGCCACCTGGGAGACGCCGCGGCCGGAGTCCTCGAGCATCCGGCGCGCGGTCTCCAGCCGGACGGTCGCGACGAACCGGCCGGGTGACGTCCCGGTCTCGGCGGCGAACGCGCGGGCGAACTGGCGCGGCGACAGGCCAGCGCGCGCGGCCAGCGTGGTCACCGACAGGTCCGCCGACGGATGCTCGGCGATCCACTGCTGCACGTCCCGCAGCGGCGCCCGCCGCGCGGACTGTGCCCGGAGGTGGCTGCTGAACTGCGCCTGGCCGCCGGGCCTGCGCAGGTAGACGACCAGGCCCCTGGCGACGGCGAGCGCCGCCGCGTGGCCCATGTCCTCCTCCACCAGCGCCAGCGCGAGGTCGATGCCCGCCGTCACGCCCGCCGACGTCGCAATCTGGCCGTCCCGCACGAAGATCGGGTCGGGCCGCACGGTCACCGCCGGGTACTGGCGGGCCAGCGCGTCGGCGTAGGCCCAGTGCGTGGTCGCGCTCCTGCCGTCGAGCAGCCCGGCGGCGGCGAGCAGGAACGCGCCGGTGCAGACCGAGGTGACCCGGTGCGCCGCCGGCGCGTGCCGGCGCAGCCAGCCGATCAGCTCGGGGTCCGGCTCGGCGGTGCCGGGCCCGCCGGGCACGATCAGCGTGTCCGCGGCACCCGGTGCCGCCGAGCGCAGGTCGGCGGCCGGGATCAGGCCGAGCCCGCTGCTGCTGGTGACCGGCACGCCGCCCAGGCTGGCCGTGCTGACGGCGTAGCCGCCCTGCCGGTGGCTGCTCGCCCCGGTGAAGACCTCGAGCGGGCCGGTGACGTCCAGGCTCTGCACGCCGTCGAAGAGCACGATGAGCACGCCGCGAGCAGCCATACCGCCATCCTGACGGCGCGCCTCGATGACCGCAATGACGTGTATCCCACTTTTCCTGCCATGACCACGGGCCTTCCGCCGCAGCGACCGGCGGCATCCGGGAAGATCTTGGCTGTGAGTTGTTGATTGCGGCCGGCCTCGATCGTCGGGGTTGGTACAGGCACAACTACGCAACTCACCAGGGAGCCGACATGACGCAGTACATGATCTTGATTTACGGGGACGAGGCCCAGTTCCAGACCATGACGCCGGAGGAGCACAAGCAGCTGTTCGAGGCGCACGGCCGGTTTGCGGGACAGACCGCGGACCTGGGCGCCACCATCCTCCGCGGTGACGCGCTCGAGCCGTCCGACACTGCCACGACCGTGCGCGATGACATCGTCACCGACGGGCCGTTCGCGGAGACCAAGGAGGTCCTCGGCGGCTACTACCTGATCGAGGCCAGGGATCTTGACCACGCGCTGCAGGTAGCCAGGCTGTGCCCGGCCCCGCACGGCTGCGTCGAGGTGCGGCCGGTCATGGATCTGTCCGGCGAGATGTGAGCCGGCCTGGTGGCTGACGGGGACGAGCGTGGCGCAGGGACCGGCCAGGGGCCGGTCCCTGCCCGGCCGTGGGCGTCGGCCGCCGGCTCGCCGGAGGCGGCCCGGGCTGCGGTGGCTGACGCCCACCGCAGCGAATGGGCCCTCGTGCTGTCCGCGACGATGCGCGTGACCAGGGACATCGATCTGGCCGAGGAGTGCGTCCAGGATGCCTACGTCTCGGCGCTCGCGGCCTGGACGCGGGCCGGCGTGCCGGCCAACCCGGCGGCCTGGCTGACCACGACCGCCCGGCGCAAGGCACTCGACGCGCTGCGCCGGGACAAGACGCTGCGGGCCAAGCTGCCGCTCCTGATCGAGCCGGCCGCGCCGCCCGGCCCGGCCGCGCCCGAGGCGCCGGACGGCGGCGATGACGTCATCCCCGATGACCGGCTGCGGCTGGTATTCACCTGCTGCCACCCGGCGCTTGGCCGCGAGGCGCAGGTGGCGCTTGCGCTGCGGCTGGTCTGCGGGCTGACGACCGCGGAGATAGCGGCGGCGTTCCTGGTCCCCGAGCCGACGATGGCCGCGCGGGTGACAAGGGCGAAGAAGAAGATCATCGCGGCCCGGATCGCATACCGGGTACCCGGAGCTGCCGAGCTGCCCGAGCGGCTCGACGCGGTCCTCACCGTGATCCACCTGGTCTTCACCACCGGCCATACCGCGCCGGCGGGCGGGAGCCTGGTCCGGGACGAGCTCGTCGACCTGGCCATCAGGATGGCGCGCATGGTCGCCGGGCTCATGCCGGACGAGCGCGAGGTGGCCGGCCTGCTGGCGCTGCTCATCCTCACCGACGCGCGGCGGGCGACCAGGACCGACGCGGCAGGCCGGCTGCTGCTGCTGGCGGAGCAGGATCGGTCGCGCTGGGACCGGCAGGCGATCGCCGAGGGCGCGGCCCTCGCGCGCGCGGTGATGCGCAGCCCGGTGCGGCCCGGCCGGTTCGCCGCCCAGGCCGCAGTCGCCGCGGTGCACGCGCAGGCGCCGGAGTACGAGCAGACCGACTGGGCGCTGCTCGTCGCGCGCTACGACGATCTGCTCCGCGCGTGGCCGTCGCCCGTGGTCGAGCTCAACCGGGCCGTCGCGGTCGCGATGGCGCGCGGCCCGGACGCCGGGCTGGCGGAGATCGCGCGGATCGAGGCCGACGGGCGGCTGGCCGGATACCGCTACCTGCACGCGGCCAAGGCCGACCTGCTCGGCCGCGCGGGGCGCCGGGCCGAGGCGGTGGCCAGCTACCGGGCCGCGCTGGAGCTGACCCAGAACGAGGCCGAGCGGGACTTCCTGACCGCGGCGATGGCCGGCGCCGGCGGCCCGGCGGGCGGGCGCTGACCCGCCCCGGGTGGCGGCAATCACAGTCCGCCGCGGCTCCCGCGGAATAGCCGGACATGGCAGACTGGTTGTGGCAGCAAGACGTGCTCCGGGGTCGGTGAAACTCCGAACCGGCGGTGATAGTCCGCGACCCGGCCGAATCCATCGGCCGGCTGACCTGGTGAAATTCCGGGACCGACGGTAAAAGTCCGGATGGGAGGCAGCACGTGCGCGGCGGCAGGCGGTCCCGAGGGCCGCTGGCGCCGCGGATGCGCGTTCTCGCGCACCCCCGGAGCCCGTGGCATGGCCAGAACGGGACGGCAGGCTCCGAGGAGGACACGGTGTTCACCGGGATTGTGGAAGAACTGGGCGAGGTCGTCGGCCTGGAGCAGGGCGGCGATATGGCCCGGCTGACGGTTCGCGGCCCGAAGGTAACGGCGGATGCGAGCCGCGGGGACTCCATCGCGATCAACGGCGTCTGCCTGACCGTCACCGGCACCGGCACCGGCGCGGGCCAGTTCAGCGCCGACGTGATCGGCGAGACGCTCAAGCACACGACGCTCGGCTCGCTGGCCGCCGGGCAGGCGGTCAACCTAGAGCGCGCGGTGCGCGCAGACGGCCGTCTCGGCGGCCACATCGTGCAGGGTCACGTGGACGGTACCGGCACGATCCTGTCGCGCCAGCCGGGCGCAGACTGGGAGGTTGTGCGCATCGCCGGGCCGGCCGAGCTGGCCCGGTATGTCGTCTACAAGGGCTCGGTAGCGGTGGACGGAGTCAGCCTTACCGTCTCCGGGCTGAGCGACGAGGGCCCGCCGTGGTTCGAGGTCAGCCTGATCCCCGAGACGCTGCAGCGCACGACGCTGGGCTTCCGGCAGCCGGGCGCGGACGTGAATCTCGAGGTCGACCTCGTCGCCAAGTACGTGGAGCGGCTGCTGGCAGGGCGGCTGCAGTGACCGGGCAGCAGACCGCCGGTGACGCCATCGTGCCGCTGGATGACGTCGCCAGGGCGGTCGCCGACATCGCGGCGGGCCGCCCCGTGGTGGTCGTCGATGACGCCGACCGGGAGAACGAGGGGGACATCATCTTCGCGGCCGGCAAGGCGACCCCCGAGCTGCTGACGTTCATGATCCGGTACACCAGCGGCGTCATCTGCGTGCCGATGCCGGGGGACATGCTGGACCGGCTCCAGCTGCCGCTGATGACCACCCAGAACGCCGAGCGCATGCGGACCGCGTACACGATCAGCGTGGACGCGCGCGACGGTGTCACGACCGGCATCTCGGCGGCGGACCGGGCCAGGACCATCAGGACGCTCGTCGACTCGGCGACCGAGCCGTACGAGATCGTCCGGCCCGGCCATGTGTTCCCGCTGCGGTACACGCCGGGCGGCGTGCTGCGCCGCCGCGGCCACACCGAGGCGGCCGTCGACCTGGCCAGGCTCGCCGGACTGACTCCGGCCGGCGTGCTGGCGGAGATCGTCAACGACGACGGCACCATGGCGCGACTGCCCAGGCTGCGCGAGTTCGCGGACGAGCACGGCCTCGTGCTGATATCGATCGAGCAGCTGATCTCCTACCGCCGCCAGCACGAGCGGGTGGTGACCAGGGTCGTGGAGACCGGGGTCCCGAATGAGTACGGCGACTGGCGCGCGCTCGGCTACCTTAACTCCGTCGACGGCACCGAGCATCTCGCGCTCGTGCTCGGCGACCTGTCCGCGCCTGGCCCCGATCCGCTGGTCCGGATGCACTCCGAGTGCCTGACGGGCGACGTGTTCGGCTCGCACCGCTGCGACTGCGGCGCGCAGCTGGACGCCGCGATGGCGGCGATCGCCGCCGAGGGCCGCGGCGTCGTGCTGTACCTGCGCGGGCACGAGGGCCGCGGCATCGGGCTGCTGTCCAAGCTGCGCGCCTACCAGCTCCAGGACCGGGGCGTGGATACCGTCGATGCCAATACCGAGCTCGGGCTCCCGGTGGACGCGCGCGAGTACTCCACCGGCGCGCAGATGCTCACCGATCTCGGCGTGCAGTCGTTCCGCCTGCTCACCAACAACCCGGCCAAGGTGGCGGGCCTGGCCGGGTTCGGGATCGAGGTGACCGGCCGGGTCGGGCTGCCCTCCGCCCCCACGCCGCACAACCTGCGCTACCTCACCGCGAAGCGGGACCGGCTCGGTCATCAGATCGACTACCTGCCCGCGGCCGATGCCGGGCACGCGACCGGACCGGCCGCGCCGGCCACGGGCACCCGGTGAGCGGCACCGGCCGGCCGGGCGGCCGGGTGGTGGACGGCGGCGGGCTGAGCCTGGCCATAGCCGCGACCCGGTGGCACGCGGAGATCACCGACCAGCTGGTCGAGCGCGCGGTCGCGGCCGCGCTCGCCTGCGGGATCCCGGAGCCGGTGGTCGTGCGGGTGCCGGGCGCCGTCGAGCTGCCGGTGGTGGCGGCCGAGCTCGCCCGTCGGCACGACGCCGTGGCCTGCCTGGGCGCGGTGATCCGGGGCGGCACGCCGCACTTCGACTACGTCTGCGACGCGGTCACCTACGGCCTGACCCGGGTCGCGCTCGACGCCGGCACGCCGGTCGGCAACGGCGTGCTCACCTGCGACACGCTGGCGCAGGCCATGGACCGCAGCGGCGGCGAGAAGAGCACCGAGGACAAGGGCTGGGACGCCGTGGTCGCCGCGGTGGAGACGGCGCTGGTGCTGCGGTCGCTACGGGACTAGCGACGTCGGACCGTCACGGCCGGGGCAGCCGCTTCTCGAACCAGTGCTGCGCGTACGGCTCGTCGCTGAACGCCGGCACCTCGCGGTACCCGGCGCTGCGGTACATCGCAATCGCCTCGGTCAGCGTGCCGTTGGTCTCCAGCCTGGCGGTGCGCGCGCCGGCGGCGACGGCCCGCGCCTCCAGTTCGGTCAGCAGCCGGCGACCCAGGCCGAGACCGCGGACGGCGGGCGCGACCCACATCCGCTTGATCTCCGCCGGCGCGTCGTCGTGGAACTTCAGCGCGCCGCACCCGACGGCCTCCCCGTGCAGGGTGGCCACGAGCAGCAGCCCGGCGGGCGGGGTCAGCTCGTCGTCGGTGGCCGAGATCGTGACGGACGGATCGAACCCGCCCTCGAACCGGCCGGCCAGCTCGTCAAAGTAGCCTCCGATGCAGTACCTGGCCTGCGGCAGCCTCGGATCGCACGGCGCGATCGTCACCATGGAGGCGCGCATCAGCAGCTCGACCTCCGCCATCGCGGCGACCAGCCGCGACCGCTGGGCCCGGCTCAGCGGCGCGAGGATCGCGCTTGCCGCCTCGTCGGCGAGCCGGTCGAGGGTCTCCCGCTCGGCCAGCCCGGCGCCGGTGAGCCGGGCCGTGCGCACCCGCGCGTCCTGACCGCTGGGCTCGATGCGCACCAGCCCGTCCGCCGCCAGCGCCTGCAGCATCCGGCTCGCGTACCCGGAGTCCAGGTCGAGCCTGGAGCGCAGCTCCCTGATGTCGGCGCCGCCGGTCCCGATCTCCCACAGCAGCCGGGCCTGGCCGAGCGCCCTGCCGCGCGCCAGGAACGCGTCGTCGAGAGCGCCCACCCGCTGGGTCACGGTCCGGTTGAAGCTGCGCACCTGGCCGATCATGCTGCCGTCCATTCTCTGACTTTAGTCAGAGAATGGACGGCTTGCCAGCGTCTCACCGCGCCGGTCAGCGCGGCCAGGCGAGGACCGGCCCGCGGGCGCGCACGGCCACCAGCGCCCCGGCCGGCAGCTGCGGGCCGCCCGCGATGCGCACGATGATCTCCGGCCCGGCAGGCTCGCCCTCCGGCCGCACCCGCACGACCGCGTCGTGCCCGTAGTACTCGCACGCCACGACGTGACCGGCCAGGCCCCCGAGTACCGGTGGCGCCGCCGGCCCGGCGACCGCCTCGGCCCACTGCAGCGGCTCCAGGTCGAGCTGCTCGGGCCGGACGAGGACCGTCACCGGCCCGGAGCCCGTCGCCGGCCGGCTGGCCTCCGGCGCCAGCGTCAGCCGCCCGAGCACCGTGTCCACGGCCGCCGGGGCACCGTCCGGCACGCTGCCCGGCAGCAGGTTCGCGTCGCCGATGAACGTCGCCAGGGCCGGATCGGCGGGCCGCTGGTACAGGTCCTGCGGCGCGTCGTACTGCACGATCCGGCCGTCGCGCAGCACCGCTACCCGGTCGGACATGGACAGCGCCTCGTCCTGGTCGTGCGTGACGAGGATCGCCGTCGTCCCCGCGGACTGGCAGATCCGCTGCACGTCCGCGCGGACGCTCGCCCGCATGTGCGCGTCGAGCGCGGCGAACGGCTCGTCGAGCAGCACGACCTCCGGGCGGATCGCGAGCGCCCGGGCCAGCGCCACCCGCTGCTGCTGCCCGCCGGACAGCTGATGCGGATACCTGCTGCCCATCCCGGCCAGGCCGACCGACTCCAGCAGCTCCGCGGTGCGCGGCCCGCGCCGCTGCCTGGCCGGCAGGCCGAAGCCGACGTTCGCCGCGACGGTCAGGTGCGGGAACAGCGCGCCCTCCTGCGGCACGTAGCCGATCTGCCGCCGCTCGGGCGGCAGGTAGCCGGCCCCGGGACCGTCCACCGCCCGGTCGCCGATCGTTATCGTCCCGGCATCCGCGCGCTCGAAGCCGGCCAGCAGCCGCAGCAGTGTCGTCTTGCCGCTGCCCGAGGGCCCGAGTATCGCCGTGAACGATCCGGCCGGCACCTCCAGGTCGAGTCCGGCCAGCACAGGGTGCGATCCGAACGCCTTGTGCAGGCCGAGGACCGCGAGCTGGCGCATGATCTCATCCCTGCCCGCGCGCCGCCCGGTTGAAGAACCGGCCGAGTATGACGGTCGGCAGCGCCGCGACCGCGATCATGACGAGGGCGAACGGCGCGGCCTGCGAGTAGGAGCCGGCCGACTGGTACTGCCAGAACTGCGTCGCAAGCGTCTGCACGCCGGTGGGCACCAGCACGAGGGTCGCGGTCAGCTCGGTGACCACCTCGAGGAACACCAGGCAGAAGGCGGCCATCAGGCCCGGCCCGGCCAGCCGCAGCGTCACCCGGCTGAACGCCGCGAGCCTGCGCTGCCCGAGCGAGCGGGCGACCTCGTCCAGGCCGGCCGGGGCACGCGCGATCGCGGCCTTGACCCCGACGAGCGCGAGCGGGAAGAACATGATGGCGTAGCAGACGATCAGCAGCGGCGCCGTCTGGTACCCGGCGCTGTCCGCGTACTGCACGGTGAAGTACGTGAGCGCGAGCGCGATGACCACACCCGGCATCGCGAGCACGACGTAGGTGCTGCGCTCCAGGAAGTGCCTGCCGCCCGCCGAGTGCCGGACGGCCAGCACCGCCACCGGCAGTGCCAGCAGCGTGTCCGCCGCCCCGGCGCAGACGCCGTACGCCGCCGTGTGCCACGCGGCGTCCAGCATCGACACGCTGACCGAGCCGGTCACCGACGGCGTGCCGCCCGCGGTGAGCAGGCTGATGCTCTCGCCGACCGGAACGCCGAGCGCGAGCACGACCAGCGCGGTGACGGCGAGCAGGGCAGGTGCCGTGGCGGCCCCGAGCCGCTGCGGCGGCGCGATCCGGGGTGTCATCGGGCCGGAGCGCGCGACGCGGCCGTGGCTGCCGCCCGCCCACGCCTCCGCGCCGAGCACCAGCATGCTGATCGCTACGAGCACCAGCGACAGCGCGCACGCCGTGGGCACGCCGCTGGGCAGGCCCAGGTTGCCGAAGATCTCGGTGGTGAAGGTGCGGAAGCCGAGCATCTCGAAGGCGCCGTACTCGGCCAGCAGCACGAGCGCGACCAGCAGGCAGCCGCCCAGGATCGCGCCCCTGGCCTGACCGAGCGTGATCCTGGCGAAGGTGCGCAGGCGGCCGACGCCGAGGCTGCGCGCGACCTCCTCCTGGCCGGGGTCGGCGGCGCGGAGGCTGGCGGCGACCGGCAGGTAGACCAGGGGATACACCGCGAGGGTCATGACCAGCGCGGACCCGCGAAAGCCCTGCACCCACGACCACAGGCCGCTCCAGCCGAAGCTGACGACAAAGTCAGGGATCGCGAGCGGGATCACCAGCAGCACCGCCCAGACCCGGCGGCCGGGCAGGTCGGTGCGCTCCACGAGCCACGCTGCCCCGGTGCCGAGCACCGCGCAGCAGAACGTGACGACGGCCGTCAGGCGCACGGTGTTCCACAGCAGCATCGCCGTCAGCGGCCGGAATATCTGCTGCTCGACCGCGCCGGCGCCGGCTCCGTGCGACTCCAGCAGCAGGAAGGCGAGCGGCACCGCCAGCAGCGCGGCGATCGCGGCGCTGATCGCGATCAGGCCGGTCGGCCGCCGCGCCCGCCGCGCCGCAACGGCGGGGATGGCGAGGGTGGCGGACCCGGGCCGCGCGGTCTGGGTCATGGCGCCCCCGCGCTCACCGGGCTCGGCTCACGGGCGGCGTCGGGCACGGCAGCCCGGGCTCACAGCAGTCCGGCCTGGCGCAGCAGCGCGACCGCGCTGCTGCCGTCGCCGAGTTCGGCGACGGTGATCGGGTATGGCCGCAGCTCGCTGAACGGGGGCTCTCCGGCCCTGGTGGTCACGCCGGACGCGATCGGGTACTCGAAGCTCAGCGACTCGCCGCTGCGCTCACCGGGCGTCGCGATGATCTCCTGCCCCTGCTTGCTCACCAGGAACGCCAGGAACTTCTGCGCGTCGGCCTGATGCCTGCTCGAGCGCATGATCGCGGCACCGGACACGTCCAGCACGTAGCCGGGATCACCCGGCGCGAAGAACGCCAGCTTCGAGTGGATGTTGGACGCCCCGATCTCCGCGCGCAGCCGGAACCAGTAGTACTGGTTGATGATCCCGAAGGCCGCCTGGCCGCGGTTGACCTTGTCCGCGACGGTCTCGTTGTCGCCGTAGATATGCCCGGCCGCGTTCGCGTTGATCGCTTTCAGCCAGCTCAGCGTCGCCGCGTGCCCGTACGCGTGCAGGTACGCCGTCACGATCGGCTGGAAATCCGTCTCGCCAGGCGCGAGCGCCAGCTTGCCGCGGTACCTCGGGTCGGCCAGCTGGCTGACGCGGGCCGGCAGCTGGCCGGCGGCGATCAGCGCCGGGTTGTACACCATCAGGCTGACCCTGGCGGAGACCCCCGCCCAGTCGCCCCCGGGCGAGCTGAAGCGGCCCGGCGTGGCGGCCAGCGTCGCGGCGTCGACACGCGAGAGGAGGCCCTTCGCCTCCAGGCTCGCCAGCGGCGGCGAGTTCTCCGTCAGGAACACGTCGGCCGGTGACCTGCTTCCCTCGGTCGCGATCTGATCGGCGAGGACGTCCTCGTCGTCGCTGCGGACCGCGACGCTGATGCCGGTCTTCTGCTCGAACGCGGAGATCAGCTGGTCGGCGGTCTGCAGGTGCTGGCCGTTGTACAGCGTGATGGTGTTCGGGCCCGCGGCCGGGCCGCCGCACGCCGCGAGCGACGCAGTCGCTGCGAGGGCGGCCGCGAGCACGCCGGCCGCCCGCCTCATGCCGCCGCTCCCGCACCCCGGCAGAGCTTGTTCATGTCCGCGGCGGCGGCCGCGACGGCGCGGGTGGCCGCCGGGCTCTTGCCGCCGCTGGCGAAGAACTGGTCGTAGGCGTCGGCCAGGCCGGTGATCGCCTTGCGGAGCGCCGGAGTCGCGCCGTGGACCTCGCGGAGCGGCAGGATCTGCGCTTCGGCGTAGCCGACCTCGTCCTGGCCCGGGTCGGGCCCGTCGGACAGCACGGCGCGCACCTGCGCGCATGTCCTGGTCGTGCCCGCGCTGACGGCCGGATGCGAGGAGCTGCAGGCCGCGAGCCCGATGATGGCCGCCGAGCACGCGATCAGCACGGCAGGCGTGCCGGGCCGCCTGGGTGAATCAGAACTCATGCCGTCCTTTCAGGATTTTGACTACATAACTGAATCATGCCGGGGCGTGCCAGTTTAGCTTAGGCTAACCTAACTTACCCGTCCGCTCCGGCAGCCTAGCAAGCGCGGTCCGCACGGCGGCGGGCGGCGGGCTCGCGGCGCGGGCCGGGCGGCGGAAAGATCTGAGCCCGCGCCGCGGTTGGACACTTAATCGCGCCGGATACGGCGCGCACGTAGGCTTGGCTGATACGGCGAAGGCGCTGAGGTGAGTAGCTGTGCGAGACATCCTGGACCCGATCACCCGCTGGTGGGAGTCGGGCGAGACCTTCGGTCTGGCCACTGTGGTCCGGACGTTCAGCAGCGCGCCCAGGGAGCCTGGCGCCGCGATGGCGGTCTCGGCCGGCGGCGAGGCGGTCGGCAGCGTCTCCGGCGGCTGCGTCGAGGGCGCGGTCTATGAGCTGGCAGGCCAGGTCACGGCCACCGGCAAGCCGGTGCTCCAGCGGTACGGGATCAGCGATGACGACGCGTTCGCGGTGGGGCTCACCTGCGGCGGCATCATCGACATCTTCGTGGAGCCGGCCAGCAGGGAGCTGTTCGCCGACCTCGGCGAGATAGCGCACGCCGTCCGCGAGGGCATCCCGGTGGCGGTGGCGACGATTATCGAAGGGCCGGGCGAGATCGGCTCCCGGCGGGTGATCTGGGAGGACGACAGGGCAGCCGGCACGCTCGGCGCCGGCGACAGGCTCGATCAGGCCGTCGACGACGACGCGCGCGGCATGCTCGCGCAGGGCCTGACCGGCGTACGCCGGTACGGGCCGGACGGGGAGCGCCGGCGCGACGAGCTGGCGGTGTTCGTGCAGTCGTTCGCGCCGGCGCCGCGGATGCTGGTGTTCGGCGCGATCGACTTCGCGGCCGCCGTTGCGCGGGCGGGCAAGTTCCTCGGCTACCGGGTGACGGTCTGCGACGCGCGGCCGGTATTCGCGACTAGGTCCCGGTTCCCGGACGCCGACGAGGTCATCACCGACTGGCCGCACCGGTACCTGTCCGGGACCAGCACCGACGGGCGCACCGTGATCTGCGTGCTGACCCATGACCCGAAGTTCGACGTCCCGCTGCTGGAGATCGCGCTGCGCAGGCCTGCGGCTTACATCGGCGCCATGGGCAGCCGGCGGACGCACGAGGACAGGCTGGCCAGGCTGCGCGAGGCGGGCATGACCGAGGCGGAACTCGCCCGGCTGCGGTCGCCGATCGGCCTTGACCTCGGCGCCCGCACACCTGAGGAGACGGCGATCGCCATCGCCGCCGAGCTGATCCAGCTCCGCTGGGGCGGCTCGGGCCGGCCGCTCACCGGGACGACGGGCCGGATTCACCACACCCGGATGGCCAGCGAGGACGAGCTGGACGGGCTCCGCGGAGATCCGGGCAACGGAGTGGAGCCGGAGCACGCGATGCGGACCGCCGCCGAGCCGGGCTGACCGTGCCGCGCAGCGTGGCAGGCGTGCTGCTCGCGGCCGGAGACGGCAGCAGGCTCGGCCGCCCGAAAGCCCTTGTCGAGGTCGGCGGCCAGTCACTCGCGAGCAGGGGAGCCGCGCTGCTGCGGGCCGGCGGTGCCGATCCGGTCATCGTGGTCACCGGCGCGGCGCCCGTCGATCTGCCCGGCGTCCTGGCAGTGCACAACCCGCGCTGGCGCGGGGGGATGGGCTCGTCATTCGCCGCCGGGCTGGCCGAGGTGCCCGCAGGCTGCGCGGCCGCTGTCGTCGCGCTCGCGGACCAGCCCCTCGTCGGGCCGGAGGCGGTTCGCCGTCTCATCGCGGCGTTCGGAACGGGCGCCGGCGTGGCCGTGGCTGCCTATGCCGGCCGCCCGCGCAATCCCGTGCTGCTGGCGCGCGAGCACTGGGTGACGGCGGTGGCGCTCGCGGCCGGCGACGCCGGCGCGCGGCCGTTCCTGCGCGCCCACCCGGAACTCGTCACGCTCGTGGAGTGCGGGGACACCGGCAGCCCGGACGATATCGACACGCCAGCCGACCTCGAGCGGGTGGCACGCCTGATGGCATCCGGCCCCGACGTTCCTGGCTAGGCGGTATCGACCCGGATACCCCATTGATGCGTCACGGTCTCACCCGGCACGATCGTCAGCAGGTCCGTCCCGGTCACGAACGCGTTCGGCGGGCAGGTCATCGGCTCGATCGCCACCGCGCGGCGCCGGTGGGCTGCGTCGAGCGGGTCACCTGTGAACGCCTGCAGCCAGTCGTATCCCGGCCCGGCCCAGAGGGCCACCGTGGTGCCGTCGCGGCTCACGCGGGCCCACGCACGGCCGCTGACGTCCCTGGACAGGCCGGTGAACGCGTGGTCGATGGCGGCGGTGCCGATCGCCGGGCCGGCCTGGAAGTCGAACCCGGTGCCTGCGACCGGCCGCGGCGGGCCGGACGGGATGCCGCGCGCGTCGGCGGGCAGCCAGCTGGCCGCGGGGAGCTCGAGTGTGCACGCATCGACCGGGCCGTCGCCGGCGCGCAGGTACGGATGTGATCCGGTGCCGTACGGCGCCGGGCGGTCGCCGCCGTTGTGGGCGGTGATGGTGACCTCGAGGCCGCCGTCGGCGGCAAGCCGGTACCTGGCGCGCAGCTCGAGCATGAACGGGTATCCGGTCCGGCCGAGCAGCCGGAGCCCGAGCTCGGCGGCGTCCTCGCCGGACTCGACCAGCTGCCAGCCCGCCCACCGGGTGAGGCCGTGGATCGCGTTGCCGTGCGCGGGCTCGGACAGGTCGAGCTGGAGGCTGCTGCCGCCGAAGGAGTAGGCGCCGTGGTCGATCCTGTTCGGCCACGGGGCCAGCAGCTGGCCGGCGCCCGCGGGCGGCAGCTCGTCCGCGCCGTACTCGGTGATCACCGGGACGCCGCGGTGCCGTAGCCTGCGCAGCCCGGCGCCGAGCTCGGTGATCGTCGCCAGGTAATCCCCGGCTCTGATGTCGTGCTGCGCTCCGGTGAGCGGGACGCTGGACCTGGCCATGCTCCCTGACTTGGTCGGCGCTGGCGAGCGAGCCGGCGGGGCTGCTTGGGGAGCGGGGGACCTTCAGCCCCGCCGGCACTTTGCACCCTAGCTGTCGTGGCTCGGCATGGGTGCGAAGTTAAGCAACCCCGCAGTATTGGCCCCGTGCGCCCCGGCCGTCCCTGAAGGCTCACCAGGCGCCGGGCCGCGCTACCCGCGACTGCCGACGTAGCTGGCGAACGCCACGATATTGCCCAGGTAGTGGCCCGTTTTGGGATCGAACACCCCGCCGCAGGTGATCAGCCGCAGCGTCGGCCAGCTCGTGTAGCCGAAGACCCGCACCGTGGGGAAATTCGCTTTCGAGTACAGCGCGACCGAGTACGCCTCGAAGATCGCGGTGCGGCCGCTGTGCAGCCGGACGAAGATCTTCGCGCCCGGCCGCAGCTCGCCGAGGTCGTAGAAGACCGCCGGGCCCACGCTGGCGGCGTCGACGTGGCCGAGGATGGCGGCGGCCCCTGGCTGGCCAGGCGCGGGCCCGTCGTCGTACCAGCTCGTCTCCATCGGGCGGGTAAGCGGCGGGACCGCGATGCTGCCGTTGCCCTGCAGGCCGAGCGGGACGACGCTGGCGTGGACCTTGATCGAGGGAATGTCGATGCTGACCGGAGCCGACCGCGCCAGCGCGGGTCTGCCGTCCCGGTGCGCCCGCTGCACGTCCCGCAGCGCCGCCTCATGTGCCGACGCGGCCCAGGTCGGCGGCAGCGGCGGGGCGGACCAGCGGAGCGTGTTGCGGCCGATGAAGGCGATGATGATCCCGGCCACGATCAGCGTGGCCGAGACGATGTTGAGCCAGCAGATCCGGCGCACCCTGCTGGTCATGCCGGGCGCGGGCAGCGCAGCATAAGCCCTGTTCCCCCGTCAGCGGCGCGAAAGTGATCCGGCACTCATTCCCGCCGCCCGGCGGACTTATGCGGACGCGCTAAGGGGCGATCCTGACCGCGGGAAGCTGCCCGGTGATGTGGCCCGCCGCCGACATCAGCGCGCCCTTCCTGACTGCCTCGGCCGCCAGGACGCCGAACAGGTAGAAGCACGCGGCCTCCTCGCTGCCGAAGAGCTGCAGCTCGTGGCGGTTGCCCTCGGAGGAGTGGAAGACCTCGAACCCCTGCTCGGTCTGCAGCAGGCAGAGCGCGCCCTCGACCTCCTCGCCGATCGCGTACGAGTCGACCGGGATGCCCGCCAGGCTCGCCAGCTCGGCGAACAGCCGCTCGGTAGCGAGCCGGCGGCGGGCGCGCCGCCGCGGCCGGGCCGCCGCGGCCGGCTCGGTGGCGCCGGCCGGGCTGGTGGTGGCCGGGCTGGTGGTGGCCGGGCTGGTGGTGGCCGGGGTGGGCTGACCGGGGGCCGTCAGGCCAGGGGCCGAGGTCCCGGCCCGCGCCCGCCCGGCTTGCGGGGACGGGCCCGCTGCCTTCGGCGCGGGGCCCGGGCCGGCCGGGGGACTGCCGGCCGGGGGAGTGCCGGTCTCGGGAGTGCCGGTCACGGCCTCGGCCATCCCGGTGCGCCCCGGCAATACGGGCGCGGCGGCGATCGGGGCCGACGTTCCATTGGCTCGCCGGGCGGGGCGGCTCGGGTCCGGTCGGGGGCCGTCGGGTGCCAGGTCCTCGCCTGGCCGCCTGGCCTCGGACCGCGGCCTGGACGCGGTGGCGGCGCGCAGCGCGGCGGCCTCGAGTGGCAGCGGCCGCTCGTCGGCAGGCGGCATGGCGATCGTGCCGCTGTGCTCCCGGCTCAGCGCGTAGCCCGGGTCCGGCTGGACCGCCGGGACGGGCCGGTCGGGGACCGGGGTGGCGGGCACGGGGCGGCCCAGCACAGGCCCCGACGGATGCTGCCCGGCCAGGGCCGGGTCGGGCCACGAGTACTGGCCGGCTGGCGGCCCCGCCTGCTGGTAGCCGGGAGAGTCCTGCTGGTGCGCGGCGGCGGGCAGGCCGTATCGCTGCGAGCGGACGTACTCGGGCCGGTCGAGGAGGTAGCTCGCCTGGTCCTGCGGCTCGGGCGGCAGGTACATGGCCTGATCCTGCGGCGATCCGGGCGGCATGTCGGCGGGCGGCGCGGGCGCGCCGGCCTCTGCGGATGCCGCCCGGCGGCGCGGGTACTCGGTCCGTTCTTCGATTATGTCGGTGACCTCGGACCTCGCCGCGACGAGCTCGAACACGCCGCGGTCAACCTGCCAGTAGCCGAGCTGCTCGGCCTGGTAGCCGTCGTGACCCAGATAGCCGATGTGCAGCCGGTCGCCGAGGTCGTCGAGCACCATGCAGCGCTCGCCCCTGAAGACGCCGACCGGCCGCGACTCCCACACCGCCTGAACCTCGCTGATCGGCAGCTGCTTGCGCCAGTGTCCCGTGGCGGGCTCGAAGCCCAGGTCCTCCGGCGGCGGGCAGGCAGCGAAAAGGACGATGTCACCGTCGCGTGGTCCGATGCCCGCCTCAAACGGCGACCCCCGGTACGTCGCCATCAGCCGGTAGCGCACAGTTCGGACCCTTCTGCCGGGCGCAGCCACACCTGGCCGTCGTAACGAGCGATGAAGTCGGTGCCATCGATCGCGATGCGGTGCATCTCGGCGCCGACCGGCACGGGCACCGGGTCGACGTAATACTCGGCCACCTGATACTCACGGGATGCCGTGTAGCCCGTGCCGGTGAACGGGGGCTTCATGGCCCAGTCGCCGCCGCGGCCGGGTGCCATCGCGACCCGGTACGCCTCGGTGCCGACGGCCCGCCACCGCAGCACGTAGATCTCCGCCATCTCCGCGGTGAACTCCGAGCCCTCGTAGTCGAGATTCAGCGCCGCGTGAAACTCGCGCGGGCTGGAGAACGCGCTCTCGGCCACCCGGTGCACAAATCCGGAAATGACGGAACGACGGCCGGTGAGGTACGGCTCTACCATCCGCGGCGGGATGGCCTTGTGCATCAAGGTTCCCGGCTCTATCGCCGCCGGAGCCTGGTCAACAGCTCGCACGCCCGCCCCTGTGCTCGAGACTCACCTGCAGTCCCATGAGACTCTCATATCGCGAAATGCGTCCTCAACTGCTTCTGCCCAGCTTGTGGTGTCTGCGCAAGGCTACCGCCGCGGGCTATCCCGCCGGGTCCGGAGCATGCGAGCGGGGCCGGCCGCGCGGCCATGACGGCCCGCTACAGTGTGGCCGTGACCGAGCTGTCCGCGAGCGATCCGCGGTTCCGCGACGATCGCGGAGACGCCGATCCTGACGTGTCCGCGGCGCTGGCCGGCTACGCAGCGGGTACCCGCACGGAGCACGAGGCACTTACCGCGCTTGCCGCCG
>Ga0335076_10000345_pt1 | contig 42066 bp, 40 predicted proteins | sample Lox_Sample_25_FD_206717 | JGI IMG/M metagenome (GOLD analysis project Ga0335076, IMG submission 206717) | Soil microbial communities from Loxahatchee National Wildlife Refuge, Florida, United States - Lox_Sample_2.5 | ecosystem: Environmental > Terrestrial > Soil > Wetlands | place: USA... | reverse complement strand
CAGACACTTCGCCCGGAGGCGAAATGTGACCGCGCTACCGTATGTGCCATGCACGGCGACGCTGACATAGCCAGCATAGGAGCCCTGATCGCCGATCAGGGGCGAGCGCGCATCCTGCTCGCGCTCGGAGACGGCCGTGCGCTGCCGGCGAGCGTCCTCGCCGACGAGGCCGGCGTCGCGGCGTCGACCGCCAGCGCCCACCTCGGCAAGCTGGTGAAGGGAGGCATGCTCAGGGTCGAGCGCCACGGCCGCCACCGCTACTTCCGCGTGTCCGGCCCGGAGGTGGGCGAGCTGATCGAAGCGCTCGCTCGAATCTCACCCCCCGCGCAGGTGCGCTCGCTCAAGCAGGGGAACAAGGCCCAGGCGGTCCGGTTCGCTCGCACGTGCTACGACCATCTCGCCGGAATGCTCGGGACGCAGTTGATGGAAGCGATGCTCCAGAACGAATTGCTGACGGGCGGGGATGGAGTGTTCGATCCCGACTCGGCACGCGACGATCGACTGGCCGCGCCGGGCTTCGATCTCGACTACCGCCTCACGCCGAGCGGGGTCAGAGCGCTCAAGTCGTTCGGGATCGACCTCGACGCGATGCCGCCGCGCCGCCCGTTGATCAAGTGCTGCGTGGACTGGAGCGAGCAGCGTCACCACCTGGCCGGGTCGCTCGGCGCCGCCCTGGCGGCGCGGATGATCGAACTCGGGTGGGTGCGCAAGGCCGACCGCAGCCGCGCCGTGCACGTGAGCGACATCGGCTACGACGGGCTGCGCGAGCATTTCGGCCTCGAGCTGGCGACGCCCTAGACCGCGAGCCATACTGCTGGAAATGTCCGGTCCGGAAGTCGGCCTCGCCGTTTCGGTGTTCTTCGCGTGCGCGGTGGAGGCCGTCGAAGCACTGACGATCGTGATGGCGGTCGGCGTCACCCGCAGCTGGCGCTCGGCGCTGCTCGGGGTGGGCGCCGCGATCCTGGCTCTCGCCGTGATCGTCGCCGCGCTCGGGCCCGCGATCACCGCACTCCCGATCGACGCGCTGCGGGTCATCGTCGGGGGCCTGCTGCTCGTGTTCGGCCTGCAGTGGCTGCGCAAGGCGGTGCTCCGCTACGCGGGTCTCAAGGCGCTCCACGACGAGGACAAGGCCTTTGCGTCCGAGACCGACGCCGCCCGGGCTGCAGCCCGCGCCGGCAACGGGTTCGACGGCTACTCGTTCACCATCGCGTTCAAGGGTGTGCTGCTCGAAGGACTCGAGGTCGTGTTCATCGTGCTCACGTTCGGAGCCAGCCAGCACAACATCGGCCTGGCCGCCGCAGCGGCGGCCGTCGCGGTGGCGGTCGTCGTGCTCGCGGGCGTGATCGTGCGCGCGCCGCTAGCGCGGGTGCCCGAGAACACGATGAAGTTCTTCGTCGGCGTCATGCTCACCTCGTTCGGCGTCTTCTGGGGCGCCGAGGGCGCGGGCGCGTCGTGGCCCGGTGGGGACGCCGCGTTGCTCGTGATCATCCCTGGCGCCGCGCTCGCCGCGCTCGGAATGGTCAGGTGGCTCCGGCGGGCGCCTCGCCATCAAGCCGTGGGGGAGCCGGCGTGAGCTGGATCGTCCGAGCGGTCCGCGCCGCGTGGGAGTTCGTCGTCGGCGACGACCCATTCACCGCGTTGGGGGTCGTGGTGGCGCTGGGCGCGACCGCTGCGATTGGCGGCGCGGGCGCGCCTGCCTGGTGGGTGATGCCGGTGGCGGCGGTGGCGCTGCTCGGTCTGTCTCTCCGGCGCGCCGCCCGCTGAAGCCCTTGAGGCGGGCGCCGCATCCGGCCCGCGCTACCTCCGGTCGGTGAACGAGGGCAGCTGCAGCGAGAACATCCGCGGTTGCGCCCCCGGGTGTATCGGTCGCTGCACAGGCGCGGCCGGTCTTGGTTCCGGCCTCTCCGCTCGTGGTGTTCGATGGCGACTCCACGGGAGCTTCATCGCAGCCCCTCCCTGTCCGTGGAAGTCCGCTATTTGCGGACCCGTTCCGCCGGTTATACCCCTGCCTCGGCGTTTTCCACCGGCTCCGGTTAGAAACCAACGGGGTCCGCCGGGTCATGTGGTCCCCCGCAGTGCCGCGACCTTTCGCCGTGGCGCGTCCGGCCCCGTTCGCGTTCGTGTCGGTGATCGTGAACATCGCCGACTCTTTGGCGCCGTGCCCGAGCGCGGTCACGGCGGCGGGCAACAGCCTGACCGTCAGCGTCAGCGACTTGCCCGCCTTGACCGACCCGTTCACGGGGCCGAGCTTGTAGCTCTTTGACTTCCGCTTACCGTGCTTCGGCTTCTGGCCGATCAGCTGGATCAGCGTTCCGGTCAGCTTGACCTTTCCTGACTGACCGCACTTGACCGTGAGCGTCAGCGTGGCGGGCTTCACCTTCGGGGCGCCCTTCTTCGGCTTGCCCTTGGGCGCGGCCAGGAGAACCTTGTTCGAGGTCGCCTTGAGCGTGCACTTGGCCGCGGCAGGCGTGGCCGGCGGAGATGCCGGCGCGGTCTGCGTGCCGGCCGGCGCCGGCCGCGGAGCCGGCGGCGTGCCGATCCTGACGCACCGAGAGCTCGCCGTACTCGAGCTGCTCGCCAACGGGCACACCAACCGCGAGATCGCCGCCGCGCTGTACATCAGCCCGAGCACAGCCGGCGTGCACGTGTCGAACATCCTGCGAAAGCTCGGCGCCAAGCGGCGCGTCGACGCCGCCGGCCTCGCCCACAAGATGGGCCTGCTGCCCGTCGCGTGACGCGCGCTTCAGGCGCCCAGCCGAACCGGCAGCGACTTCAGCTGGTTGACGAACGTCGACAGCACCCACGTCGGCGCGCCGGCCGGCTCCATGTTCGGATACCGCGCGAGCGTCTCCTCGAACAGAACCCGCAGCTCGAGCCGCGCGAGCGCCGTCCCGAGGCAGAAGTGGCGACCGCCGGCCCCGAACGCCTGATGTTCGGGGTTGCGTCGTACATCGAACCGGTCTGACTCGGCGTACCGGGCCTCGTCGCGGTTGGATGACACGTACCACATGACGACCTTGTCGCCTTGGCGGATCGGCTGCCCCGCGAGCTGCGTGTCGCGAGTTGCCGTGCGGCTGAAATGGGCGAAGGCGGGGAACATCCGCAGCGACTCCTCGACCGCGCCGGGGACCAGCGACGGATCATCAAGGAGCAGCCGGCGTTGCTCGGGCTGCTCGAGCAACGCGCGCATCCCGCTGCAGTACGTCGCCTTCGTGCTGTCGTTGCCGGCGGCCATCAGCAGGAAGAACCCCATCACGATTTCCTGCTCGTCGAGCTTGTGGCCCTCGACCTCGGCGTGGACGAGCACGCTGGTGAGGTCGTCGGTCGGCCGGGCGCGCCGCTCGGCGATCAGCTGCCGGCAACGGTCGAAGATCTCGGGGATGCTCTGCCCGAGGAGGGTATCGACCCCCTGCGGGCTGATGTCGGGGTCGCCGACCGCGAGCGCCGCGTTCATCAGGCCCGCCCATACGGCGTCGTCCTCGGACGGGATCCCCATGAAGCTGCCGATCACCCGCGAGACGACGGGCTGGGCCACCTCGGTCACGAGGTCACACCGCTCGCGACCCTCGAGGCGATCGAGCACGCCGATCACGATCTTCCTGATCGCCGGCTCGTGCGCCGCGATCCGCTTCGGCGTGAACCCAGCCTGAAACAGCATCTTCAGGCGATCGTGACGGGGTGGGTCCATGCCGATGAACATCGAGCGGATCAGCTTCAGCGGGAACACGCCGACTGCCGTGATTCCCCCGAGCTCGGACGAATACGTCTGCCAATCCCGGCTGACCGTGTGGACGTCGTCGGGGCGAGTCACCGACCAGTAGCCGGGCGCGTCGGGGTAGTCGGGGATGCTCCCCGTCCAGTGCACCGGGCACCCGGACCGGAGCCGGCCGAACAGCTCGTGTGGCGGACCGTCGCGCCACAGGTCGAGTTCGCTGACGAGAACGTCGTCCAGATCGCTGCGCGTCGATGTCACAGCGGGTCGATCCTACTGGCTGGCCCGCCAACCGGTCCAGGTCCTACCGCGCGGCACTCTCCTGCGCCGGCGCCGGGGCGACGCCCGTCCTGTTCGCCGAGGCCGCAACCCCGGCCGGTACGTCACCGTCGACGTACCGCTGGCCGCGCGACCACGACGCGACCGCGGCGACCAGGCACGCGACGATCGCAAACGCGAACGCCTCGTGGAGCCCGTTGCGGAACGGCTCCGAGATCAATTGCGGGAAGAACGAGCGGCCGGTGAGGATGGCCTGCGTGTGCGCAGGCAAGTGCCCGACGACCGTCGAGCCGAGCAGATGCTCGATCGGGTTGTAGCCGAGGAACGCCGCGAACAGGATTGAAACCGGCGGAAGGTTGGCGGCGTGCTCGGCGGCCGCGGACGACACGCCATGCGCCTCGAGCCCGCTCGCCATGGTGTGCGGGAGGGTCGCCGACAGCCCGAGGATCATCAGCGTGAAGAAGATCCCGACTGAGAGCACCTGAGCGGAGTTCTGGAACGTCTGGTTCATGCCGCCGCCGGCGCCGCGGTCGCCCGGCGGGAGGCTGTTCATCACGCCGGCGCGGTTGGGTGAGGCGAACATCCCCATCGAGACGCCGTTCATGAACAGGACCGCAGCGAACACCGGGTAGGCGAAATCGGTCGGGAGCAACCCGAGCAGGAAGAAGCTGATCGCGGCGCTGATCATCCCGCCGGTCGCGAAGCCCCGCGCCCCGAACCGGTCGGACAGGTAGCCCGACGTCGGCCCGGCGAGCAGCATGCCGATCGTCAGCGGGAGCATGTAGATCCCCGCATATAACGGCGTGTCGCTGAAGTCGTAGCCGTGGAGGGGCAGCCAGATGCCCTGGAGCCAGATGATCAGCATGAACATCAGGCCGCCCCGCGCCACCGCTGAGAGAAACGTCGACAGCGTCCCGAACGTGAACGCGCGGATCTTGAACAGCGGCAGACGGAACATCGGATCGGGGACCCGCCGCTCGATCGCGACGAACGCGATCAGGGACAGGATGCCGGATGCGATGAGGGTCAGGACGCGCGGGCTTGCCCAGCCCGTAGCCGAGTCCCCGTACGGACGGATTCCGTACGTGACCGCGATCATGATCAGGATCAGGCCGACGGCAAACGTGATGTTTCCGCCCCAGTCGATCCGAGCGCGCTTCGGCGTGGAGATCTCCTGGAGCTTCAGATAGGCCCAGACCGTCCCGAACAACCCTACGGGTACCGAGATCAGGAACACGAGGCGCCAGTCGATCGGCGCGAGGATGCCGCCGAGCACGAGTCCGACGAACATGCCGCTGACACCCACGATGTTGTTGATGCCGAGCGCCATCCCGCGCTGGTTGGCAGGGAACGCGTCGGTGATGATCGCGGCGGAGTTGGCGAGCAGACACGCCGCTCCGACTCCCTGCACGATCCGGAACGCGATCAGGTAGATCGCGCCGGGCTGCCCGTATAGCCAATCGACGGTCAGAACCAGCGACGCGGCCGTGTAGATCACGAACCCGAGGTTGTAGATCCTGACTCGTCCGTACATGTCGCCGAGCCGGCCAAGGCTCACGATCAGCACGCTGGTCACGATCAGGAAGCCGAAGATCATCCACAGCAGATAGAAGCTGTTGGACGGCACCAGCGGGTCGAGCTTGATGCCGCGGAAGATGTCGGGCATCGCGATCAGCGTGATCGACGCGTCGAGCGTCGCCAGCAACACCCCGAGCGTGCAGTTCGACAGCGCGATCCACTTGTAGTTCTCGCCTCGAGGGTCCGGACGGCGCATTGCGAGGGTTGTGCGCCGTCCGTTGCGTATCGAGGTCATACCTCTACTCTACGCACACCGGATTCCGGTGCGGCGCGATCAGCTGACATCCGGGAACGCCCCTTAGGTGCGCGAGTGGATGTCCGGCTGGGACGTCGTCAGCGGGGCATCCTCGGCCCGCGCGATCTCGAGCACATCCTCGATCGAGGACCGGGAGGCCAGCTCGACGACGCGCTGGAGCAGCATCCGCATCGGCAGAGCCGCCGCTACCCAGCGCGGCGCCACGACTCGACGAGAGCGCCGGGCGATCCCGCGCTCGATCGCATCGATTCCAACCTCGAGCGGGGTCACCCGCGCCATCGGCCGGCGGATCTCCGCGATTCGCTTGGCCGCCGCCGTGCCGAAGCCGACGCGAACCATGTCGGTGTCGAGCTCGGCGAAGTACGCGACGCCGACTCGCGCCCCGGTTGGGGCGAGCTCGATCCGGAGCGAATTCGCGAGCGCCTCGACGCCGGCCTTCGACGCGGAATAGGCGCCTAGGAGCATCGGGTGAACCGCGGCCGCAAGCGATGCGATCGCCAGCGCATACCCGCGCTCGTGAGCGATGTGGGGTCCGGCGGCGCGGAGCGTGTAGTAGACGCCGAGGAGGTTGACGTCGATCGTCCGCTCGAACACCTCCGGGTCGCCGCCGATCAGCGGCAGCTGCGCCGCCACTCCGGCGTTCGCGACCACGACGTCGAGGCCGCGAAGGCGCTCGGCCGCGGCCTCGACCGCGGCCTCCACCTGGTCGCGGTCGCGCACGTCGCAGACGACCGCAAGCGCGTCGCCGCATCGCGCCGCCGTGCGCGCCAGCTCGTCCGGCTCGATTCCGGCGAGCACGACCCGGGCTCCTCGCTCGTGGAGCCGCTGCGCGGTGGCGGCTCCGATTCCGCGAGCGGCGCCCGTGACCAGCACCCGGCGACCTGACAGATCTGAAGTCATCGAGGGCCGGACGATACGCCGCTCAGTCGAACGTCGAGCCGATCACGCCTATGCGAACTCGGCGGGGCGCTGGAACATGATCTCCGGGATAACGCAGTTCGGCGAGAGCCGAAGCAGGAACCGGAGGCCCTCCGCGATGTCGTTCGGCCGGAGCATCTCCTCGGCGGGGATCCTGCCCTTGACGTACTCGGTCATGTCGGTGTCGACGAACCCGGGGGCAAACGCGACCGACTTCACGCCGTCTCGGACGAGCGCCCGGTTCATCGCCATGGAGTAGGCGGCGACGGCGGACTTCGTCGCCGAGTACACGGACAGCCAACGATCGGGCATCTTGCCCGCGATCGAGGCCATGTTGACCACGAGCGCGTTCCCGTGCTCGGCTCCGGCCGCGCGGAGCAGCTCCGCGCACTCGCGGTAGAACAGGACGATCGCGCGCACGTTCACGTCGAGCTGGAGGCTGACGTACTTCGCCTGTTGCTCGGTGGCGACGGCGCCCACCCCCACCCCGGCGTTGTTGACGAGCACGTCGAGGCGCCCGTAGCGCTCCCGGTGGCGCCGTACAACTTCGCAGATCGCCTCCTCGTCCCTCAGGTTCGCGGCGATGTGCTCCACCTCGAACCCCTGCTCTTTGAACTCGCCGGCGGTGACCTCGAGCGTGTCGGGGTTGCGCGCGGTGATCGTCAGGGCGAAGCCCTCCTCGCCGAGCGTCTGCGCGAGCGCGCGTCCGATCCCGCGGGAGGCTCCGGTCACGATCGCAGCGCGGTCTGGCATCGCGGGAACCCTAGCGAGTGGACGGTCCGGTCAAGTGTCGGTCGCAACTGCCGATCACGTGCATAACCGGTTCCTTCGTGACAGTCGGCACACGTTGCCTTTTCTTAACGGATTGGTCAGCGTTTTGGCCACGGCGACCGGGTACCGTGACCTCGAACCCGCCGTCTCATGCTTCCTTGAAGGAGGGAGCAATGCTCGATCGTTGCCCAACCTGCGGAAAGACAACCGGCACCCTGATGGAGACCCATCCGGACCGGCCAGGCCTGATGGAGATGCTGTCGGGCGAGCATGGCGAAGCGCACCGGATCATTGTGACCGTCGCGCTTTGCATCATCGCCGCCCTCGCGATCGTCGCCACCGAAGCCCTGTTCTTCCACTAGTCACGCACACCCAGATCCATTTCCCGGGCCGTTCGGCCTCCCTCGTATCCAGCCGGGTAAGCTGCCGCCCGCTGCCCGCGTCGCGGGCGCACTCCAAGGCAGCGGGACACGGCACGAGAGGAGCAGCATGCGCGTTGATTGGTACGGCCAGTCCGCCTTTCGCTTGAGCGGACAGGACGGCGCGGTCTTCATCGATCCGTTCGGGGACGTCTCTGGGTTCGCGTCGAGCGGCGTGAAGTTCGAGTACCCGCCGATCGACGGCATTGACGCGGACCTGCTCCTCGTCACGCACGAGCACCTCGATCACAACGGCGTTGAGACCGTCGGCGGCGACCCACCGATACTGCGCTCGACCGCGGGGCGCCTCGAGTCTCCGCTCGGCGAGGTCGTCGCGATCGCCTCCGAACACGACGAGGCCGGGGGCACCGAGCGTGGCCCGAACACGATCTTCGTGTTCAAGCTCGACGACCTGCGGATCGCCCACTTCGGCGACTTCGGCCAGCGCTCGCTGCGCGACGAGCAGGCCGATGCGATCGGTCAGGTCGACCTGCTGTTCCTGCCGGTCGGCGGCGGGCCGACGATCGGCGCCGAGCAGGCCGCCTCGATCGCGCATCGCCTCGCTCCGAGGTGGGTCGTGCCGATGCACTACCGCACACACCGGATCGGCTTTCTCGAGCCGGCCGACGCGTTCCTCGAGAAGATGCCGTACGTCGAGCGCCTGTCGGAGACCGGCTTCGACACCGACGCGCTCCCCGACGACGGGGGTCCGCGGGCCGTGGTGCCGGCGGCGCCCTAGCGCGAGGCGGTCGCGCTCACGCTCACGCCGTTGGCGAGCGCTTCACGCCCGACCCGCTGCAGGTCGCGCAGATAGTCCAGGTGCGCGGCCCAGGCCGGATCGTCGTCGAGGTCGCGCGCCATCCGCATCGTGTCGAGGTGCGCATCGAGGAGCTCGTACAAGAGCTCCGTGACGTATCCGCCTGTCGTGACCGCACTCCTGTTTGTGTCCAACACCGCTCAGCCCTCCATCAAGCAGTCGTCAAAGGATGAACGTCGGGTCGGACGTCAGGCTTGCGCAAACGACCAGATTTCGAACGATTGTGCGCGTAGCGGCCATTTGCGCAATGCATGTATCTCGGGCGGCCCGGCCGCCTCTGTTTCGTCATCGGTCGGAGGGGCGACCGGCCAATGACCAAAGGAGCAGCAGATGAGCGCCAATTTCCTCAGCAGCAACCACTGGGTCCACTTCACCGACTCCGAGCAGCGCCAGGTGTATGTGCTGTCCGGGACCGTCATCCTCGATCCACCGCTGGTGGGCCCGCAGGACGGCAGCCGGTGGCAGCGGGGGACGACGGACTTCGACATCACGCTGCCTGACCTTCCGGAAGGCCAGGGCCTCGTGATCGAGCAGTGGGCGCCGACTGTCGTCCTCGGCTCGATTCAGAACGATGGCGTAGCCGAGAATGCCGGCTGGGCGGTGGACGACTTCAACCTCGAAGTCAGCGGCGAGGCCTCAACGGTGGTCACCCCGACGTTCAACTACGCGGTCGGCGACACGGACGGGTACATGATGCGCGTCGCCTACTCGGTCACCGTGGTCGGCTACTACGCGCCGCTACCGATCATCGAGTAGTTACGAGACGCGAGGCCCCGCGCGAACCGCGCGGGGCCTCGCGCTCTAACCTGGGACTGTGAGTCCGTACGACGACGACGACGATTGGGTCGGCACCCCGCCCGAGGGTCATTACACGCGGGACCGCGCCGACCCCGAATTCTGGTGGCGCCAGCGCCCGGTCGCGATCGGTGGCGCGGCCCTCGGGTTGATCGTGATCGTCTTGATCGTGATCGCGCTCTTGCGCTGAGCTACCTGCTGGCCTCGCGCACTGCCGCCTCGGCATCGCGCACCGCCTGTTCGGCGGCCTCTGCCTCGGTCGTCGCGGCCTCGAGATCGGCCTCGGCTTCGCGGAGCGCCTCCGCGGCTCGGTCGCGCTTCTCGTGCGCGATCTGTGCGGCCCGCTCGGCCCGTTCGGCGCGCCGCCGCGCCTCGCGCTCGGTGGCGCGGGCGGCTTTGCGCGCCTCCTCCTGAGCGTTGGCGCGTTCGCGGGCTGAGCGGTCCTGCTTCTTCTGCTCGGGCTCGGCGGCCTTCTTTGATGCCGGCGCACGGCGGGCGGGAGCGGGCGCCGGGGTCCCGCCACCGAACGCACCCAGACCCACGTGGCGCAGCTCGCGCTCGAGGCGCCCTCCGCTGACCTGCTCGCGCGCGTCGTCGTCGAGCGCGGCGGCGTGCAGCGTTTCGGACACCCGCTCGACCATTGTGTCGCTCAATTCCTCGCCATCGGAGCTGAGCAGCCCACGGGCGGCGTCGGTCAGCTTTGCAACCGCGAGCCGTTCGCGCTCGACCGCGCCGCGGAGCGAGGCTGCGTCGCCCCGGCCGGCGAGCACGTCGTCCTGGGCCGCCCGCAGCCCGTCGCCGGCCTCGAGCAGCTCGGCCATCGGCTTGCGCTGCGTCCGGACCAGCTGGTTGACCGCCCACGCCGCCACCGACGGCTTCTTGAGCGCCGCGACCTCGCTCGCCCCGTCGCGGTTGCCGGCCTTGCGCAGCTCCCGCGCCAGGGCGGTCCGCTCGGGGATGAACTGGTCGAGCGCCAGCCCGTAGAGGTCATCGACGTCCATCCCGCCCATACTGCCAGGGGGACAACAACCCCGTTAACCCAACACTCGCCACCCCCCGGGAGCCGAATCCATATTCGTCGGTGCCATGCAGGGACGAATATGCATTCGGCCCCCCGTTAGGGGTCGAGTGCGCGGCTATCGGTGCTGGCGGGCGCCAGGCACCGGCCCTACGCGCCCGGCGCCAGCAGGCCCGGGATCCAGGATGTCCCGGCAAGCGGCACCCGCGCCATCGCCGCCGCCTCGATCGTCAGCGCCACCAGGTCCTCGGGCTCGAGGTTCAGCAGGTGCGACTTCCCACACGCCCGCGCCAGCGTCTGCGCCTCCAGAGTCAACGTCCGCAGGTAGTTCGCCAGGCGACGGCCTCCCTCGACCGGATCGAGCCGGGCCGCCAACGACGGGTCCTGGGTGGAGATGCCGGCGGGGTCGAGCCCGGCCTGGTAGTCGTCGTAGTAACCCGCCGCGGACCCAATCGCTCGGTAGGCCTCATCGTGCTCGGGCGCGTTGTCACCAAGCGCGATCAACGCGGCCACCCCGATCGAGACCGCGTCGGCCCCCAAAGCCAGTGCCTTCGCCACATCGGCGCCGGTTCGGATCCCGCCCGACACGATCAGCTGCACCTTCCGATGCATGTCGAGCTCCATCAGCGACTCCACCGCCTGCGGGATCGCCGCCAGGATCGGGATCCCGACGTGCTCGATGAACACGTCCTGGGTGGCGGCGGTACCGCCCTGCATGCCATCCAACACGATCGCATCCGCCCCCGCCTTGACGGCCAAAGCCACGTCGTAGTACGTCCGGGAAGCGCCGACCTTCACGTAGATCGGGATCCGCCAGTCGGTGATCTCGCGGAGCTCCTCGATCTTGATCTCGAGGTCGTCGGGCCCGGTCCAATCGGGATGCCGGCACGCGCTCCGCTGGTCGATCCCCGGTGGCAGATCCCGCATCTCAGCCACCCGGTCTGAAATCTTGTGCCCCAGCAGCATCCCGCCGCCGCCCGGCTTCGCGCCCTGCCCCACGACCACCTCAATCGCATCCGCGCGCCGCAGGTCGTCGGGGTTCATCCCGTAACGGGAAGGCAGCAGCTGGTACACCAACACAGAAGAATGCGTGCGCTCCTCGGGCGTCATGCCGCCGTCGCCGGTCGTCGTCGACGTGCCGACCGCCGTCGCGCCCCGGCCTAACGCCTCCTTGGCCGGACCCGACAGCGCGCCGAAGCTCATCCCCGCGACCGTGATCGGGATGTTGAGCCTGACGGGCTCGCGCGCGTATCGGGTCCCGATCACGACGTCGGTCGCGCATTTCTCGCGGTACCCCTCGAGCGGATACCGCGACACCGACGCGCCGAGGAACAGCAGGTCGTCGAAATGAGGAACGCGACGCTTGGCCCCGAACCCGCGGATGTCGTACATGCCCTCGCGCGCGGCGCGCTGGATCTCCGCGATCACGTTCCGGTCGAACGTGGCCGACTCGTGCAGTCCGGGGTGCCAGCCGCCGTTCAGAGACCCGGAGGACACCGCCATCAGTACGCGCCCAGATTGTCGACGTGGAAGTTGTAGAGCTTCCGCGCCGAGCCGTAGCGGCGGAACTCCGCCGGATCGACGTCGTCGAACCCTGCCCGCGCAAGGAGCTCGAAGATCTGGTCGACATGCTCGGGGCGCATCTCCTTCTCGATGCAATCGGCGCCAAGCCCGGCCACCGAGCCGCGGACGTACAGCCGCGCCTCATACAGCGAGTCCCCGAGCGAGTCGCCCGCGTCGCCGCACACGACAAGCGCGCCCCGCTGAGCCATGAACGCGCTCATATGCCCAACAGAACCCCGCACGACGATGTCCGCGCCCTTCAAGGAGATCCCGCACCGCGCGGACGCGTCGCCGTGGATCACGAGCAACCCACCGCGGGCGGTCGCCCCTGCGGACTGCGAAGCGCTTCCCTCGACCACGACGGCGCCCGACATCATGTTCTCGGCCACGCCGACGCCGCAGTTCCCGCGCACGCGAACCAACGCGAGCTTATTCATTCCGGCGCAGTAGTAGCCGACGTGCCCTTCGATCTCGACTTCGTACGGCGCGTCGAGCCCAACCGCGATCGCGTGGCGTCCACCCGGATTCGTGACCACCACCCGCGCTCCGGCCCCGTTGCCTGAATGCAGGGCCTGATTCAGCTCCCGAACGGAAACCGAAGCGAGGTCAAACGACCACAGCGCTTCGCGCGCGAGTTGAGGCCCGTCTACCGTGGCCATCACGCCACCAAGGAAGCGGTGCCCCAGCTGTAGACGTGCCCCGGTGCCGGCTCCCACAGCACCGCGTCTTCGGCCCCCGGCAGCACGGCGATCGCCCGGTACTCGGACGCCATCGCCACCCACTCATCCGTCTCGGCCATCACCGCGGGCTTGCATGCGATTGGATCGCGCAGCACCGCGAAGCCGTCGGCCGTCCCGACCGCGAACGTGTAGAACCCGTCCAAATCCGAGAGGCAGCCCTCGAGCGCCTCCTCCAGAGAAGCACCCCCGCGGAGCCGCCAGGTCAGGTAACCGGCGGCCACCTCGCTGTCGTTCTCAGTGCGAAAGACCATGCCCTCGCGCTGCAGCGTGCGCCGCAGGCGGTTGTGATTCGACAACGAGCCGTTGTGGACCAAGCACAGATCCAGGCCGGTCGAGAACGGATGCGACCCCGCGGTCGTGACGCGGCTCTCGGTCGCCATCCGCGTGTGGCCGAGCGCGTGGCTGCCGGCGATCTCGTGCAGCGCAAACTTCTCGACGAACCGCGTCGGGAGGTCCGCCTCCTTGTAGATCTCGATCGACCGACCGGCGCTCATCAAGGTCAGTTCGGGGCGGCACTCGAGCAGCCACGCCTCGGCGGCCTCCGCCTCGGCCGCGATCACGAATACCGCGTGCGTCGCCCGCACGCGCGGAGGCAGGGCCTCGCCGAACTCGACCTCGAGCTCGACACGAACCGCCTCCCAGTCGGGCGCCGCCGAAGGCGAGTGCAAAGACACCTTGCACCATCCGGGCGGCGCCGGGTCGCGATAGAACGCGACGCCCGCGCTGTCCGGACCGCGGTCCGACAGCTGCCGGAGCATGCTCGACAGCTGCGTACCGAGCTGCTCACGAAGCGTGGCCGACTTCGTGTAAAGACCTGCTATCCCACACACGTCGCGGTGAGGCTAGACCCTGCGCCTGACTGGTCCAATGGCCTCGACGGGCACACTTTCAGCTGCGAATGTGGCTGCGGGCTCTACTTCTTTATGCGTTCTTAGCGCCCCGCACGGGCGAATCGCACACGTCCCCTCACGGCGGAGACCAGACTCCGACTCGCTTCTGGGCCCGCCGCACCACGTGCAGCGCCTCGCGCAGGTCGCTGCGAGCGATCGGAGCCAGCTCTTCGGGGTCGACGAGGTTGTCCGGTGGGATCCCGGCTTGCACCTGCGCGGCGTGGTGATCGAAGCGAATCCCGGAGATGACCACGAATGCCTCGCGGAGCGCGTCCGCCTCCGCGCCGTCGAGGCCGCCGACGCTTGCCACCGCTTCGATCCGGTCGACCGTCGGGGAGATCGTGACCCCGTTTGCGAGCGCGTAGAAGCGGACCAGATTGACGAGCGGGATGATCGCCCCGCGCTTCAAATCCAACTTGCCCGGCGGATCGCCGTCGTGGCCGGTGGCGAGCTGGCCACGGAACCCGAGCGCCACCGGGTATCCGGTCGCGGTCCGCGCCATCAGTCGCATGAACTGGGCGTGCCGGCGGGCGGCCCGGATCCGGGCCGTCAGCTCGGCGGTGACGGCCAGTCCTCCCGCGGTCGGCCGAAAGTCGAACGACACGCTGGCACGGATCAGATGCGACTCGTCGGGCTCGGTCAGGCAGTCATCGAACGTCCGCAACCAGCCCTCCTTGGACATCCGCCACAACCGGTTGCCCGCGAGCACGCCGTTGTTGTCGAGCCCGATTCCGCACCTGACCAGCCCGTTGTTGACGTCCTTCCCGAGCTGCTCGAAGTACCCGTCGACGTCCGCCGCCGACGCAGGCTCCACGTTTCCGTAAGCGAGCGCATTGTCCTGGTCGGAGGCAAGCGTGAACTCTCGGCGGGCCGCGCTCCCGAGATCGAGCCACGCCCACGCGACGGGTGCCGGCCCGCGGCTCCAGATCGAGAAGTCGATCAGGCGCGCCACCACCGTGTCCTGCTGGAGACTGAGGACCTGGCCGAGATCGCGAGGGAGGACGCCCGCCCGCTTGAGCAATAGGAACAGCTTCGGAATCTCCTCCGCGGCTCGCACCAGCGTGTCCTCGTCGGGGGCACCGAGGAGCATGTGGCGCAGAGCGATCGGGCTTCGCGCGTCGAGCCCGAGCAGGTCGTGAGCGGACAGAAGGCCGCAGATCTCCCCGCCCTCGAGCACGGCCAGGTGGTCCGCACCAGCCGCGAGCATCTCGACGGTCGCCTCGACCGCAAGCTGCGTCGGAGGCACCGTCGGCACCGGGCTCCGTGCCGCGGCGCGTGCCGGCGCGTCGAGCGGTACGCCGTCGGCCACGAGCGCGGAGCGGACGCTCGCGTCGGTCACGATCCCGATCTCCCCGTCCTCGAGGCGGATCAGCAACGCCGAGACCCCGTCGGTGCCAAGCCGTGCGGCGGCCGCTCGCACCGATTCCTCAGGCCCGCAAAACTCCGCGCGGCCCATGATCAGCGACACCGGCGTGGTGCCGATGTCCGGCAATCCGTGGACGGTATGCCCGGCGATCGTCAGGCGTTTCCGCATCGAGTTCGCGACGTACGCGGCTCCCGCCTCGGTCCCGAGGATCCGCCGGCCGGCGTCGGCGCCGAACAGCGCGCACGTCGACGGCTCGCGGGCGCGGACCGTGAAGGCGGGCGCCATTCCGGTGAGCAGCGACGGATGCCCGAAGCACTCTCCGGGCTCGAGTACCTGGATCGGCTCGCCCTCGTGGACTATGTCCATCGAGCCGGTGCGGATCACCCACAGCCCCTGAGTCGGCAGTCCGTCCTCGACCAGCACCGACTCCCCGGTGTCGTAGGCGTGCTCGACCGCGCCGGCGGCGAGTGTTCGCAGCTCGCCCGGATTCAGCGCGTCGAAGGGCGAGTAACGGGCGAGGAATGTGTCCAACTGCTCCATGTCGAACCCCGCAATTGTGTGCGCATCTTGCCTGGGACGTGCACCGGCCACGTGGGAGCCTAACCGCGGCTAAGTACAACCAGGTTTTTGGAGGTCACATGGCGAACGTGCCGTCGGCGGATCACGACGAGCTCGTCTACGAGTCCGGCGGGTTGCCGAAGACGACGAACTGGTGGGGCGCGTTCGTAATCGGGCTTGCCGGAACCATTCTCGTCACCGGAATCGCCCCGGTGATGGTGACCGAGCTCGGCGCCTCGTCGGTCCCGGTCATCGTCATCATCACGATCAGCGGCTATTTGGTGTGCCTGCTGCTGGCCGAGCTGTCGGCGATGATGCCCGACCGTTCGGGTGGCCTGCCCTCATACGCGTATCCGGCGTACAAGGACAGGTGGCCGCGGTTCGCCGAGCACGTGAACGGCTTCACGGCCTGGGCGTACTGGCTGGGCTGGTTCCCGGTGGCGCCGCTCAACATGATCCTGGCCTCGTACTACATCGTCGACCGCTTCAAGCTCTCGACTGCCGGGTTCACGCCGATCCACACGCCGATCGCCTGGTGGACGCTCGGCATCTCGATCGTCGGTCTGCTGGTCCTGGCGGTCCCGGCGGTGAGGGGGCTCCGGTTCGGAACCGTGTTCGCGACCACGCTCGCATTGCTGTCGATGATCCCGCTGACGTTCCTCGCGATCGCCTGGATTTTCAACCCGTCCGCCGTCGACTTCGGCTGGCTGTGGCACTTCCGCCACACCGACGGCTCGGGCTTCTTCACGCCGCTGTTCGGCCACGGCTGGCTGACGCTGTACATCGCTTTCTCGTTCCTGCTGACGTGGAACGTGATCGCCATGGAGGCGGCCGCCTGCTACATCGGCGAGACCAAGAACCCCGACCGCGACGCCAAGATCGCGATGAACCTCGAGGGCCTGTACGGGCTGTTCATCTACACGATGATCCCGATCGCGTTCATCATCGTGCTCGGCCTCCCCGCGCTCGGCAACGCGGCGCTGGTCGACCCGAAGACGATCTTCGTCCACTACGCCGCGGCCGTGTTCGGGACCGGCACCGGCTCGAGCATCCTCGAATGGCTGATCGCGATCATGCTGATCCTCGCGCTGATCCTGTCGGCGCTCAATGCGATCACCGGCACAGCCCGGTCGCTTCACCAGATGTCGACCGACGGCCAGTTCCCGCGCTTCTTCCAGCGCGTAAACAGCCACGGTGTGCCGAACCGCGCGATGTGGTTCAACGTCGCGTGCTCGATCGCGGTCGTGTTCATGGGCGGCGCGGTCGAGATCTACACGTTCTCGAACGTCGGCTACCTGGCGGCGTTCATTCCGGTGCTGATCGGCTACTTCCTGCTCCGCAAGCACCGCCCGAACGTGCGCCGGCCGTTCAAGCTGCCCGAGTGGATGAAGTACGTCGCGCTCGTCATCGCGGCGGTGTACGCGATCATCTACTTCTATGGCGGCCCGGTATACGCGAACTGCACGTGTAACGCGGCGGGACGCAAGACGCTGCCCTACTACTTCATCGGCTGGGCCGTTCTGCTGTCCTACCTGCTGTTCTACGCCTACCGGAAGCGAGTGGAGGACAAGCGGCCGGCCCCGGCAGAGGAGATGGTCGGGGCGACCCCGGCACCAATCGCAGGTGCGTCGGACCCGTGAGCTCGACGACAACGGTGAGCAAGGCGAATCCGCCTAGCTCACCGGACGGTCCGTTCGAACGGATCCTGCTCGCCTCGGAAGGCCGCCCGATCCCGAACGCCGTGATCGATCGCGTGGTCGAGATGGCGCGGCCCTCGGATGCCAGCGTCCGCGTGTTCTCGATCGCGCGCGTTCACGGCGTCGCGTTCGGGATGCAGACCCCGGGCCTGCTCCCGACGAAGGCCGAATGGAAGGAGCAGCGCGAGATCGTCAGCAAGGCGGTCAAGCGACTCGAGCGCAAGGGCATCGACGCCGACGGACACGTGGTCGGGACCCGCAAGTCGACCAAGCGGATCCTCCAGGAGGCCGAGTTCGCCGGGTGCGACGCGATCGTGATGGCCGCCGACCCCGACCGCAATCGCGTCGTCGGCGACTTCATCTGGTCCCAGGAGCCCCAGCGGGTCCGCCGCAAGGCGAAGATCCCGGTGTTCCTGGTGTCCGAAGAGGCTTAGGGGCCGCCTACGGCGGCGTCCATGGGGCCGTTCCGCAGGGCATCCATGCCCTGCGTGCGGAACCGGCCCTACGGACGCCGAGCGCCAGCGAGACGTCTAAATCTCTAAATACCCCGTGCAGCCGCCGGGCGTCCGTGGAGCCGGGCGAGCTTGATCGCGAGCTCCAGCGACAGCAGGTCGTCCTCGTCGAGGTGCAGCCCCGTGAGCTCCTCGATCCGACCCAGGCGCTGGCGCAGCGTGTTCGGGTGGATGAACAGCTCGCGCGCCGACTCGATCACGCTGCGGCGCTCGGCGAGATACCGCTCGAGCGTGTCGAGCAGCGCGGTTCGCCGCTTGGCGTCGTAGTCGATCAGGCGGTCGACCGCGGCCCGCATCCGGTCGTGTGGGGCGTTCTCGGCGGCGATGTGGACCAGGTATCTGTAGGCGCCGACCTCGGCGTATCCGATCGCGCCGCCGTCGCCGAGCAGCGCGCGCCCGATCATCGTCGCGTCGAGCGCCTGGCGGTAGGCGCGGGCGGAGTCGGGAGCTGACGAGTGCAGCTCGCTCAGGCCGATTGCCGCCCCCCGGCGCCGGCCGAGCTCGCGGCACTGGCGAACCACCTCTTCGATCCGCTGCGGATCCCGGGACCCGAGTGACAGCACCGCCCGGACCGGGCCCGGCCCCGCCTCGACCGCCGTTCGCGGCGCGAGGTCGGTGAGGTCGCGCCCCAATACCTCGGCGGTGGCCCGCCACTCGCCGGAGCCGTGCTCGTGGCCCGCGGCAGGCTCGGCGCACAGCATCAGGTACGGCCGCGAAAGGTCGCACCGGACCTCGCCGGCCTTGGTTGCCGCGAACGTCGTCGCGCCCGCGGCGAGCGCCTCGAACAGGTCCTTGACGATGTTCGAGTTGGTCAGCCCCTCGATCAGCTCGGCGCGCTTGATCGCGATCGCAGCCAGGTGGGCGATCGCCCGCGCCATCTCGGTGTCCTCGCCGGTGAACGGCCGGCGCGGACGAGCGCCGGCGCACAGCAAGCCGAGCCGCTCGCCGCCCGACACCAACGGAGTCACCAGCAAATCGGCCACGTCCAGGCCCGGCCACAACGTTCGCGCAGGCGGCCGGGAAGCCCGCGCATCGAAGGCCGCCAGCAGCAGCGCGGTCGCCGACAGCGCCTCGGGCTCGGCGGTCGTCTCGGGCGAGGAGGACAGCAGCTGAAGACCGCTGCCGTCGCGGTCCAATCGGTAGAGCTGGCATACCTCGGCCCCGAGCAGGCGCCGCATCCCGAGCGTGACCGCGCGCCCGATCTCACCGGCCTGACCTGCAGTCGCGACATCCTGCGCGAGTCCGGACAGGCTGTTGAGCGCATCCACGCGCCGTCGCTGCTGGTCGTACAGCTGCGCGTTCTCGATCGCACCCGACACGAGCGACGCGATGTGCACCAGCAGCTTGAGCGTGTCCTCGGTGAACTCGCGCGGCGCCTCGGTGTGGAGCACGATCACGCCGATCGTCTCGTTCGCGCGCGAGACGATCGGGACCGCGACCATCGACTGGAACCGCTCCTCCTCGAGTATCGGGAAGAACTTCATCCGCGGGTCGGCCATCGCGTTGTCGCGGATGAACTCGGGCTGGCGGTGGCGCGCAACCCACCCCGTCAGCCCTTCGTCGAGCCGCATCTGCACCACGCCGACGGCGCTGTCGTACACGGGCGACGCGGCCCGGATCGTCAGCACTCCGTCCTCGAGCAGGTAGATGAAGCAGGCGTGGCAGTCGGTCGCCTCGGTGGCCAGGTCGACGATCCCCTGCAACATCGGGCCGAGCTCGATCGACGAGCCGACGAGGTTGATCACCCGGTACAGGGTGCGGTTCTCTTCGCGAAGCCCGCGGGCCTCAGAGGTAGCCGTCAGGAAATGCCTCCCTATGCGCGTATCGCTATGTGCGAAGCGCACATCCTAGACCTAGATACCCAGTGCCCGTGGCCATTGCCGGATACCGGTGCGCGGGGATATACAACGCACATGGCTATAACAAATGAGCATCTCGTAGAGGTCGCGCCGCAAGTCAGCGACGCCAACGACGTCCGGCGGGTCATCAGCGAACGTCAGATCGAGTTTCTGTTCGCTCAGTTCGTCGACATGCACGGCAAACCGAGTGCCAAGCTCGTCCCGGCGCACCACATCGACGACCTGCTCAACGACGGGGCGGGCTTCGCCGGGTTCGCCGCCGGCGACATCGGTCAAGGCCCGCACGATCCGGACATGATCGCGATCCCCGACCCGACGACGCTGACGATCCTGCCGTGGCGGCCCAACGTGGCGCGGTTTGCCTGCGATGTGACGGTCGAGGGCGAGCCGTGGCCGTTCTGTCCGCGGACGATCCTGCGAAATCAGCTGGCGCGCGCCAAGGAGCTCGGGTTTGAGCTGAAGATGGGCGCCGAGCTCGAGTACTTCCTCGTGCGCCGGCGCGACGACGGCACGATCGAGGTGGCCGACAAGCTCGACACGCTCGAGCTGCCCTGCTACGACATGCGCGCGCTCACCCGCAACCTCGACTTCGTCTCGCAGGTCTCGAAGGCGGTTACCGGACTCGGGTGGGACAACTACGCCACCGATCACGAGGACGCCAACGGCCAGTTCGAGCAGAACTTCCAGTATGACGACGCGCTGACCACGTGCGACCGCGCTGTGTTCTACCGCTACATGGTCGAGTCACTGGCGCAGGAGCGCGGGCTGATCGCGACCTTCATGCCCAAGCCGTTCGCCAACCTGACCGGCAACGGCTGCCATTTCCACGTCAGCCTGTGGTCGAACGGCGAGAACGTGTTCGAGCGCGATCCCGCCGACGATCCCCGCGGGCTGGGCCTGTCCGACCTCGCCTATCAGTTCATCGGAGGCCTGAAGGCGAACGCCAAGGCGTACATCGCGGTCACTGCCCCGACTGTCAACTCGTACAAGCGGCTGATCGTCGGCGCGCCGACGAGCGGCGCGACGTGGGCGCCGGCGTACGTCAGCTATGGCTACAACAACCGCACCCAGATGCTCCGCATCCCGGACGCCGGCCGGATCGAGGACCGGACCGTCGACGGCTCGTGCAACCCGTACCTCGCGGCGACCGCGATGCTCGCCGCGGGCCTCGACGGAATAGAGCGCGGCCTCGACGCCGGCGAGCCGAACTCGGCGAACCTGTACGAGATGCACCCCGACGAGCGCGACGCGGCCGGCATCGAGCTGCTGCCCGCCAACCTGCTCGACGCCGTTCGCGAGCTCGAGAAGAACGACGCGTTGCGGGCCGCGTTCGGCAAGACCCGTGACGGCGACTACATCGACTACTACGCGAAGGTCAAGCGGCGCGAGTGGCAGGCAGCGCACGAGCAGATCACCCAGTGGGAGCTCGACCGGTACCTGCAGCTGTTCTGAGCAACTAAGCGCGAGCCGACACGCTCCCGGGCGCCGGGACGTCCCTGTTCTGGGGAGCGAACTCGCTCGCGATGAACGTCGCGCCCTGCGGGTCGGCGATGATCGTCATCCGGACCCAGGGCGCGTCAAACGGCGGCGCCAGGACCTTCCCGCCCAGCGCGAACGCCTTCTCCGCGGTCGCGTCGGCGTCGTCGGTCGCAAACGTCACACCCCAGTGCGCGGGGACGTCGGCGTGGTCGTCCGGAAGCGGCGCGATCGTCGCGACGACGTCGATGAAACCGCCCGGCGCGCCCATCGCGCCCATGCGCTCGCGCGTGCCCGGATTGAGGAGCTCGAGGTGGTCGCCGTATCCGGGCACCGTCCACGCCTCGACGCCGCGCGGCATCGAAAGCGTCTCCCACCCGAACACCGCGCCGTAAAACGGCTTCGCGCTTTCGGGGTTGCGGGTGTTCAGGTTGTTGAAGTTCACCGACCCGGCCTCGTTGACGATCCGCGACCCGCGGTGCCGCTTGGGCTCCCACACCGAGAACACCGCCCCCTCGGGGTCGCTAAACACCGCCATGCGACCCGCATCCATGACGTCGAACGGCTCCATGAGCACGCTGCCCCCGGCTTGTGTGACCTTGGTGGCGGTCTCGTCGGCACTGTCGACCCAGACGTAGGTATTCCAGGCGGCCACTGGCGGTGCTCCCTCGGGGACCGAGCCGATCCCGGCGACGTCGCCGCCGCGGAGCCGCGCCATGAAGTACCTGCCCTTCATGTCGTGCGGCATCACGTCCTCGATCTCCCAGCCGAACAGGTCGCGATAGAACGCGACCGCGGCCTCCGGGTCCGGCTGGTTGGTGTCGACCCAGCACGGGACGCCTGGGATGTAACGGTCTAGCTCGGGCATGAGTGCTCCTTTGAGTCCGCTGACGGTGCCCGGGACCGTAACCGCGTTTTAGGTCAGGATCGGTCCTCTAACGCCGGATTCGGGCGCTGCGTCAGGCCGCACGGGGAAGCATCTCGCGCGGGGACTTCAGCGCCGCGCAGAAGCGCTCGACAACTTCAGGATCGAACTGAGTCCCGGCACAGCGGCGAAGCTCGGCGACCGCGCGCTCGGCATCCATCGCCTCGCGATAGGGGCGGTCGGTCGTCATGGCGTCGAACGCGTCACATACCGCGATGATGCGCGAGCCGAGGGGGATCTCGCGGCGCGCGAGCCCGTCGGGATAGCCGGTCCCGTCGTAGTTCTCATGGCTCGAGCGGACGAGCCTGGCCACGTGGGCGAGATCCGGCGCGGCCGCGATGATCTTTTCGCCGATCAGCGTGTGCCCGCGGATAAACGTCCACTCGCTCTCTTCGAGCGGCGCCGGCTTGTCGAGGATCGCGTCCGGCACCGCGACCTTGCCGACGTCGTGGAGCTCGGCGGCGTGGCGGATCATGTCGACCTCGTCGAGCGCCAGCGAGAACGCAGTGGCCACCGCGGCGGCGAGCTCCGCTACGTCGTGCCCGTGGGCGCCCAGCTCGCGGTTTCGCTCGGCGACCGCGCTGAGCAGGACGTCCTTTGACTGCTGCGCCGCCGAGACCCGGCCGACCCGCTTCGCCGCGTACATGCGCTGGTCGGCGATCGTGAGCGCGGTGCTCGAGTCGTTGGCTTCGCTCGGAAGCACCGCGGATCCGTGCGAGCACCCGATCGCGAAGCCGTCGCCTCGCTCGAACAGCGCCGCGGCTGCCGTCTCGACGTGGGTGCCTTCCGCAGCGTTGATCAGCGCGCAGAACTCATCGCCTCCGATCCGGTACGCCCGACCGCTGTCGCCCAGGCACGATTCGAGCTTTCCGCCGAGGCGACGCAACAGCGCGTCCCCCGATGGGTGGCCGAAGATGTCGTTGTACTGCTTGAAGCCGTCGAGGTCGAACAGGACGAGCGTGAACGGCCGATCGTCGCTCGCCGCCGATAGGCGCCGCTCGAGGTCGGCAAGCAGGGCCCGCCGGTTCCCGAGGCCGGTCAGCGCGTCGGCGAGCGCCTCACCCTGGCTGGCCCGGAGCAGGCGCGCGTTCTCGCGCCAAGTCAGCACGAGCCGTCCCATTACGACCGAGAGCGAGCCCGTCGCCAGCACGACCGCGGTGACGCCGACCGGATCGAAGCTCGACCACACGAGGATCGCGATCGCCACCGAGGCGAACGCCACCGGCATCACGATCCCCCGCGCGCTGATCCGGCCCGGAACCGGCACCGACGCCCAGTTCGGCAGCCACCCCGCCCACGCGGCGATCACCGGCGACGCGTACCAGAGCGCGTTGTACCAGTCGTTCTGTGTGTAGCTGCCGGTGGCGTCGGCCACGACATACACGCTGTCGGCGATCCAGAACGCGAGCACCGACGCGGCGAGCAACACCCACGTCCGATTCAGGCGCCAGTTGCCGAGCGCGGTCGCGCCGACGATCAGGCCGAGCAGCAGGAGATCCGAGATCGGGTAGGCGAGATTCGTGGCGACCGCCAGGCCGCCGCCGTCGGCGTGGGCGACGACCGGCTCCACCACGAGCGCCGCGCCCAGCGCGCCGACCGCGAGCGTGGCCGCGGCCGAGTCCGCGGCCAGCGCCTTCGGCACGCCGGACATCCGCTGCCTGACCAGCGACAGGATCCCGGCGAACGCGAACGGACAGAACGACAGGTAACCGGCATCGGCCAGTGACGGCACCGGCGGGTTGGCGAGGTTCCCGAGCGCGAGCGTCCAGTAGATGTCGCCCGAAGCCCAGCACAGCGCGCCGATCCCGATCAGGATCCAGCCGCGCTCACCGCGGAGGCCCCGCCAGATCAGCAGCCCCGCGGCGAGCAGAAAGACCACATCGGGGGCGATGCCGCGAAATGGTGCGTCGCCGAGTAGGCCCGGAAACACGGTGAACGCGAGCCCGTACGTGATCGCCCAGGCGCTCATGAGCGCGAGCGCGCAGAGCACGACCCGCGGCGTTCCTATCCTCGACCTGAACGACCTCCCCGACATCACGGATAAGTCGTCCAAATGCGTGATCCCCATGAGCCGTGGGGCCTCAGGTTCGACGAGTCGCCGACGCTCAGGGCCGGCGGGCGCGGGCCCGCGCCACCGCGAGCAGCGCGAACAGGTCGTACGCGACGGCCGCAGCGTTCAGCGCTGTGATCTGGCCAGGCGAGTCGTAGGCCGGCGCGACCTCGACCACATCGAATCCCGTGAACGACATCCCGGCGAGCGCGCGGAGGAACCCGAGCGCCTCCCGTGGCTGGAGGCCGGCCACCTCGGGGGTCCCCGTGCCCGGCGCCGCCGCGGGATCGAGCACGTCGATGTCGAACGAGAGGTACACCGGCCCGTCGCCGGCGCGCCGGCGGACGCGCTCGCCATACTGGTCGGGCGTCATCGCCATCAGATCCGGGCCGGGAATGACCTCAAACCCGAGCTCGCGCGGGACGTCGATGTCCTCGGGCCCGTACAGCGGCCCGCGCATGCCCGCCAGCACCGACCGCGCCGGGTCGAGCAACCCCTCCTCGACCGCGCGGCGGAACGGCGTCCCGTGGAAGTAGCGCTCGCCGTAGTACTGATCCCAGGTGTCGGCGTGGGCGTCGAGCAGCACGAGCGCGACCGAGCCGTGGACGGCGTGCTGGGCGCGCAGCTCGCCGAGGACGATCGAGTGGTCGCCGCCGAGCACGAGCGGCACGATCCCCGCGGTTATGAGCGGGCGCAGCTGCTCGTCGATCTGCTCGGTCGTGCGAAGCGCGTTCCCCGGCGTGACGTTCAGATCGCCGCCGTCGACAAGCGACAGCGTGCCGAATACGTCGACGTCGAGGACCGGGTGGTAAGGACGCAGGAGCATCGACGCGGAGCGGATCGCCTCGGGACCGAACCGGGCGCCGCTGCGGAAGCTCGTGGCGGTGTCAAAAGGCACGCCGACCACGGCGGCGTCGACGTCGTCCCGCGGCAGCTCGACGTGCGGAAGCCGAGCGAACGTGCGCACGCCGGTGTAGCGGGGCGCGACGGTGGCGTCCGGCGGTTCGAAGTGCGTCACGTCAATCGAGCAGCTCGGAGTCGTACTCCTCGAAGATCGCCGCGTAATCGGCGCGCTCGCCCGAGTGCAGCGTCTGCACGAGCTCGTAGATCCGCGGCGTCATTACCAGCAGGTAGCGCGCCGGCTCGGACCCCGCGTTCCAGAACGAATGACGCGTGCCCCGAGTGACGAGGATCGATTCGCCGGCGGGGACCTCACGCTGCTCGTCGTCGACCTGGAACCCGAGCTTCCCGCTGAGCACGATCCACGCCTCGTCGTCGGACCGGTGCAGGTGAAGCCCGGCGATCGGCCGCCCGGGATGCGTCCCATCATCGGTCCAGTCCGCGACCACGAACGACTCGCTGATGATCACGCCCGCAAGCCTATTGGGAAGAAACCACGGCCATGCTGAAGAAACCTCCCAAGCGGATTAGCCCGGCCCGAACCGGCGCAACGCGGCGGCCGGCCGGCTCGCCGCCACCAGCGACCCGACCGTCTGCGGCGCCACGGTGTCGAGCAGGCTCGCGAGCGCGATGAACGCCTTCGCGGTCGTCAGCGCGTCGCCGAGCGCGTGGTGGGGCGTCTCGGCCGGCTGCCCGAGCACGTCGGCCAGCCGCCCCAGCGAGATCCCCTCGGGCGCGGAGCCGTCGCGGTGGCGCAGCCACGCGCGCCCAAGCGCCTCCGTGTCGGCCATCGCCGGCCAGCGCACCCGCCGGCGCGCGAACTGCCGCTCGAGGAAGCTCCGCTCGACCGCCGCGGTGTGGAACACCGGGACGCGCCCAGCAAGGATCTCGAACACGAGGTCGAGAGCCTCGGACAGCGGTGGCGCATCGGCGAGATCCGGCACGCGCAGCTTGTGGACGAGCACCGCGCCGTGCTGGGAGCGCCTGGTCGTGTTCACCAACGTGTACATGCCGCCGCCCAGCACGATGCGGCCGGCCTCGATCGGCACCGCTCCGACCGCGATGATCTCCTCGCTGCGTGGGTCGAGGCCCGTCATCTCGAGGTCGAGCGCGCACCACCGGGCCTCGCGCCACGGCGTGTCATCGGGCGGCCGCTCAGCCCGAGCGAACTCCGCCGCAGCGCCCTCGGGCGCCTTCCGCAGCCTCACCCTCGCAGCCTCCGCTGGACGGACGTCACCGCCCGGAACACGTCCCGCAGGTGGTCGCGCATCAGCGGGCTGACCTCGGCGGGCTCGATCTGATCGTCGGGCGCACGCCCCGCGCCGATCCTCGACATGTGATGGCCGATCCGGAGCTCGAGCGCGAGCTCGAACGCATCCGCGAGCGTCCGCGCGTCGGCGTCGCTCAGAACCCCGCCGGCCGCGGCCGCGAACAGCCGCTCGGGCGTCGAGCCCTCGACGACGCCCGCCGCCGCCGAACCCCAGCGCGCGAGCTCGACGATCGGAGCGACTGCGGCCAAGCGGATGTCGAGCTTGTCGCTGCGCCGGCCGTCGGCCTCGAGCACCGAATCGGCGTCGAACCCCGTCGGCGGCACCGCCGCCAGCGCCCGCCGCGCGAGCGCCGCGACGATCGCGTCGCGCGCGGGGCCTTCGGGCGTCGGCAACGGATCGATCGGTGTGCCCCAGAGCGCGCGTCGCTCGATCAAAACCGACAGCTCGAGCTCGTCCTCGCCGTCGGTGTGGCTCCACTCCGACGTGCTCCGCGCGACGACATCGCCGGGAAACCCGCACGCCCGCAGAACGTCGGCGACCGACTGGGTCCACTCCGCGGGCGGCGGGTCATGACACACGACCGCGCCGCGAGCGATCGAGGCCGGCGTCAGCTCCCGGCGCGCCTGCGCTCCGACCGCGACCCACACCACCCCCTCCCCCGGATCCGGCGCAGCCAGTTCGAGCGCGCGCGTCGTCAGCGCGTCGACGAGCGCGGAGACCACCCGCACGACCTCGGGCGCGCGCAGCCGTGCCGCGTGCAGGTCCGCAACGACGTCGGGCAGCCGCTTCGCCACCACCGCGAGGTCCTCCGCCGAGGCCGCCCGCGAGATCGAGCGCCGCGCCCCGAACCACGAGCGCGACTGGGCCGGGAACAGGTCGGCGTCGTCGATCACACCGATCAGCTGACCGCCCTCGGACACGATCGGCGCATGCCGGATCCCGCGCTCGAGCAGCTCGAACAGCACCTCGCCGCCGAGCCGGTCGGGCGTGACCGTGAACACCGGCACGGTCATCACCGTCGACACCGGCGCGCTCAGGGGCAGTCCCGCCGCGACGATCTTGGTGCGGATGTCGCGGTCGGTGACGATCCCGAAACCGCCGTCGCGCAGATCGACGATCGCCGAGCTCGCGCCGACCTCGGTCATTCGCCGGGCGACCTCGCGGATAGCCTCCATCGGCTCGCAGCGGACGGTCGGGGAGCGGAGCATCCGCGTGACCGGCCGGTGGTTCGGCGGCCCGGGCGCGAGCTCGATCTCGCGGCGCTTTACATGGTCGAGGAACGGCCGAGCGACGCTCACCGGGATCCGGTAGCAGAGCGTGTCCTCGGCCGCGCGCGCCTCGAACCCGGGTGGCAGCCCCGACAACATCGCGGCGTGGCCGAACGTATCGCCGGTGCCGAGCATGTCGAGCAGCCGGCCGTCGTGGATGATGTCGACCGCGCCCGAGTGGATCACGCGCAGGAACGTGACCGGCCCGCCGTCCTCGGTGAGGATCGCCGTGCCCGCGACGTAGAACTCGAGCTCGGTCTGCGCGGCGAGCTCGCCTAACTCCTCCGGCGAGAGCGCGTCGAATGGCGCCCGGGTCGACAGGAACCGTGCGATCTCGCTCAGCGCGGCATCCACTACGACAGCAGTCCGAGCCGCTGGGCGCGCTGCACCGCTTCGGTCCGGTTGCGCACCTCGAGCTTGCGGTACACGGCGCTCGTGTGCTCCTTGACCGTGTGTTTGGACAGGTGGAGCTTCTCGGCGATCTCGGGGTTGGTGGCGCCGGACGCCATCAGGTTCAAGACATCGCGCTCGCGGTCGGACAGCCCGAGCGCAACAGGACGGTCCTGATGGTCGAACACGGTCTTGCCGAGACCGACGAGACGCACCGCGCTCGCGATCTTCCGCGCCGGCCAATCCTTGTAGGCGAACCCCGACGCGCCGGCGGCCCGCGCCGCATGCGGCGAGATCTCGCCGGCGCCCGAGAACAGCAGCACGCGCGTCAGTGGCTCGGCCTGGCGCAGCTGCTCGCAGATCTCCGCGCCCGACTCCTCGCCGATGAACAGGTCGACGAGCGCCACGTGCGGCCGGTAACGCGTGACGAGCGCGAGCGCCTCCTCGCCCGAGTGCGCGCTCAGGCAGCGGTCGACCCATGGCTGTTGGGTCAGCATCAGGCGAATCCCCCAGTGCACGACGTCGTGATCGTCGACCACGAGCACGCTCAGACGCTCGGGACTGCGAAGCGCCGTATCAGAGCTCATCGGGAACCACCAGCCGAACCTGCCACGTGCCTGGCTCGCGTTGGCCGAACTCGACGACGCCGCCGAATTGAAGCGCCTCCATCGCGGCGAGCCGCAGCCCCATGCCGGCGCGGTGCCCGCTTCCGGTGACGCCGTCGTTGGCCACCTCGAGGACGAACGCACCGTCGGCGCGCCCGATTCGGACGGTCACGTGGGTGGGATCAGCGTGCTTGTGGGCGTTGCGGACGGCCTCGGCCAGCACCGACTGCGCCAGCGGCTCGAGCGCGCCCGGGACGTCCCCCTCACCGCCCGCCTCGAGCGTCACCCCGAGGTCCGGGTGCACTCGCGCGAGCCGCTCGACCTCGGCCACGAACGTCGTCTGCGTCGCACGCGGCGCGCGGCCGAGCGGGCGCTGGAGGGCGATGCGCAGATCGGAGAGCGCCTCCTGGGTCTCGACCGCGCAGCGGCGGCGGGCCTCCGCGGGCAGATCGCCATCCCCGTCGAGCGCCATCGAGACACCGAACAGGCGCTGGATCACCACCTCGTGGACATCGCGCGCAAGATCGATCCGTTGCTCGAGTTGCTCGGCCTCCTCGGCCTGCTTGGCCACGAGCCTCGCGACCGACGCGAGCGCCGCGGTCTTGCCGAGCGTCCATAGCAAGTACCGCTCGGAGTCGTCGAGCGGCGGCTCGGTCAGCAGGCGGTCGGCGAAGATCACGCCCAGGGCGCGGCCCGCCGCCGCCATCGGCGCGCACACGAGCCGAACGGGCTCGGGGAACACGTTTGCGTACTCCTCAGGGAACTGACCCGTCATGTCCCCCTCGATCTCGATCACCCGGTCCTCACGCAGTGACTGGGCCGCGATCGGCGCCGACTCGACTGTCACGTGGGCGCCGGCGAACTGCTCGAGGCTGAGGCCGTGGGCGCCCGCCGCGCGTACGCGCCGGACCGCGCTGTCGTACCGGAAGATCACCGCCCGTCGCATGCGCGCGAGCCGGCACACCGCGTCGCACAAACGGTCGTAGAAGCCGCCGCCGTTGGGCGTCGCGTCCTCGGACTGCGACAGTACCTCGACGAACAACTCGAGCGCGTCGATCCCGACTTCGGGGCTGCGGCTCAGAGCGAGTCCATCAGCGCGAACCGCAGCGCCTGCTGCGGCTCCAGGTACACCCGCCAACTCTCCTCGCAGCGTGGGCATCGGCATTCGACCGACGGATCGTATCCGTCCAGCGCGGCATGCCACTCGATCTCGTCGCTGCGCAGGCAGATCGGACAGGCGAGCGAGGCGATCACGAGCGCGTCGGGATCGTCGGTCCGGAATCTGGCCGTGTCGGCAAGCATGACCATGGTTCGAGGATGCTCGCGGTCGCGCGACCGTTCAACCAGTGGCTCCGGACAACCCCCCGGGTGGGGGGAATCCGCCTCGACCCGCCACGTGCCCCCGATACCGATTCAGCCGGATTCCCTCAAGGGAATTCGTCTCCATCAGACGACGGAGCAGACGCTTTCGCAGCCGAACTCCCCGGGGGAGACCTCAAACCCCGGCGAACTCCGCCACCGCGTCGACCCGCGCGATCGGGTGCTTACCCCAGCGGCTCCAGGTGGCGTAGTCGAGCAGGCGGCTCATGTATTCGCGCAACGGCGCGACGCTGATCCCGGACGGCCGGAGGTGGGCGCGCGTGAACGCGTCGTCGAACTGCGTCGCCACCGCGAAGTAGGGGAAGTACATCGCGCCTTCCTCGAGCATCGACCGCGCGACACCGTGGTCGGCGGATGCGAATTCGGCCGGCGAGAGCAGCCTCGGCGGCGGCTGCTGGAAATAGCCGCTCGCGAGCTCAGCGATCTCGGCGATCGTGCTCGCCTCCGCGCCGGCGATCAGGTGATAGGTCTGACGGATCCCGCCGGCTGACTCGCACAGCTCGTGGATGCCGTCCGCCACGTAGTCGATCGAGACTACGTCGACCGGCGCCGACGGGATCGCGGGCACCGCCGGGAACAGCCCGCGCGCGAGCGCCCGCAGCGGCCAGTACAGAACGTTGAACGCGGAGGTCCAGCCGCTGTTGCGATCGCCGACGACGATGCTCGGGCGCAGGACCGTGAACGGCAGGTCGGGATGCGAGCGGACAAGCTGTTCGGACTCGAACTTTGACTGCTCGTAGGAGTTGTTGAAGCTCTGCCCGACGTCGAGGTCGGATTCGCAGAACCGGCCCGCGTGGGTGCCCGCGACGTAGGCGGTCGAGACCTGGGCGTACCGCTCGAGCACGCCTGCCTGATGCGCCCGGTCCGCGAGCTCGAGCATCCGGCGGGTCCCCTCGACGTTGATCGCCCGGGCCTCCTCGAGCGACATCCCGAACGAGACTGAAGCGGCGCAGTGGACGATCGTCGTCGACTCCGCCGCAAGCCAATCCCAATGAAAGCGGTCAAGGCCAAGATGCGGCGCGGTCAGGTCGCCGGCGGCGGCCGTGACGCGATCCGCGTACTGCCCCGCGCGATAGCCGAACAGGTTCGCGAGCACGGCATCGATCCGCTCGCGCGCGGCGTCATCGCTGTCCGCACGCACGATCGTGAGCACCGGCCGCTCGGTCCGTTCGAGATAACGGGCAAGGAGCTCCATGCCGACGAAGCCGGTCGCGCCGGTCAGCAGTACGGCACCGTCCGAGCGGGTCATTCGCCGCGCTCCAGGGCCAGCGACCGGAACGCCCAGGTCAGGCGCGAGCGCGTATGAGAAGGGGTGATCAGCTCGTCGATGTGACCGCCGGCGGCCGCGACCCGCGGGCACAGGTTGGTCTCGGCGTACCGCGCGGCGAGGTCGCCGCGAATCGCATCGGGGTCGGCGGCGGCCTCGAGCTCGCGGCGGTTGATGATCCCCACCGCGGACCGCGCCGCCATCACGCCGATCTCGGCGTTTGGCCACGCGAACACGTAGTCGGCGCCGAGGTCCTTGGAGTTCATGGTGATGTACGCGCCGCCGAACGCCTTGCGCAAGATCAGCGTCACCCGCGGCACCTCCGACGCCGCGAACGCGTGCACGAACTCGGCACCGAACCGGATCACGCCGGCCGACTCCTGCTTGGTTCCGGGCATGTAGCCGGGGGTGTCGACGAGCACGAGCAGGGGGATCCCGAACGCGTTGCACTTATTGACGAATCGGGCGCCCTTCTGGGCGGCGGCCGTGTCGATGATTCCGCCGAGGTAACGCGGCTGGTTCGCGACCACGCCCACGGTGTGGCCGTCGAGCCGCGCGAACCCGGTGACCAGGTTGCGCGCCCAGCCGGCGGACGCCTCGAGCAGCTCGCCGCCGTCGACGATCGCGCGGACCACGTCGCGCACGTCGTAGACGCTCCGCCCGTCAGCCGGAACCGGGTCCGACGGGTCGTGCCCGAGCGGCGGGCGCGCCGGCAGCACCGGCGCCCGCGCGTCGTGGTGGCGAGGGAGATACCCGATCAGCTCGCGCGCAAGGTACGCGGCGTTGACGTCGGATGGCGCGACGAAGTGGCAGACGCCGTTTCGCTCGTGCACGCGCGTTCCACCCAGCTGATCGGCAGTGACGTTCTCGCCCAGCGCGTCGCGGACGACGCTCGGACCTGTCAGGAACATGCTCGACTGCTCGGTCATCACGACCCAGTCGGTCAGCGCCGGCGAGTACGCGCCGCCGCCGGCGGACAGCCCCGTGATGATCGACACCTGCGGAACGCGGCCGGACAGCTTCACGATTCGGTGGAAGATCCGTCCGTAGCCACCGAGCGCGGCGACGCCCTCCTGCATCCGCGCGCCGCCGGAGGACACGAAGCCGACGACCGGAGCCTTTGCCTTGTCGGCCAGCTCGAGCACGCGCACGATCGAGTTCGCGTGCTGTTCGCCCAGCGATCCACCGGCGTAGCTCGAGTCCTGCGCGTAACAGAACACCGGGCGCCCGTCGATCTCGCCGGCGCCGGCGACGACGCCGTCGCCGGCGCGAGCCTTTTCGCCCATCGCGCCCGAGATCACGTCCGAGCGGATCAGCGCGAGCGTGCCGGGGTCGCACAGCGTCTCGAGTCGCTCGAGCGGGGCGAGCGTTGTTTCGGCGCCGGAGGGGCGTGGCGTGAGGGTGGCGCTCACGACGCACCCCCAAGGCACAGCACGGCGTTGTGGCCACCGAACCCGAACGAGTTCGAGAGCGCGACCGCCCGTCCGTGGCCGTTGCCGTTCACTACCAGCGGCCGCGGACCGTCGGGCACGTAGTCGAGGTCGAGCCCCTCGTCCTGCTCCTCATAGTTGAGCGTCGGCGGCGCCACGCGCGCGTTGAGCGCGAGCACGGTGGCGATCGCCTCGACCGCGCCGGCGGCGCCGAGCAGGTGGCCTATCGCGGACTTCGTCGACGAGACGGGGACGTCGTAGGCCCGCTCCCCGAGCGCGAGCTTGATCGCTTCGGTCTCGGAGCGGTCGTTGAGCGGCGTCGAGGTCCCGTGGGCGTTGATGTAGCTGATGTCCTCGGGCGTCACGCCGGCGTCCTTCATCGCGCGGGTGATCGCCAGCGACGCCGGCCGGCCCGTCGGCTCGGGCGCGGTCAGGTGATGAGCATCGGCCGTCGACGCATAGCCGAGCACCTCCCCGAGCACCGTCGCGCCGCGGGCGGTCGCCAGCTCCTCGGACTCGAGCACGAGGACGCCCGCTCCCTCCCCCATCACAAATCCGTCGCGCCGAGCGTCGAACGGCCGCGAGATCCCGGTTGGGGAGGTCGCCTCCATCGAGGCGAACGCAGCCTTTGCGAGCGGAGTGAGCGTCGCCTCGGCGCCGCCGGTCACAACCGCCTGCGCCTCGCCGGATCTGATCATCCGCGCGGCCTCGCCGATCGCGTGGGTGCCGGACGCACACGCGGACATGACGCCGAACACCGGTCCTCGCAGGCCGTTGCGCATCGCCACCAGCCCGGCGGCCGCGTTGCCCATGATCAGCGGGATCGCGAGCGGCGAGACGCGCTCGGGCCCGCGGTCGCGGAGCACCTCGCACTGGCTCTCGAACGTCCACATGCCGCCGATGCCGGACCCGATCACGCACCCGAGATCGGCCGGATCGGCCGGCGGGTTCTCGACGTCCCAGCCGGCGTTGGCCACCGCCTGGGAGCTCGCGGCGATCGCGAGCTGGGCGAAGCGGTCGCTCCGTCGCGCCTCCTTGACCGTCATGAACTCGGTCGGATCGAACTGATCGCAGGCGCCGACGCCGTCCTCGATGCCCGTGCGGCCGGCGTTCCAGCCGTCGAGCAGCTCCTGTGCGCCGACGCCGAGCGGCGTCACCGCGCCGACGCCGGTGATCACGACACGGCCGCTCATGCTGCACCCCACTGAACGACGGTGGCGCCCCACGTGAAGCCGGCCCCGAAGGCCCCGAGCAGCACGCGGTGACCTAGCTTCAACCGCCCTTCGCTCTCGACGTGGGCGAGCGCGAGCGGGAGCGTTGCGGCGGACGTGTTGCCGTAATCGCCGATGCAGTCCACGACACGGTCGGCGGGCAAGCTCAGCCGCTCGCCGACTGCGCTCAGGATCCGTCCGTTGGCCTGGTGGTAGACGAATAGGTCAATGTCGTCGAGCCGGGCGCCGGCGGCGCGGACCGCCTGGACCGTCGACAGCGACAGCCGGGCGACGGCCTCGCGGAAAGTCTCGTGCCCGCGCATCCGGATTACGCCCTCATCGCGCGGGACCTTGATGTGGTCGGCGCCCGCGCCGTCGGCGCCGAGCACGATCGGGCCGATCCGGCTCGGATCGCTGGTGGCCTGGAGCACGACCGCGCCCGCGCCGTCGGCGAACACCGCGGCGGTCGTACGATCATCGGGGTCGAGGATGCGGGACATCAGGTCGGCGCCGATCACGACCACACACTGGGCGCGTCCGGCCTCGATCTGGCCGGTGCCGACCGCGAGCGCCGACAGAAACCCGGTGCAGGCGGCGCCGATGTCGAACGCGCCGGCGCGGACGGCTCCGAGCTCGTGCGCGACCAGCGGGGCCGCGTTCGGCATCACATCGTCGGGCGTCGTCGTCGCGACGAGCACGAGGTCGACCTGCTCGGGCGATACGGCGGCGCGCCGGAGCGCGGCCGCGGCCGCGTTGGCGGCGTGAGCGGAGAGCCGTTCGGTCGGCTCGGCCACGCGCCGTTCACGGATCCCGGTGCGCCGGACGATCCACTCGTCGCTGACGCCGATCCGGGCGGCGATCTCGCTGTTCGGAACGATCGCCTCCGGGAGGCTCGCACCGACGGACGCGATCGCGGCACCGACGGGCGGGAGGATCGTGTCCTCGGTCACGAGGTCGGGTTGGAGCGCTGGCATCGTCGTGCTCATGATGAACACGTTCACCAATGCCAGGTGCGATTCCAACCAAGGGAGGCCAGAAACCCCCTACGCGGGGGGTTGCGCGCCGGCGGCGTAACGCGACCTTCTCATTTGGGTAGCGCGGCGCATGAGGCGCCCCATGTGGAGCGCCCCACCGCCTGAACGCTATGCCTGAGCGACCTGCTCGCGCTTGGTCGCCATTGGACCGGTTCGGTCCCAGACGGGGCGCACCTCGACCGACCCGCCGAACCCGACCGCCGGCAGACGAGATGCATGATCGAGGGCGGTGTCGAGGTCCGGGCAATTGAGCAGGTAGTAACCGGCCAGGAACTCCTTGGTCTCGGCGAACGGCCCGTCGGTGAATTGCGTCTGCCCGTCGCGCTCGCGCACGGTGGTCGCCGTGTCGACACGCTCGAGCGCGTCGCCGCCGACCAGCACGCCGGCCTCCACCAGGCTCTGCGTGTAGGCGTCGTAGCGGGACCCGATCTCCTGGAGCTGGGCCGGAGTGGGCTCGCCGGCATCCGCGGGGTTGTAGATGAGCAGCATGTATTGGGGCATCTCGCCTCCTGGGTCGGTTGGCCGCCGGGTTGCGGCTTCAACCGTATGACGGACGAGCGCGCCGCGTTTCGACACGCCCGTCCATCAATTGTCCAACGGACGAGCGCGCCGCGGCCGCGCCACGCCCATCCTTCACGGCTCGTCCGCGGCCGGGTTACCAGCCGCCGCGGTTCTCCTCGACCCCTGGCAGAACCCGCGTGCCCTCGATCCGAACCGCCTGGAGCGCGTCGGGATCGAGTCCAAGCAGGCGCAGGATGGTCGGCGCCACCTGGGTCGTCTCGACCCAGTCGCTCGACTTGCGCGGCGAGACTGTCCGCGGCGCGTAGACGAGCAGCGGCACGTCGCGGTCACCCGGGTTGTCGCCGCCGTGCTCGGCGATCTTCGTTCCGCCCGTATAGACGACGCCGATCTGGACACGCCCGAACACGTCCGGGTAGCCCGGGTCCCCGTACGGCACGCCGAAGAAGCGGGCGGCCTCGTGACCGGCATAGATCTGTGCCAGACCGGAGTGCGGGACCTGCTCGGTGCCGTTTCCGTTCGGGCCGCGGGTGTCATTGCCGTCGTTGTTGTAGAGCACCGCCGTCGCGCTGTGGTTCCACAGGTAGTCCTTGACGAAGTCGGCCGCGGCCTGCGTCTTGACCGACAGGTAGCTCTGCCACAGGTCGTCGTCGGTACCGGCGACGATGAGGTCGTTCGGATCACCCGTCTTCGCGGTCCAGGCCGCGTTGATCGCGTCGATGATCGGACCGTCCTTGATCCGCTTCAGCAGCAGCGGGTCCTGCGGCGACTGACCGTGCTTGGCCGTGATGATGATCGCCGTCGAGGACGCGAGACCGTCCGCCTGGATCGTGGCGTCCATCCGCTGCAGCTGCGCGTTGGCGTAGTCCAGCGCACTGGCCAGCAACGGGCGCGGCGTCGTCGTGCCCGGGTAGTAGCCGGCGAGCTCGGTCGGTCCCTCCGTGTAGCTGCCGTCCCGGTTCTGGGTAAGGGTGCTGGGCGAGTCCACCTTCTCGGCCACCGAGACGGTCTGGAAGTTCATCCCGAGGATCGCCGGGGTGCCCACGTAGGTCTTGCCGCTGTGGTCGTAGCCGTTCAGCTCATTGATGACCGCCTGCACCTTGTACATGTCGTACTGCTTGGTGGCAGCGTCGTCGTGCGCCCAGTCGGTGTCGGTCGGGTACGGAACGCCGTTTGGCTCGACGGCCTGCGAGTCGATCTCGGGGCCGAAGAAGTCGTCGATGCTGTTGCCACTCGAACCATGGCCGTTGAACGACGTGTAGATGGCGTGCTTGTCGGACCAGGCCGTGCGCATGCCGGCGTTCTGGATGACCTGGAAGATCGAGTTCACCTTCAGGTAGTCCCAGGGCATGGTCGGCTGGCACGTCTTCGGATCGACCGGGAAGGTCGCCGGGTTCAGACCCGACTGCGGGTGCGGGGTCAGGCCCATGATGAGGCCCGGGTTCGTGTCATCGCCGTTCGGGTAGATCGAGCCGCCCTCGTCGAAGGACGGGAACGTCTGGCCGCTGGTGTTGCCCGGGATCAGGTCAGGGACGGCGTCCAGGATGTCATCCGGCGAGTCGTAGATCACGTTGCCACCGGGGACCGGGCCCGAGCAGTTCGTGGTGCCGGGCGGGAACACGCCGTGGCTGTACTCGACGTCGTAGTACACCCCGGTCGCGCGCGGGTCGCCGCCGGTCATGATCGCCGTGCCGCCCGGATCGGAATCCGACGGGTCCGACGTGTGGTTGTTCGTGAACTCGGCGCCGCCGGAGGCGAGCTTGGCGAGCTCCGAGCCCGGGTGGTTGGCGACGTACCAGTCGAGGTCGGACTGATGCATACCGTCGACCGAGATCAGCAGCACATGCGAGATCCGGCGCCCGTGGTGCCCGTGGTCTCGGCCGTCCGAGTGCGCCGAAACCGCGGCGGCCGATCCGCCTATCGCGCCGGCGGCGATCACCGCGACCGCCCCGAGCTTCGTGACCCTACGCATTCACTGCTCCTCTCGTTTGCGAGCCAGGAAGCGGCAGATATATGGACGCCGTCGGCGGCGGTCGTTACGGAGCGGTGTCCAGATCGTGTGCGTCGTCTTAGACGCGGGACCGCTCGTCGCCGGCGCGGCTACTCGTCCGGGCCGGCGGCGAGCTCGTCGATCAGCGCCGCCAGGCGCAGCAGGAGGTCGGGCGCGAGCTCCTGTTCGGCCGCCGGAAGCGAGGCGTAGAACGCCTGCTGGCGTCCTCTCAGCCACTCCTGCTGGTCCTCGAGAAGCTCACGGCCGAGTTCGGTCAGGCTGACGGCGACCGCGCGCCGATCCGCGAGCGAGCGAGCCCGCCGCACCACGCCGCGCCGCTCGAGCGCGTCGAGGATCCGCGTCGCGGTCGACGGCGTGATCCCAGCGTCGCCGGCCAGGTCCTGGACCCGCGCCGCCGGACGACTCGCCAGGCCCTCGAGCAAGCCGTACTGGGAGAGCGTCAGGCCCCCGTTCGCCGCGGTCGCACCTCGCGCGCGCCGCACCGCCTGCGCCAGTGCATCGAACGCCGTGACGAAGTCGATGCTGGCGTTCGAGCCCATATGGTTCGAGACTATCGCGGATGCCATGCTAATATTTGGCATGCCAATCGATCCTGGAGCAAGGTCATGTTCCACAACATCCTCGTCAGCATCGATGGGTCCGATCACTCGGACCGGGCCCTCGCGGAAGCGATCGACATCGCCCGCGCCGACCAGGCACGCCTCACGATCCTGACCGCGATCTGCCAGCCCCCGGTGTGGGCCGCGTCGGCAATGGCCGCCGGCGCCTGCGCCGTGACCGCCGCCGACCTCGAGAAGGAGGCCGTCGACATCATGCGCCGCGCGGTCAAGCGCGTTCCCAAAGACGTGCCCGTGATAACGATCATTAGCCGCAAGCCGATCCGGCACGCGCTGACGGCCAGCCTCAAGGCCGGCGATTACGACCTGCTCGTGATGGGATCGAGAGGCCGCGGGGCGCTGACGGCGTCACTGCTGGGAAGCGTCAGCCATTACGCGCTCAACCACATGCCGATCCCGGTCTTAATCGTCCACGCGGACCCCGACCGCGCGCCGCGGGACCCCGAGCGCGCGGCAGACTCAGACGGACGCACCTCCGCCGGGCCCGAGACCGCCGGCGGCCCTGGCGCGCCGGCCCCGATGCCGGCGTAGTCGTAGTACGGCCCAGGCGGCGCGCGCGCACCACCGCCCAGCGCCTCAGGCTCGAGGGCGCTGCATGCGCGGAACGGGTGGTGCGCTCGGTATCAGCGTCAACCAGGCACCCCCGAAATCATACGCTCCGCCCTGCCGGGGCCATCAACGCCACGATCGAGTCGATGATGCGCTCGAGCGGGGGCAGCGCGATGCTCGGGAGCGGCGTCTCACGCTGCGACGCGCGTGTGTAACAGGCGCCGATGAACATCATCGCCACCGCGTACGGATCGAAGTCGGCGCGGGCCCGGCCGGCCGCCTGCTCGGCGGCGAAGTAGTCGCCGATCGCCCGTACCCCGCGATGCGGGCCGAGATCGTGCTCAGCCATATAGGCCTCCATCGAATCCCGCAGCTCGGCGTCGGACTGCGCCGCGGCGATCAGGGGCAGGACGCCGTCGAGGAACTCCTCGAGCGTGTTTCCGTAGAGCGTCAGCACCTCGCGCGGATCCGCGCCCGGGTGGACGCCCCCCTCCGCCAGCGCTCGGAGCGGCTTCAGACCCTCCTCGAACACCGCCTGGAGCAGGCCGAAGCGATCCTTGTAGTGGTAGAAGACGCTCGCCTCCGAGACGCCGGCGAGGCCCGCCACCTCGCGCGCGGTCAGCCGCGCGATTCCGCGGTCGCGAATCACCTGGAGCGCCGCCGCGAGGATCGCCTCACGACCCCCGGCGGGCGGTCGCCCACGACGTTTGGGTGTGTCACCAATCAAGCCGCTTCCGTGTCCTACTAACGAGGTTCACGACATAGTCACAATTTACTGATCGTGCACTCAGTATATCTGTTATCCTGAGTCGACGCTCAGTAAAGGAGGTAGCTCCGATGGCTCGCAAATGGTGGACACAGCACGCCGTCAGCACCGGTGTGTTCATGCTGTTGCTCGACATCACGATTGTGAATGTCGCGCTGCCGTACATCCAGCAGGCGTTCCACGCGTCGCTCGCAGATTTGCAGTGGGTCATCGACGCGTACGCCCTGACGCTCGCGGCGTTCCTGCTCACCTCCGGGTCGGTCGCGGATCTGGTCGGGCGACGGCTGGTGTTCGCGGTCGGCATCGTCGTGTTCACGATCGGCTCGGCGCTGTGCGGGCTGGCCGCGGACCCGACCTTCCTCGCCCTGTCTCGCGCGTTCCAGGGCATCGGCGGTGCGATCATGTTCGCGACCTCGCTCGCGCTGCTCGCCGACGCCTTTCCGCCGCGTGAACGCGGCGTCGCGTTCGGGGTGTTCGGCGCGGTCACCGGCGTCGCCGTGGCAATCGGCCCGGTGCTCGGCGGAGCCTTGACCAGCTGGCTGTCGTGGCGGTGGATCTTTTTCGTGAACCTTCCGATCGGCGTGCTCGCGCTGATGGTCACGTTGCGCGAGGTGTCCGAGTCCAAGGCGCCGGTCGCGAGCCGGCCCGACTGGCTCGGCTTCGTCACTTTCACGCTCGGGCTGACCGCGCTCGTGTTCGGACTGATCCGCAGCCACCCCGACGGCTGGGGCTCGACCACCGTCGTGGGCTCGCTGATCGCAGCCGTGGTGCTGCTCGCCGCGTTCGTCGTCGTCGAGTTGCGCACGCGCGCCCCGATGCTGGATCTGGGACTGCTGCGGGTCCCTACGTTCAATGGCGGCTTGGTCGCCGCGTTTGCGATCTCCGCGTCGCTGTTCGCGCTGATCACCTACGTCGTCCTGTACCTGCAGAACGTACTCGGATCCTCGGCGATCGATACCGGCGTCCGGCTGCTTCCGCTCACGATCGCGATCTTCCTCACGGCCGGAATCGCCGGCCGCCTCACCGGTCATGTGCCCACGAAGCTCCTTATCGCTCCCGGGTTCGTGCTGATCGGCGCCGGCCTGGTGCTCATGCGCGGGATCACGCCGACGGACGACTGGACCCACCTGCTGCCCGGGATGATCGTCGCCGGCGTCGGCGCCGGATTGGTCAACGTGCCGCTCGCGTCGACCGCGGTCGGCGTGGTCGAGCCCGCGCGCGCGGGAATGGCCTCCGGGATCAATTCGACCTTCCGCCAGATCGGGATCGCCACCGGCGTGGCCGCCCTCGGCAGCATCCTCGCCTCCGAGGTCTCGAGCTCCGTGATCTCGAAGCTCGCGGGGAGCCCGCTCGCGAGCGGCTCGCATGCGCTCGCGTCCTCGATCAGCAACGGCAGCATCCTCCAGGCGATGCACGCGGTGCCCCCGCAGCTGCGCGGTCTCGCCGGCGGCGCCGCCAAGAGCAGCTTCGTCGACGGGCTCAACACGATCATCCTGATCGGCGCGATCGTCGCCTTCGTCGCCGCCGTCCTGACGCTGATCCTGATCCGCCAGCGCGACTTCGTCGACGTATCCCACGCGCAGGGCACCGGCGCCGCTCCCGGCGCCGAGGCCGAGACCGAGGCGCCGGCGACCGCGGCCGCCGCCTGAGCCATTGGCGCCGCATCCTAAGATCAGTCGTGTGCGGCTGTCCGTACTAGACCAATCACCGATCTCAGAAGGCTCGACCGGCGCCGACGCGCTGCGCAACACGATCGACCTCGCGCGCCTCGCCGACGAGCTCGGATACCACCGCTACTGGGTCGCCGAGCACCACGGCGGGCCGATGCTGGCCGGCGGGAGCCCGGAGGCGCTGATCGGGCCGATCGCCGCGGCCACCGAGGGGATCCGGGTCGGGAGCGGCGGCGTGATGCTGCCCCACTACAGCCCATATAAGGTCGCCGAGACGTTCACGATCCTCGCTGGCCTGTTCCCGGGGCGGATCGACCTCGGGCTCGGCCGGGCCGCCGGCACCGATCCGATGACCACGTTCGCGCTCCAGCGCGACCGCCGTCAGGCCGCACCCGACGACTTTCCCCAGCAGCTCGCGGAGCTGCTCGCGTACTTCGACGACAGCCTCCCCGAAGACCATCCGTTTGCGCGGCTCGCCGGCGTCCTGCCCGGGCGTCCCGAGCTCCCCGTCCCGTGGCTGCTCGGGTCCTCCCCACAGAGCGCGATCTGGGCGGGACAGCTGGCGCTGCCATACGCATTCGCCGACTTCATCAACTCGGAGGGGGCGGACATCGCCAAGCTCTACCGCGAGCGGTTCGTCCCCACCGAGCAGTCGCCGGTTGAGCGGACCGCCGTGGCTGTTTGGGTCCTGTGCGCGCCGACCGACGAGGAGGCCGAATACCTGGCGACCAGCAGCCGGATGAGCTTCACCATGCTTCGCCGGAACCGGCTGATCCCGGTCCCGCCTCCTGACGAGGCGATCGAGTTCCTAAGACGCGAGGGCAAGAGCCCATCGGGGGGACGGCCCGGGCGCCGCAGCATCCTCGGATCGCCCGAGAAGGTCCGGGCCGGAATCGAGGAGGTCGCGGTCGAGTACGGCGCCGAGGAGGTGATCGTGGTCACGATCACCTACGACCACCAGGCGCGCCGGCGATCCTAC
>Ga0335076_10000342_pt1 | contig 42153 bp, 45 predicted proteins | sample Lox_Sample_25_FD_206717 | JGI IMG/M metagenome (GOLD analysis project Ga0335076, IMG submission 206717) | Soil microbial communities from Loxahatchee National Wildlife Refuge, Florida, United States - Lox_Sample_2.5 | ecosystem: Environmental > Terrestrial > Soil > Wetlands | place: USA... | reverse complement strand
CAGGTTCATACAACGCGCGAACGATTTGAAACCGTGGTCGGAGACAACGAGCAAAAGCGTGTCATCGTCGATCTGCTCCATGACGCGGCCGATCAGGCGATCCATCTTCTGGTAGAGCTCCGGAATCACGTTGGGACGCTGATCGCGGGGCACGTCGCGCGCGGCCGGATGATCTGCATCCAGGTAACGCCAGAACATGTGCTGGACGCGGTCTGTCGTATCGAAGACACACGTACAGAGCCCCTGCTTGGTTTTTTCCAGCGCATCGAACAGCATGCGCTCGCGGTCTTCGTGATTGGAATAGCACTGGGCAAGAAATGCCTCGTCGTCGAGGACGTGCTCGTTGAGGGCCCAGGTGTCTTCGGCGAGCCCGAGAGTCGCGAACGGGCCGTACAGTTTCGCTAGATAGATTGAGTAGGTGACGGGGTGGGAGATGGGCAGATCGGGATGGCCGGGATCAATGTTGACCGGGGACACGTAGACTTCGACCTCCGGCGAGACCTCCTTCAAGTAGAAACGGCAGATGCCGTGTGCGGTAAAGCCCAGGCCGGCCTTGAATTCGACTGGGGTCCAATCAGAATACTCTCCGACTTTCAACGTCAACTTCTCCGAGCCGACAATAATTCGAGCGCGTTTCTCTATCGCGTCGGGTTTCACTTCAAACTCAACACGCATTTCTTTGCCGGCTGTTTCTGCAAGCGGACTGTCCGGGCCCGGAATATATGAGTAACAAGTGCCGTTTCGGCGTTCCATGGGGACGCGCACGCCGCCTTCGCGGAACTTATCGCTCGAACTTCGGGTCGTGCAAAGGCAGAACGTGCCCTGGCTTCCCTTCAGATCGGGTACGCACATGCCTGAGAGCAAGACGCCGGAGAACTTCTCTGGAGGAAAAGTCACCGGAACGCGAATTACGGAGCTGAAGATTCCGGCCTTGCCCAGCCAATGCCAGAACGGCGTTCCCTTGCGCATGCCCTTTATTTCGGTCTTGCCGAAGGGGATGGAATACTTGCCGATCTTGATATGGCGCTTGGGTCCTTTTATTTCCGCCGATGACAAGAAGGGGAGGTAATTGCTGGTGTCGCGAGCGAGGAAGTCGTAGATATTGTGTTTGCCCGGGTTGACTCCGGTCATGAACGTGGACCAGGCCACGGGAGAGATTGCAGGAAACGTCGTCCGTAACCTGGTGAACGTTCCCTTTTCGCGCAGCTTCGCCAGGTTCGGCAACTTGCCTTCGCTCATGAAGCGGTCGGCGAGCTCCGGGTCCATTCCATCGAAACCGAGAATTACCGCGCGGCTGAACTTCGCTTTGCCGTACGCATTGCGCCTCCGAATGAAGCGAAAGAGCTGGCGTATGGGCCACGTCATCAGGGCATAGAACGAATACAGGAAGGCAACGAAGATTGCCCAGAAGGACGACAGCACGGCAAAACCCGCGCCCGGACCGGCGTAGGCGTGGGCGAGGCACGGCATCAGCAGTACAGCCAGCACGACCCAGAAAGCGGCGGTGCGGACTTGCCTCGCTGGCTTGCGACTCGCTATCGGCGGACGGATAAGAATGCCCGCGGCACATAATCTCTTCATACTTGAATCCCCAATAGCTCTTTGAAGATAAAACCTGCGATCATCGAGAGAATAAAGAACAACCAGATCCAGTTCATTTCGTATCCGAAGATTCCGATCGTACGCTCCGGATAGTTGACCGAGATCGACTCGACAGGGCTGCCATCGGGCAGAGCCGATTCCGCCGAGTAGAACATGCGCTCCCAGAAATGCCCGCGCAGGCGAACTGGCGATAGCCGCGACAACTCCGGGGTTACCCAGACCGCTTTGGTCACATCCTGACCCGAAGCCGTCAGCTTGACCTCATAGGCTCCGTCTTTGCTTGCGGCAAGCCGCCACACAACTTCGCGTCCGGCGGGAATGTGCACGGCGGGCGCGGTCATCGTGATTTCCGGCGGCAGGTCTAGGGTGACGCCATCCAATAAGTCTGGGCTGCCGACCTTCACCGTCAGGAGAAAGGGAACATTCGGCCGCAGGGCGATCACGCCGAGGTAGCGGTCCAGTTGGACGATCAGGAACGTGATCGGAATGATGACATAAAGGAGAGGCATGAAGGCCAGGCGCAGATAGCGTCCCGTCCCACGCAGGATGCGGCCGTACGAGCCGACAACCACATGCAGTTGATCCTGAAATAGTCTCACGGCGAGCAAGTGTGCTTTCAGCTGGTCCTTGGCGATCTTGATGGCCTTCTGATTGGAGGTGTATCCGAAGAGCACAACCATCAGCAGCCCGATCACGATCGAGAGCACGACCACGATGGCGAGCGGACTAGTCAAGGGAAAGAGCAATGCCGCCAGGGCGGGGACCGGTCGCAACATGATCAAATTTGGCAGAGAAGACAATTACTCGATGTACCCCAGACCACGCAGCCGCTTCTGGACATCTTCCTTCGAGGTGTTGCTTTCCTCCGGCGGCATGATCTTCTTGATTTCCTTTTCGAGCATGTGGATCACGAATTCGTCGACGGACTCGTATCCGGCAGCGTCGGAGCACTGCTTCACCTTTTCGAGCAGGTCGCCTTCGATCTTCACTTTGTGTGAACCGAACATGGTCAGTTCCTTGTCTTGACGGGCGAGGCCCGTTCATCGTCTAGCGCGATCCGAACACGCTGTTTCCCATCATATCTTTGCTTTTAGCGATTCCAAACTGGGACAGAATCGTGGGCGTGATGTCGGTCAAGGCTGGACTCTCTGCGTCGATCTTGCGGTTGCTCAAGAGCACGCCGGGGACGCGGGTGTAATCCATACAGTGATCGCCGCTCCAGGCGTTGGCATTGTCTTCGAAAATATCCGGGGGAAACGCTCCCAGAATCGTCTTCCAGCCGGCACGATATCCGCGGTTGTAGCCGACGAGCGCGTCGGGACCGGTGCGGGCGTATGGCCCCTGGTACACCTCGCTCGCCAGATCCACCCGGGTGATCGCCTGCGAATCATCCTTTGGATCGCGAACCTCGAGCAGCTTCTGCCGAAGTTCGCGCAGCAATGCGTCAGCCTGCGCGGGATCGACAATGCCTTCGCGCTCGCGCCCGCGCACATTCACGTAGAGCCCATTCAGCCCGAGCCCGTAGGCGCGGGTGCGGCTCCAATCGATCTCGGCAAACGGCTCGTTGGCATCGGGCTGGCTGCCTGGCTGGAGCGCGATGTATCCGTTCCGCAGGAGCCAGGTATTCAGGTTGAAGGACCGGCGGTAGGGCGCAAAGCCGTGGTCCGAGAGCACGAGCAGGGTGGTATTGCCGTCGAGCTTTGGCAGTACTTCGCCGAGCACCTGGTCGATCTGTTCATAGAACTCCTCGAGTGCGTTCCCGTACTGCGCGGCGAGTGCGGCGTCGTAGGCGGGATGCGACGGGTCCGTCAAACGCCACATCATGTGACCGTTCAAATCGAGGCTGGAAAAGTAGAAGAAGAACAGGCCTTCGCGGAATTTTGGGAACTCCGCGTCGAATGCGCGCCTATGCTCGGCCAAGACCGTGCGCGCCTGCTCCAGATATTCTTTGTCGTCGAGCACGCCGTCGGAGAGCGCCTTAGTGTCCTCGGCAATACCCTGGGTGTGGTACTCGCCAATCTCCCTGGCCAGATCGCGCGAGTAGCTGGAAGGAGTGGAAATCGGGAGCGCGGGGTTTTCCGGATCAATGTTGATGGGCGAAACGTAGAGCTGGAAGCGCGGATGCGCCTGCTTCAGGAAAAAACGGCAGATGCCCTTGACGTTGCCGATCACCGGCATGAGCTGAAATTCTACCGGCACCCATCCGCTCCACTCGCCTTCTTTCAAGACGAACTGCTGGTTCTGGAAGCTGACGCGAGCGACGGATTCCAGCGGGTCGACATCGACGGCGAACGGCTCGGTGGCGGGCGGCGAATCTTTGCGAAAGGTATTCGCCGGGCCGATCAGGTTGCTCGACACGCGGCTGTTCTGCACTTCAACCTGGACCACTTCTCCACCTTCCACTGCACCTGGGACGGCGGCGAGATCGTCGGTATAGAACGTGAACGTGCCGTAGGTGCCGCGCAGATCCGGTGTACCCATGCCCGACAGAGTTTTGCCCTTCGCGCTGATCGGCGGAAAGTTCGCCGGAATGCGGTATACGGAGTTGGGGATTCGGTGCTCGTCCAGAAATTCCCAGAAAGCCTTGCCGTGCCTGAGTTGCTCCGCGCTACCCGAGCCAAGGGGAATCACCCAACTGCCGACGCGCAGGCTGTGCTTCGGGCCCTCGACGCGCGACGTTGAAAAGTAGAGCTGAAAGGTCTTGGGGTCACGGTGGATGAAATCGAAGATGCCGTGCCCGCCGGCGTTCATCCCGGTAATCAGGTTCGACCACGCCACCGGACTCTGCGGTGGAATACTGGTGGTCAGACGGCGGAATGAGCCTTGGCTGGCGAGGCGGGCGAAATTGGGCATTTTGCCCTCGGCCATGAACTTCGTGAGCAGATCGGGATCCATGCCATCGATTCCGAGAATGATGAGTTTCTTCCCGTTTGGCGAACCACCATCGGCGCGCTCACACGATAGAAACACCGCGAGCGTCAGCGCGCAGAGCAGAAGCGCGCACACTCTTCCCCAGCTCACGTGTGGATGCAGACTCACGTTTCCATGACCCGCTTTTCGCCGGAAGGCCATCCGTTCTGGCATTGGACGCGGCCCAGAATACCCAGTATTTAGAGGCTTGGAAGCCAGATCAGCAGGTAATCAAATTGTCACCCGTGCGACCCGGAACGTCAAGCCCGGCGCGGGCATGGTTTCGCGGCGTGCGGCGGCAGATTTACACTCAGCGTATGCATCGAAGACTCCTGGGTTGTGCCGCCCTTGCGCTGGGCCTGCTGGTTTGGGGTTCCCTTGCTTTTGCAGCATCCAAGCCGAACCTCGTATTGATCACTCTTGAGTCGACCCGTGCTGACCGCATGGGTTTCCTCGGGGCGAAGGGTGGCCTGACACCGAACCTTGATCGCCTGGGGCCGGAGAGTCTGGTCTTCGAGCACGCCTACGCGCAGGCACCGGGTACTGTCGAATCGCACGCTACGATTCTCTCCGGATCGTATCCGCAGGCAACCGGGGTGAACACCATCGGCGGCTCACTGGCCGCTTCGGTTCCGTATCTTCCGGCATTGCTCCAGGCGCAGGGCTACCGCACGGCCGCTTTCGTCGGCTCGATGGATCTCGATCCACGCAATGGGCTGGCGCAGGGATTCGAGCGTGGCTTCCAGACCTATGACGCCGGCTTCCGGCGGGCCGATGGAGGGACGGGCGTCTCGCCCGTCCAGGCAGCGCGATCTGCCGGCCAGGTTGTGAGCCGCGCCACGGCATGGCTTGCGCGAAACTCGCAAGGCCCATTCTTCGTCTGGATTCAACTGAACGATGCCGACGCTCCCGGTGCGTCCTACAATGCCGGGATCACGGCCGTCGATGGCGCGGTAGGGAAACTCGCCGCCGCCATGAAACAGCAAAAGGTGTATGCAAACACAGCGATTCTCCTGGTTGCAGATCATGGTGAGAGTCTCGGCGCACATGGCGAGGACACCCACGGCATCTTTCTCTACGACGAGACCATCCATGTCCCGCTGCTGCTGAAGCTGCCGGAGGCGCAGCCAGCCAGCAAACGTGTTGCGGCTAAGGTTCGCCTGGTCGACGTCGCGCCGACGTTGCTCGAGATCGCCTCCGTGCCGGTTCCCTCGCAGATGCAGGGCCAATCGCTGCTGCGGATTGCCAAGGCCGGCGGCGGGGCTGATCAGCCTGTCTATTCGCGCAGCGAACTGCCGCAGCGCGGATTCGGGTGGAGTGTGCTGGAGGCGTGGCGGGCGGGCAAGTATCTCTACGTCCGCGCACCCAAGCCTGAGCTCTATGACTTGACTGCCGACCCGGGAGCGACTCGCAACCTGGCCCCGAGCGCGAAGGCCACACTCGACACGATGGCGGCACAGCTGGAGAACTTCAGCCGCCGGATCAGCGGCGAGGGGAACAAATCGTCTGGTGCGCAGCTGAGCTCGTCGGAGATGCAAAAACTGGCGTCGCTGGGATACGTTGGGCTGCAGAAGACGGCTGGGGCCTCTTCCGCTGCCACGGGCACTGATCCGAAGGACAAGATTGCGGTGGCGAACAACGTTGTTGACGCGCTGCACGCCCTGAACGAGGGAAAGGCCGACCGGGCCGTGACGGCATTGACATCTGTAACCGCAACCGAACCGGGGGAGTACCTGGCGGAATACGCGCTGGGCGTGGCGCTGGCGCACAAAGGGCAGCACGCCGAGGCCGTCAAACATCTGCACAAAGCAATTGAGCTTCAACCCGACTCGGCATGGGCGCACTACTCCATGGGTGCAAGCCTGCTGAAGACGGGAGACTACAAGACCGCGATTGTTCATCTGGAGATTGCGGCGGGACGCTTGCCAGCGTTTTCGCCAGCGCAGGCATCACTAGCCGAGGCTCGCAAGCACCTCGGTACTAAGTGAGAGCGGGAAGAAGAGCCTGGTGCAATGACGTGCCGAATTCGAAGTTGATCATGCGACTCCCACCGCCGATCGGTAGCTCGCACCGCGAAAATTGAGCAAGAAAAAGGGCCGGCTTTTCGGCCGGCCCGATAAGTGTCACTTTTCCTTCTAGAACGTGAACTTCGCTCCCAATTGAACGATGCGCGAGTTGGTATTTCGCGCAACGCCAGTGATGCGGGCAAAGCTCCCGCTGGCTACGTTGCCGTTGGGTTGTCCAAAGTTCGTGTGGTTGAAGATGTTGAAGGTATCCATCTGCAGGGACAACGAGGTGCGCTCGGTGATCTTTGTGGTCTTCCGAATCGTGAAATCTGCATCCCACTGCCCGGGACCGGTCAAATAACCCCGAGGTACGTTGCCCTGAGTTCCCAGGGCGTTGTCGGTAAACGCATCGGTGTTGAACCAGCGATGCCCTGCGGCAGTTCGCGGATCAAGTTTGTGCACCGCACCGGCAACATCCGGACGATCCGGACAGCCGTAGAACGAGTAGAACCAGGTGCAATTCAGCGACTGCATATTGCTGTCCTGGAAGTTCATGGGGAATCCGGACTGGAAGAAATTGATTCCGGTCAAGGACCAGCCGTCAAACACGCGGCTGAGGCCTGTACCCCAGTTCTTGGCGATGTTGGGGACGTTGTAAATGAAAGACACTACCCAACGGTGACGAGCATCGAAGGCGGATGATCCGTAGTCGCGCTTGTAGTTGCCATAGGCGTCGACGCCACCCGCAACTTGGAAAGACGTGTCCTCAAAGCTCGAACTGACATCCAGAGCGTGAGACCACGTATAGGCACTTTGGAACTCCAAGCCATGGCTCATGTGCTTGTCGACCGTGACCTGGAGTGCATGGTAGTTCGACCATCCACCGTTGGTCTGGACACCGTAGTTGCCCCAGACGTCACCGGGCAAAGCATAGTGGTCGGGGAAATCGAACACTTGGAACGGTGCATCGTCCGCGCAGCCACCTTCCCCACCGTTGACGGTATTGTTGGGGTCGGTCGCACAAGCTGTAACGCCTGCCGGTGTGGCCGGGTTGGCGGAACGCGAAACAATGAGATTCGCGCCGTGCGAACCAACATAACCCAGTTTCAGAATGGTTCGACCGGGCAATTCCCGCTCAATCGTAAAGTTCCAGTTCATCGCGTACGGAACAGTCAAGTTCCGGGCGTTGGTGCTGAGAGACGGTCCGAACGGGAGGAACTGGTCGAAGTCGATGCTCGTGTCTCCGGGAGACGGCGGCACATAGGGGAATGGTTGAGGAAGACTGCCTCCACCGTTGATATCCGCATACGGATCCGGGAAGGACGGGTTCGGAGCGCCATTGGTGCTTAGACCGAATGGTGCAATGCCCAGATCCTGGAGGTTCAGTTCTTCCTCTGAGCGGTTGAAATAAAGACCGAATCCGCCGCGCATCGAAGTCTTACCCGGCCCGCCCATCAGACGGTTACTCCAGCCGGGACTCCAGGCAAAGCCAACGCGTGGTCCGAAATGATTGTACTTGGTGGAGGGACCCCCTTGACGGTTGCAGCCAGGGTCTCCGGAAAGGGTGTAGCCAAGCGGAGCTGTGGGGAAGACGGCCGATTGCACACCAGGCTGCACGCAGACGCGAGAAATTCCGCCGTTCTGGAACTCCTCGAGAGGCGTATCGATCTGGTAGCCCGTTCCCAGAGTCAACGTCAAATTGTTCTTCACGCGCCACACGTCTTGCGCATAGAAGTAATGCTCGTATGCCTGCGCCACGATCAGGGCGCCGGATTGCTGGTTGTAACTAGCCGGAACTCCAAGCAGGAAATCCAAGCCAGGATCGCCGGTAGAGTAGGTTCCGGATGCGTCGAACGTGAACGCACCATCGTTGCGGGCTGCGAACGGGTTCCACACCTGGAACTTACGACCGGCATAGCCAAACTTCAGTGAATGCCGACCCTTGGTCCAGCTGAAATTGTCGGTGATCAAATAGGTCTGGTCTTTGCGGGGTTGCGGACCATTCGTGGTGCCACCAATGGTGAAATAGCCTGTGATGGCGATGTTCGGGTAGTCAGCGCCCGACGCCAGCTGCGGAATGATGTTCGGGAAACCGACGTCCGCCGGCTGCCTGACATTGAGCGGCTGGCCGGTCTGGAAGTAGAGCCGGGTATAGCCACCGCGAAATTCATTGATCATGTCGGGCGTGAACGTATGCAGCCATGACGCGGTGAACATCTTCGTATACGGGATACTCCCATCGCCGAATCCGGGAAGAGTGGAACCGGAGAACGGGAGATCGTTCGATTGCGTCGAATTGTTGGCCAGACCGTAGAACCAGATGGAATCTTTCTGGCTGATTGTAAAATCCATGCGCCCGATGTGCTGGTCCGTCTTTACTTTGGTGACCGGGTTCCACGCAAACTCATTGTCCCCGAAGTTAGGCGCAGGAACGAAACTGCTGACGAGCTGCGTGGCCAGAGGACTGAAGATGGAAGTTGGGACAACTGGTCCCTCAGGGAAACAATCAGCCCATGTCGCGGCACCGGGACAGACACCTTCCTCTCCGTTGACATTGGTCAGCGTGGAGGGAATCGCATTCGAACTCATCGACTCCAAAGTGCTGCTGAAATCTCCGTTCAATTGATCCGGTGTGTACACAATCGAGTTAGCGACGATCTGGGGGGTACGCGCCCTGGTGAGTTGCAACGAATAGAAGAAGAACAGCTTGTTCTTGTAGATCGGACCGCCGATCACGCCACCGAACTGGTGCTGGTGGAAAACAGGCGCCGTGGTCTGAAAGTAGTTCTTGGTGTTCAGGAACGTGTCACGATAGAAGTCGAAGACAGTTCCATGGAACTGGTTCGTGCCTGATTTCGTGGTAGCGTTCATGATCGCGCCGGAGTTGCGACCATATTCCGGATTGATCGTGTTGGTGATCATCTGCACTTCCGCGATGGCATCCGGGTTGGGCTGCGCCAGCGGGGTGTTCAAGGGCAGGTCGTTCGCATCATTTCCGTTGACCAGGTAGCTGTTCTGCTGCGCTTGACTGCCGTTGGTCGAGAAGGTGCTGCCGAATCGGGTGTCCTGATTCACGACACCGGGCAGCGTCTGCTGCAAGTTGATCCAGTTGCGGTTCAAGACCGGGAGGTCACGGATGAGATCTCCGGACAGTGTGGCTCCTAACTGGATACTGGTGGCCTCCACCTGCACGGGGTTCGCGACGACTTCGACGGTCTCAGACACCGCGCCCAGTTCCAGGGAGACGTTCTGCACGAAGATCTGGCTCTGGACAACCTGGATCCCCTTCACGTCGAAGGCCTTGAAGCCGGACTTGGTTGCAACCATGTTGTATTTGCCAGGTGCCAGGTTGATGAACATATAGCTTCCATCGTCGCCCGTTTTCGCTTCCTGGCTGATTCCCGTGCCGGCATTGGTCAGTTTCAACTGGACGCCGGAGAGAATGGCTCCGCTCGGGTCCGTAGCGGTTCCACGAATGCGCCCGTAGAGTTCGTCTGCATTCGCCGATATGGGAGTGAGGAACAGCGCCACCGTGCACAGCAGCGCCAACAATGCCAGCAGTTGTAGTTTGCTAAATCGGAATTCTGCTTCCATGCGATTTTCTCCTGAACTCACGAAGCAAATAATTGAACTGTTGAACTCTTGGGCCAGCCCCTTGGGTTGTCAGCTAGACCCTTTGACTTGGGAGTAAACGAACCTCTACACAAAGCAACCGGGATTCCAAAATCGCCCTGACATAACTGCTTATTTTTGTATACCTTGCACTAACAAAACAGAATGAATACAGCTTTATGGAGGGTTCTGTCAAGATGAAATATGAGAAACGGTATATGGCGGGTCCGATCCGCCCTGTTTAGCCTCTATGAGGCAACCAGAAATCGGCTTCGGTCCGCGTCAAATTCAGGCCATTTTTCGAGAGCCTGGAAGAGGATCGAGGACGAGATGCGCGCCGCTTGCACACCCCGGGGGCCTGCTAGAATCGGCGCGGTGAGATCCAGCCCTCAAACTACTTCTACAACTGCAGTTCCTCTGCTCGACCTGCGGCGCCAGTACAACAACATCCGTGACGAAGTGCTTGCCGCCATCGCACGGGTTTGCGATTCGCAGGCGTTCATTCTCGGACCGGAAGTCGAGGCACTGGAGCGCGAGATCGCGGCGCTGACCGGGGCGGCGGCGGTCGGTTGCGCGTCGGGAACCGAAGCCCTGTGGCTCGCTCTGGTGGCTGCGGGCGTAAAGCCTGGCCAAGCGGTCATCACCACCCCATTCAGCTTCTTCGCCTCCGCCAGTTCGATCGTACGAGCGGGAGCCACGCCGATATTCGTTGATGTCGATCCCGACACTCTCAACCTCGATCCCGGGCGGGTCGCGCAACGACTGCGCAATCGGCGGGATGAGAGAATCCGGGTGATCTTGCCGGTTCATCTTTATGGCCAGTGCGCGGATATGGATCGTTTCGGCGCGATCGCTCAGGAATTCCAGGTGCAGGTCGTGGAAGATGCGGCGCAGGCGATTGGTGCGCAGTGGAACGGGCGGCCAGCAGGATCGATGGGAGTCGCGGCTGCGTTCAGTTTCTATCCAACGAAGAATCTGAGCGCGTATGGAGACGCGGGCATCGTGACGACGACTCGACCCGAAACGGCTGAGCATATGCGGCGCTTGCGCAATCACGGCAGTCCACGCCGCTACTATCACGAGGAATTCGGGTGGAACGGGCGCATGGATGCCGTCCAGGCAGCGGTGTTGCGAGTGAAATTGGCTCATCTCGCCGAATGGAACGAGCAACGAAGGCGGCACGCCGCGACCTATGACCGGCTCTTCGCCGATTCTGGCCTGACCGCGGCATCAGGCTCGGCGCCGGTGCGACCGCTTGCGCGGAGTTCGGAGGCGAAACCTGTTTTTCATCAGTATGTGATTCGCGCTCGCCGACGTGACGACTTGCGGCAGTTCCTTGGCGAGCGGAAGATCGGGACTGAAGTTTACTATCCGCTTCCACTGCACCTGCAGCCGGCATTTTCTTACCTGGGGCTGAAAACAGGGGATCTGCCGCTGTCGGAGCAGGCAGCTCACGAAGTGCTGGCGCTACCCATGTTCCCTGAGCTCACGGAAGCCGAGATTCGCTGTGTAGTGGAGAGTATTGCGGATTTCTATTCGTAGCGACTAACGATGCTTTTTCCCCGGTTCTTCACCCGGAGCCAGAACGCGGCGCACGATCGGTGAGTTGAGTTTGTATTTGCGCTCGGTGACCGTGCCGCTGTCGTCCTCCACGCGAATCGTGAACGTCGGCAGCATTCCTTCCTTCTCGAAATTCTCCTGGGCCATCGTAACCGGCAGCACACCCTTGAGACGCTCGCGATAGGCGGTTTCGTAGCGGTGGCGTTTCACGTTCCAGGTGAAGACACGAACCTGGTTAAAGTCGAATGGCATGCCGTCTTTGGGTTCGGTGAGCACGGTCAGGTACTGCGGGATCTTCTTGTCCCCATCACGAACTTCGTCGAGCACGAAGTACGCCACGATCCTCTGACCCTCGGCGTATTGCGCGATTTCGAGCGGCAGGTCGAGGTCGACCATACGCGACAGGATCCAGCCGACGCGGCCCTGGTCGTCGCGCGCGAGCCACCAATCCTCCATCACCAGCTTCGCTTCCTTCCTTTCGTCCGTCTGGGCTGTGGGCCGGGTAGCAGGGGCGGGCGCGGTGCCGGGCCGTTCGGCAATCGCGCGCTTCAAGAGTTGGACCTTTGCGCCCGTGGCAACCTGATAGAGATGGTCGGCGTCGCGACCCGGTTCCACGTGCAGGTTCGTGTCGTTGCGCGTGGTGGCCTGCCCCTGAACGGGATCGTTCTGGTTACTCTGCACCAGGTTCTGAGCTTTATCGTAGACATCCTTTCCGACAAGGTTCCGTTGCTCGATCCAGCCCTCGACGCCAGCCGCGGTGCGCACCTTGGCAAAGCGGCGATCACGATCGAGCACCTCGACCCGCTCGCCGTTCTTCACCAGGCCTACTTTGGTATAGACAGCGGCGACCCGGTCACGCAGGTTTGCCTGCGTTGCAGAGATGTATGCGGTTTCGTGGACGCTTCTTCGGCGGCCGCAACCGCTGACGAACAGAGTGATTCCGAGAACACAAATGACGCCGAGGCGCGGCAGCCTGAATGGGTGGGGAGTGGTCACCGGATCAACTCCCCACTATAGCGCGGGATTCGCCTCAGGGCGTTGACACCGAGGTGACCCGCCTTGAGGGCTGAAGAGCTAGTTCGTGTGCAGCACCCAGGTATCGTGCAGCAGTGTCACTCCGAACAGTGAAGTCAGGCTCTGCCCTCCGAAGATGACCGTCTGCTGATGAGCTTCATCAAAAGCGATTCCGAGCGATTCACGTATGGCCGGAGATCCGGCGGGGGTCAACTGCATCCAATCCGATCCGGTCCACAACCAGGTGTCATTCACATCCGCGCCAGAAAACCCGCCGAAGACCACAATTCCCTGGAAGCGCGGATCGTAAGTAGCGCCGGAAAAGGCGCGGTACGGAATCTGGTGATCGGGAAACTGCCGCGTCCAGGTGAGGCCGTCGTAGGTCCAGGTGTTCACCGGATTGATGTCCGCCAGCCCTCCGAACAGCACAGTCTGTTTGCGAACCGGATCGGTGGCGAACACTGCCCATCCTCGTGCGCTCGGGGACTCTGCTGGATGAAGCTTGTGCCACCGGCCATTGTGCCAGCGCCAGGTCGTGAGGCCATAGAGCCGGCCATCGTAGCCACCGAAGTTGTCGACGCGCTTGCTGCGCGGGTCGGGGAACAGCATGGCGCCCGTCATCGGCGGCGGAGTTGTGGACGGACTCATCTGTGTCCAACTGGACGTCGCGCCGTCCCACATCCAGGTGTCCCCCAGGTTGTTCTGTCCGTTGTAACCACCGAACAGAACGAGTTTCTGGATCGTAGCGTCATACGCCATGCTCGCAGACGCACGCGGCGACGGCGCCACACTGGTCGTCTGCTTCTGCCAGTCGGTTCCATCGAAGGTCCAGGTATCGCCGTAGTCGTTCGTCGGGCCATAGCCGCCGAACATCACGATCTTCTGACTGACCGGGTCGTACGCCATAGCGCAGCCGGCACGCTGCGGTGGACTGTGCATGGGGTTCAGTCGCACCCAGGTCGAGTTTGGTACCTGAGCAAATGCAGCGGCCGCCAGCGTCGTGACGGCGATCGCTCCGGCCATAAAGCGCAAGAGTCGGGGGGAAGGAATGTTCATGTGATCTCCTGGAAGGGGTAGTGACGACGGCTGAAGAGTCTAGCACGGAGTTCGATGGGATTGGAGTGGAAACCCGCGTGGGACGCGAGTTTTGACCGCTTCAACGCAACGATTCACAAGACAGATCGGGGCTGTCTATTTAGTCTCCGAAGCTGATCCCGATGGCCCGCGCGGTCCGTACGATTTCGCCCGCGGGATCCACCGTCTTCATCCGTCCTGCCGCATCGGCGATGCTCACAGCCTTGATGCATTCTTGCTGCAGGCAGACCATCTTGCCGAATCCGCCTGCGGCAATCAGATCGACGGCAGCCACACCAAAGCGCGTACCCAGAATGCGGTCGTACGGGGACGGTGAACCGCCGCGCTGGATGTGTCCCAGCACGCTGACGCGGACTTCCTTGTGAGCCAGCAGCGCGATCGCGTCGCCGATCATGTTGCCGACCGCCATGGTGCGCGAGAGGTGCTTCATCTCCGCTGGAAGTCTGATCCCCTCGGCGACAACGACGATCGTGAAGCGCTTGCCATAGCGATCACGCAGCGTCAGGTGTTCGCAGATCTTCTCGAGGGTGAAAGGGATTTCGGGAATCAAAATGATGTGCGCTCCGCCCGCCAGTCCCGCGCCGAGCGCGATCCAGCCCGCATCGCGGCCCATGACTTCAACCACCATCACGCGATGATGCGATTCGGCCGTCGTATGTATTTTGTCGACGGCGTCGGTTGCAGTGTGCAGCGCGGTGTCGAAGCCGAAGGTGACCTCCGTAGCTGAAAGATCATTGTCAATCGTTTTGGGCACGCCTACGATCTTCATTCCCTTGTTGAACAGTTCGCCCGCAATCTTCATGGAACCGTCGCCGCCGATGGATATGATGGCGTCGATGCCCAGTTTCTCCTGATTGGCAAAAACCTGATCGGAGATGTCCCTGACAACTTCCTGGCCGTTTTCGCAGGTTTTGTATTTGAAAGGATTGCCGCGATTGGTGGTGCCGAGAATCGTGCCGCCTCGCGGCAGAATGCCGCTGACGTCTTTCAGCGTGAGTTCGTGCGAGCGCTCAGGCCAGATCAGGCCGTCAAAACCATCCGGGATGCCGATGACCTTCCAATGGTATTTGAGGATTGCAGCTTTAACGGAGGCGCGAATGACGGCATTGAGGCCGGGAGCATCTCCGCCCCCGGTGCAGATACCTATGCAGTTGATTTTGGGCATGGCAACCCATGATCATAGCGCGGAGGATTGTAGAAGGCTGGTCCAAAGAGGACACCTCCTATCGTAATCAATCTACGGGTGTGTCACCGTGACAGTCGCGGTGTCTTTGAACGTAGTTGAATTCACAACATAGGTAACGGTCACAGTAACGGTCTCGCTGGGAGTGTCGCTGTCAATGTTCAACACAGCCGGGTTGCCGCCGGTGTCAAAGCTGGTATTGGTTGTGTCGCTCGAAGCCCAATCTGCCACCGCCGTGATGTCGACTGGTTGAGATTGCCCCGTCACCGTCGCCGCGCAAGTAAAGTCCACCGTATTCCCGGAATTCGCATTTGCGGTTTTGGGTGAAACGGTGATCGCCGTTACTCCCGTCAGGACGACATTCACGGTGGCCGTGCCCGTGATCGTGTCCAAGCTGGCAGAAATCGTGGATGACCCCGGAGCACTGACTCCCGTTACCAAACCGCCTTTGCTGATCGACGCCGCGCCTGTGTCGCTGCTGGACCAGAGCACGGAACCAGTGATGTTCTTGGTACTGCCATCGTCATAGGTTCCTCGAGCTGACATCTGCAAAGTGTCGTTGACTTCAACGCTTTGATTGGAAGGTCCTACCGCGATCGTGGTCAGCACCGGGTCCACGAAGAACCCCTTGCAACTGGCCCCAAACGCCAGACCAATCAACACGACAAAAGCAAGCGTAAGCGGCAGTTTGCGCCGGGTAAACATATGCAGTCGCCTCGGATAGCGTGATTTTAGCAGAATGCCCGGCCCTTGCCCGGTCGCTGCTAGTGCATGCCTGGAGTCACACCAAACCACAGACACTTTGGCCTCCTGGGTTGAGAGGGGAACGCAGGGGGAAAGGGTTCTTGCATGGAATTTGATGCCGACCCCCTAACACCCGCTTCGCGCACTGATTGTGCAGGTTGAGGCGGGGGAACCCCCGTCCCTACCTTGCCTTGCGGATGATGATGGGCGACGAGATGTACTGCTACTTCGTGCGTTTCTTCCCGGCGTTGGCGATGCGCTCATCGATGGGTTTGCGCCCGGCGAAGCCGTCCGTCATGCCGTGATAGAAGCCGATCTTCGGTTCACCCAGCTTCCAGCAAAGCAGGACCATCTCGTCATCCACCTTGCACGGGAAATCCAGCAGCCCTACGTCAAGGTCCTTCACCTGGACGCCAGTGGCGTCGATCTCGGCAATCGCGTCTTTAATGCGCTGGAGGGCTCGTTCCCGCTCCGCTTTCCGCGTGGCGACGTGCACGACATTGACCAGAGTGCCGCCGTTCAAGAAGATGCGCTGAGCCATTTCCTGCGTTTCCGCGTCCACTTCCTCAATCAACTTCTTGCCGTTGATTGCCTGTTTGAGCAGCGACTCCAGGATGGGCAGCAGCGTTTGGGCTTCATCGAGAGTGAAAGTACGGGAGGACATCTGTTTCTATTCTAGCTGAAGATGACCGACGGAAGAGATGACAGGTGACCGGTCACTGGTCACAGGAAACCGTTGGACCCGAAAGACTCTCCTGTCACCCGTGACCCGTCGGGTGTGACCTAACGTCCGTGTTATTTTCCCAACGTGCCTGACGCCGCCCCCAACCAGAGCGCATCGACTCCGCGCAACGTCTACGCTTTCGGCCTGACGTCCTTTCTCAACGACACGGCCAGCGAGATGGCGTACTGGGTCCTGCCGGCATTCATCGCTTCGCTCGGGGCGGGTCCGGCGCAGCTTGGCATCATCGAAGGCGTGGCCGAGAGTGTCGCCTCCATCGCCAAACTTTTCTCCGGCTATCTGGCGGATCGTGTTTCCCATCGCAAGCCCCTTGTGGTGGGCGGATACGTTGTCGCCAACGCGGTGAAACCTCTGCTGGCGCTGGTTACCTCGTGGTGGCAGATCCTCGGGATTCGCTTTGCTGACCGCTTTGCGAAGGGCATCCGCGGCACGGCGCGCGACGTGATGGTCGCGGAGTCGGTGGACTCTTCGCGTATTGGCTCGGCCTACGGACTGATTCAGGCCATGGATTCTGCCGGCGCGATCGTCGGACCCCTGGTGGCGCTGGCGCTGATCGGTCACTTTGGCATGCGCGGCGTGTTCTGGTTCGCAGCCGTGCCGGGCGCTCTGGCGATCATGGTCGCGTGGATCGGAATTCGCGAGACGCACCGCAATGCCGGCGCTGCCAAGGGGAGCAGTCCGCCGTGTGCCGAAGACGAACACTGTGACGCGCCGACACCGCCTAATAGTGTTCGCGTCGCCGGCAGCGGATCTCGCGTGGCGGCGGGGTTACCCGGGGCCTTCTACTACGTTCTGCTTGTCGTAACGCTCTTTTCTCTGGGCAACTCGAGCGACATGTTTCTGGTGTTGCGCGCGGAAAACGTCGGCATCCCAGCGACACATGCCCCACTGTTGGGCCTCGTCTTCAACATCACTTACACGCTGCTCTCCTGGCCAGCGGGAAAATTCAGTGATCGCTTCTCACGCTCGACCATCGCTGCCACCGGATACTTCGTCTTTGCCATCGTCTATCTCGCCTTCGCGATCGCTCCCTCCCCCCTCGCAATCTGGGTCACGATCGCTTTCTACGGACTCTTCTATTCCCTTACCAACCCAGTCCTGAAAGCGCTCGTTGTGGAAACGGTGACGCCTGAAGTGCGGGGCCGCGCTCTCGGGATCTATTTCTTCCTTACTAGTGTGACAACCCTCCTCGCGAGCCTGCTCACGGGCGAACTCTGGAAGAAATACGGTGCGCCGATGCCCTTTTACCTCTCCTCGGCGATCGCTGGCATCTCGGCGCTGCTCCTTCTGCTACGGCGCGAGCCGCGGCATCCCAACATCGTTCAAGCGAGCTGAATACTGCTTTTCTACTATTGCCCTGACTCTCTCGCTTCCGAATAATCGACCCACTTTTGGTGGGGACGCTCGCTTCGGCTCCGCGCGATTGCGCCGTGTCTTTGTGCTGGAAGCAGAGTTCACAGGAAAACAGGACAAACTATGCGTTTATTCGGAATCTGGTCTCTTGCGCTCGCATTCATGCTTGCGAGTTGGTCGTTCGCCCAGCAAATTACCGGCAGCATTCGCGGTATGGTGCAAGATCCGACGGGCGCCGTTGTGCGCGAAGCCGTGGTCACGGCCACGCAAGTCGAGACCGGTCTGTCTCGAACCGCCGCCACCGGCCGCGACGGCAGCTACGTGCTGCTCGAACTTCCTGTTGGCCACTACCGCATCGCCGTTGAAGCCAAGGGCTTTCAGAAATACGTGCAGGAAGGCGTCACGCTGAATGTCAATGAAATGGCTTCGGTGCCGATCCAACTGGCGGTTGGCGCCGAAACGCAGAAGATCGAGGTCATGGCTGACGCCCAGCTGATCCAAGGCACGGTGACGAGTTTGGGCAAGACCGTTCTGCAACAGGAACTCGTCGATCTCCCGCTTAATGGCCGCAATTTTTCTCAGCTTGGGTTGCTGCAACCCGGCGTCGTGCCCCTTACTCCCGGTCTGGCCGAGGCCGGCGGCTCGCTTCGCGACGGCCAGGCCTATGCCGTGAACGGCCAGCGCCCGGAGTCGAATAACTTCCTTATCGATGGCGCCAGCAATTTCAACGGCGTGGACGGCGGTTTCGTGATGAAGCCTCCCGTGGATGCGATCAGTGAATTCCGCATTCTCACGCACGGCTCCAACGCCGAGTTCGGACATGCAGCCGGTTCGACGACAAACATCATCACGCGGTCGGGGTCGAACGCAATTCACGGAGCGCTCTGGGAGTTCCTGCGCAACGACGTCTTCGACGCAAGTAACGCTTTCAGCGTGTCAGGAGTGGAACCCCTGAAGCAGAACCAGTTCGGAGCGAGCGTGGGCGGCCCGATCCGCAAAGACAAGACATTCTTCTTCGGATACTACGAAGGGTTCCGCAACCGGCAAGGCAAGACGCAGGGCGTGACTGTGCCATCGTTGGCGGAGCGAGGAGGCGATTTCTCGGCGATGTGCCCGGCAGCAAGCGCCGGTCTTCCCTATCACGTTGACCCGGAAACAGGCATTTGCAGCGACTTCAATCCTGATCCAGAAAATTTCAATCCCGGCCATCAGCTGTTCAATTTCTTCTTTGGTAAGGTGTATCCCTTCAATCAACTGGACGACTTCTCTCCGTTCCCGGCAACGCAGAGCGTGTTGAACTTCTTCCCAGAACCGAATACCGGTGTCAACACTTTCACGTCGACGCAGATTCTGCGGCAGGATGAGAATCAGTTCGGTCTCCGCCTCGATCATTACCTCTCGGTCAAAGACAGCCTGAATTTCCGCTATCTGTTCAGCGACGGCACGCGGTTTGATCCGCTCTCAACCGCGGGGGCGGGCGTGCCCGGATTCCCGGTCGGAGAAGATCATCGAGGGCAGAACTTCGTCGCGACTGAAACCCACACCTTCTCATCATCTGTGGTGGGAGTCTTCCGCTTCTCTTTCCTGCGGAATAAGTTCCTGTTTGATGAGCACATCAACCACACAACCCCGGAGAGTCTGCACTTCGGATACGATCCCAGCCTGGAAGCGGCTATTGGCCCACCGTTCGTTCAGGTCAACGGCTACAACACGGTCGGTGATCCCATCACCGGACCGCGCAACACTTACCAGAATTCATTCGACTATTCCGGCGCTCTGACCTGGATTCGCGGCCGTCATGAGTTGAAGTTCGGCGGCGGATATCAGCGCAACCAGATCAACGTGCTGCAAGGCATCGCGACGAACGGGTTCTTTGTCTATGCCGGGTTCCCGATCGACAATGCGTTCGCCAGCTTTCTCTTCGGCCAACCTGTGTTCTTCCTGCAGGGCCGTGGCGATTTCTCGCGTGGCCTGCGCGGCAATGCCATGAACCTTTACGCGCAGGATACCTATCATCTGTCGTCGCGGCTGACGCTCAACTTCGGCCTGCGTTACGAACTTCCGTTCCCCTACTCGGAGATTCATAATCGGCAGAGCCTCTGGGTTCCGGGGCGCCAGTCGCGAGTAATCGCCGACGCGCCGGAAGGACTGCTCTATCCCGGAGATCCGGGAGTGCCAGCGGGCCTGATTCCAACCTTCAAAAAAGCATTCGCTCCTCGCTTTGGAGTCGCATGGGATCCGACCGGCAGCGCCAAGTGGCTCGTCACCAGTTCGTACGGCATCTTTTACGAACCGTACTACACGGGACAGGGAGGACCACTGCAGGCCCCAATCAGCGCGCCGCCGTACCTGCAAACAGCGCAGATCAACATACCCAACTTTGAGAATCCGTTCGGCCCCGACGGTCCTCCAGCACCCGGTACTTTCGTAACGCCGATGACCAACCTGACCCTGGCCCCCAATCTGCCGCTGCCGTACGCACAGGACTGGGACCTGAATGTGCAGCGCTCCCTGGGTAACGACCTCTTGTTTGAGATTGGATATGTCGGGACCAAAGGGACCAAGCTGCCGCGTTTTGTCGAAGGCAACCCAGCCGTCTACGTGCCCGGCAACACCAACGCCAACAATGTGGACCAGCGCCGGATTCATTCCGGCTGCGGCATCGACGATCCGGAAAGCGACTGCGTGTATGCTTCGACTGGCCTGATCACGGGGAACACCAACTCTTCCTACAACGCTTTGCAGGCGAGCGCCCGCAAGCGTTTTGGTCACGGCTTATCGTTCCTGGCGTCGTACACATACTCGAAGTCCATTGACTACGTTTCGTCTTTCAACATGACTGGGTCGGCGGCGCTGCCCGTGGCTGGCGAAAACGACTTGGCCCAGGATCCGTTCAATCTCGCCGCCGAACGAGGCCGATCGATGTTTGATTCACGCCATCGCTTCGTGTTCAGTTACACGTGGAGTCTGCCGTTCTGGCAGCAAGGACACACCTGGTACCAGTACGCGCTCGGCAACTGGCAAGTCGGCGGCATCGTGACGGCGATGTCGGGGACACCGTTCACTGTGTTTGACTCCAACGACTATTCGTTCCAGGGAGGAGCACCGGAAATCACGGGCTTCCAGGCCAATCGACCCAACCTGGTGGGGAACCCGAACAGCGGCCCAAAGACCCCGGCGGAGTGGTTCAACACTGCGGCATTTGCAAAAGTGACGGAACCAGGAACTCTCGGCACCGCCGGCCGCAACATCGTACAGGGTCCGGGCTATGCGAACTGGGACTTTTCCGCGCTCAAGAACTTCAAAGTTACCGAGGGCAAGCAGTTCCAGTTCCGGGCGGAGTTCTTCAACATTCTCAATCACACAAACTTACGCTTGCCGGATAGCGACATCAGTTCGCCCAACTTCGGAATGATTCAGTCCGCCCAGTCGCCTCGGCTGATTCAGCTGGCGCTCAAGTTTCTTTACTGACGTCAGGCGAGCACAGACCCGGTATCACGCGGGGACGCGGGGGCGTGGCCGGCGAAAGAGAATCATGAGAATGAGGAGCGCGGTGAGTCCCGCCGTGCTATCGAGCAGGACGTCCCAGACCGAGGCCCCGCGCGACGGGATGTAGCTCTGGTGCCATTCGTCCATCGCGGCGACAAAGGCTGTTCCCAACCAGGCCAGCATCGCGGGACGGGCCAGCCATGGCTCACGCCCGGAGAGCGTTGCGCGAAAGCCGCGCCACAACAACAGAGCCAGCATGCCATACCCCACTACATGTCCTGCCTTGCGCAAGTAATGGTGCCAGTACATGAAGTCGTAGAGGTTGATGTGACCAAACAGGCGGGTCAGCATGCTATACAGAAGGCTGCCGGTATTCTGCGCCGACATGTAGTCGGTGGATTCGAAGGTGATGAGGCCAATCCAGACGGCTGCAGGCCACCACGCGCGCAGGAGATTGGGACGCTCAGCGGTCAATCGAGGACTCTTCCCTACTCCATTGCATAGTTGGGAGCTTCGCGGGTGATGATGACATCGTGGACGTGGCTTTCGCGCAAGCCAGCCGCGCTGATGCGCACGAACCGTGCTTTCTGCTGTAGGTCGGCGATGGAGGCGCAGCCGCAATATCCCATGCCTGACTTCAGGCCGCCCACCATTTGCGTAACGATCATCGCAACGGAACCGCGATAGGGCACGCGTCCTTCAATTCCTTCGGGCACTAGCTTCGCCAGGCGATTCGAGTCTTCGCCGATCACCGGCATGGCCGTGGAGGCGTCTCCGTCGGAATTCTGGAAATAGCGCTCGCTCGACCCGGCCGCCATCGCGCCCAGCGATCCCATGCCGCGATAAGACTTGAAGGTGCGGCCTTGATAGAGGATCAGCTCACCGGGGCTTTCATCCGTGCCAGCGAACATGGATCCGATCATGACCGAAGAAGCGCCCGCGGCCAGCGCCTTGGTGATGTCGCCGGAAAACTTGATGCCACCATCGGAGATGACTGGAACGCCAGCATCGCGGGTGGCCCGGGACGCCTCCGCTATGGCGGTGATCTGCGGCACGCCAACGCCAGTCACAACACGAGTTGTGCAGATCGAGCCGGGCCCAATACCGACTTTGATCCCGTCGACTCCTGCCCGCACCAGTTCACACGCGCCGTCAAACGTTGCCACGTTGCCGGCAACTAGATCCACTTCCGGCAACTTCGCTTTCACCCGCTTGACAGCTTCCACAACCAGCATGGAATGTCCGTGGGCGCTGTCGATCCCCAGCACATCGACTTTCGCCCTGACCAGTTCCTGCGCGCGTTCCAGGTAGTCGCCGGTCGCGCCGATCGCCGCTCCCACCCGCAACCGCCCTTGGGAATCTTTGGCGGCGCTCGGGTATTTCAATTTCTTCTGAATGTCTTTGACCGTGATCAAGCCTTTGAGGTTGTACTTGTCGTCAACCACGAGCAACTTCTCCACGCGATGCTCGTGCAGGATTTCTTCCGCTTGTTCCAAGGTGGTCCCGACCGGCACGGTGATCAGGTTCTCCTTGGTCATCACCTTGCTGATGGGAATATCGAAGCGTGTTTCGAAGCGGAGATCGCGATTGGTGAGGATCCCGACCAGCCTGCCATCTTTCTGGGTGATGGGCACGCCGGAAATCTTGTATTTCTTCATCACATCGAGCGCGTCCGAGACCTTCGCATCCGGCGACATGGTCACGGGGTCGACGATCATGCCGCTCTCCGACCGCTTTACCTTGTCGACTTCATTTGCCTGCTGCTCGATGGTCAGATTGCGGTGAATGATCCCTAGCCCGCCCTGCTGGGCCATGCCGATCGCCATGTGGGACTCGGTCACGGTGTCCATGGCGGCGCTGATGATCGGAACATTCAGGCGGATGTTGCGCGAAAGCTGGGTGGACGTGTTCGTCTGGGCAGGCACAACTTCCGACCGCGCCGGCACCAGTAATACATCGTCGAATGTCAGGGCTTCGGGAACCGGGAAATGGATCATAAGATGGCTACGAAATATCTTTCTATTGTAGGGAGAGCACGGGCATCAGGCAAATGCGATGGCAGGCTCGCCGTCGTGAACGACAACTCCTGGATCCGCGCAACGAAAAAAGGGCGCCCGTTTCGGACGCCCTTCTTGACTCTTCCAGGGTTCGGCTTTGAGTGCAGTTACTCCTTCTTTTCTCCGCCCTCGGTAGGCTCCGCCTGAGCGGCGTTTTGCGCTTCGGCTTCTTCCATCGCCTTGCGCGTCTCTTCGGCGCGCTTGGCGCGGATTTCGGCGCGCTTCTGGCGCTTCTCGTCGAGCACCTGCTCGCTGCCGAGCAGTTCGATGAACGCCTTCTCGGTGCCGTCACCCTTCTGCCAGCCAGTGCGAACGATGCGCACATACCCGCCGTTGCGGTCGCCGAAACGCGGAGCCACGGTGTCGAACAGCTTTTTCACCGACTCGTCGGTCATGAGGAATGCCGCCGCCTGACGCCGCGCCGCGAGGTCCCCCCGTTTGCCGAGCGTAATCATCTTCTCGACCTGCGGACGCACCGCTTTGGCTTTGATCGCAGTCGTCTCAATCCGTTCTTCCATGATCAGCGACGTGACCATGTTCCGCAGCAGCGAACGGCGGTGGCTGGTGGTTCGTCCGAGTTTGTATCCCGCAACTTTGTGACGCATGACAACTCCAGTAGTCAGGAGTCAGTAGTCAGGAGCCAGGTCATCAGTTGCCAGCCGCGCAGATCCGCACTTGCTGACTACTGACTACCGACTACTGACTACCGGTTCTTACAGATCGTTGTCCCCGTACGCCGACGCCGGCAGTACCTGGTTCGAAGTCGGACCGGGCACGGCGTTTCCGTGCTCATCGATCTTCATGCCCAGGCTCAGCCCCATCGACGAGAGGATTTCTTTAATCTCGTTCAGCGACTTGCGCCCGAAGTTCTTCGTCTTCAGCATTTCGGCTTCGGTCTTCTGCACCAGTTCGCCGATGGTCTGAATGTTCGCATTCTTCAGGCAGTTGTAGCTGCGGACCGAAAGCTCCAGCTCTTCGACCGAACGGTTGAGGTTTTCGTTCTTGATCTCCGGCTTGCGCTCCTCGCTCGACGCAGCGGTCTCGATCTCTTCCTCGAAGTTGATGAAGATATTCATGTGATCCTTCAGCAACTTCGCCGCCAGGCCGATGGCATCGCCCGGCGTGATCGAACCGTTGGTCCAGACTTCCAGCGTCAGCTTGTCGTAGTCCGTGATTTGCCCGAGACGCGCGGCTTCTACGGTGTAGTTACACTTGCGTACCGGCGAATGGACGGAATCGATGGGAATGAATCCGATTCCCAGATCGTCCTCGAAGTTCTTGTCGGCGCTGACGTAACCGCGACCGCGCTTGAGGCGCATTTCCATGTCGAGCTTGCCACCCTCGCTGACCGTGGCAATGTAGATCTCCTTGTCCAGGATCTCCACGTCGCCGTCGGCTTCGATCATGCCGCTGGTCACAACCCCCGGCGTATCCGAACGCAGGTAGATCGCCTTCGGGCCTTCGCCCGCGAGTTTGAACGGAATCTGCTTGAGGTTGAGGATGATGTCGGTCGCGTCCTCGACGACCCCCGGAATCGACTGGAACTCGTGCAGCACGCCTTCGATCTTGACGGCGGTGACAGCAGCCCCTTCGATGGAACTCAACAGCACTCGCCGCAGAGCATTTCCGATCGTGGTGCCGAAGCCGCGTTCAAACGGCTGCGCCCAGAACATTCCGTACTTGTCGGTGAGAGAACTGGCATCGCTCGCCAGCCGTTTCGGTTTCTGAAAGCCCTTCCACAACATGTGTTTCTCCTCTCGGCCATGTGGCTCCATCGCGGCTCGCTGAGCGGCCCGGCTCAGGTCACAGCCGCGAAAGGCTGATCTGGCACGAAAAAGGCCTAAAACCGCCGTTCGCTGATCGCTATTCGCCAATCGCAAAGCCAACGACAAGCCGTTGAGCGAAAGGCGAACAGCGAACGACTGATCGCGTTACTTGCTGTACAACTCCACAATCAGCTGCTCATTCACCGGCAGCTGGATATCTTCACGCTTCGGCAGTGCAATCACGCGCCCCTTGTAGGCATCGCGATCGACTTCCAGCCAGACCGGCGCGGGCTGATGGCTGGCAAAGTCCTTCGCCATCTCGAGAATGACCAGCTTGCGGCTGCCTTCGCGGATGGCGATCTCTTCGCCGACGTTCACTTCATACGACGGAATGTTCACCTTGCGCCCGTTGACCTGCACATGTCCGTGACGCACCAACTGGCGCGCCTGGCGGCGGGATTGGGCAAAACCAAGGCGCTGCACCACCGTGTCGAGGCGGCGTTCCAGCTGTTCCAGCAACTTCGCGCCGGTTACCCCCTTGGATTTGGCGGCATTCTCGAAGTAATTCCGGAATTGGCCTTCCTGGGTGAAGTAGATGCGCTTGGCTTTCTGCTTTTCGCGCAACTGCAGGCCGTAGCCTACAACCTTTGTTTTCTTATCTTTCCCATGCTGGCCGGGAGCGTAGTTGCGCTTTTCAATCGGACATTTGTCGCTGAAGCACTTGGTGCCTTTCAGGAAGAGCTTGATCCCTTCCCGACGGCACAGACGGCACACTGCATCGGTATAACGCGCCAAGTTGTTCTCCTTTTAGATGACCGGTTTACGGGTTTGGCTTCACCCTTCGTCCCGGACGAAAATCAGCTTCTAGCTGCCAGCCATTAGCTAGTAGCTAGTAGCCAGTAGCTGCTTCTTACACTCTCCGCCGTTTCGGCGGACGGCAGCCGTTGTGCGGAATCGGCGTCGAATCCTTGATCGAACGCACTTCGATTCCCGCCGCGGCCAGAGCGCGCACGGCCGACTCGCGGCCCGATCCCGGACCACTGACCCGCACGTCCACGCTGCGAACGCCATGATCGCGCGCCATGTTGGCGGCGTTCATCGCGGCCTGCTGGGCGGCGAACGGAGTTCCTTTACGTGACCCGCGGAAGCCCAGCGACCCGGAACTCTTCCACGCCAGCACGTTGCCGCTCGTGTCCGAGATGGTCACAATCGTGTTATTGAAAGAGGCCTGGATGTGCACTAGTCCATGGGGGACGTGCTTCCGCTCTTTCTTCTTGAACTTCTTCGTCTTGCCTTTTTTTTCAGGTGCGGCTGCTGCGCCGCCCGCTGCTGCTGCCGGTTTAGCCATAGTAGCTGCTAGCTCCTAGCTGCTAGCTCCTAGCTAGAGGCTAGAAGCTAGAAGCTGTCTTTATGTTTTCGCTGTCGCCTTCTTCTTCTGCGCGACCGTTCCTTTGCGCGGTCCCTTACGGGTGCGCGCGTTAGTATGTGTGCGCTGTCCGCGGACCGGAAGATTCCTGCGGTGCCGGAATCCGCGGTACGAACCGATTTCGATGAGCCGCTTGATGTTCATCGAAACGTCTTTGCGGAGATCGCCTTCTACGCCGCCTTCCGCTTCGATGACCTGACGGATGCGGTTGACCTCGTCTTCGGCGAGGTCCTGAACTTTCTTCATCGGGTCCACTTTCGCTTCGTCCAGAATGCGCGCCGCGCGCGGGTTCCCGATTCCATAAATGTAAGTGAGCGCGACGTTCGCGCGCTTGTTGCGCGGAAGATCGACGCCGGCAATACGTGCCATAATTTCAAAACCCTTCTAGCTCCTAGCCTCTAGCTTCTAGCTTCTAGCAAGCATCTTGATTCGAATGGTTGCTAGTAGCTAGTAGCCAGAAGCTAGCAGCTGCTTTTATCCCTGACGCTGCTTGTGCTTCGAGTTGGTGCAGATCACCCGCACCACACCCTTGCGGTGGATGATCTTGCACTTGTCACAAATCTTCTTCACTGATGCTCTGACTTTCATAACTCTCCGGCTCTTCGCTGTTAGATCTTCGCCTTTGGCAAAAGGCTAAAAGCTAATGGCTAACAGCTTTACTTATATCGATACACAATCCGGCCGCGATTCAAGTCATACGGTGAAAGTTCGACGGCGACTTTATCTCCCGGCAGGATTCGGATGAAATTCTTCCGCATCTTTCCAGAGACGTGCGCCAGCACCTGGTGCTTGTTCTCCAGTTCTACCCGGAACATCGCATTGGGCAGAGGCTCGATCACCACCGCCATGACTTCAATCGCGTCTTCTTTACTCATTAGCTCCTGGCTTCTAGCCTCTAGCTCCTAGCGAAAACTCCGGGTTGCTTTGCATGCTAGCAGCCAGGAGCTAGAAGCTAGCAGCTTTACTGCGTCAAAATCACCGGCCCTTGCTTCGTCACCGCAACACAATGCTCGAAATGCGCACTGTAACTGCCGTCGACCGTGACCGCCGTCCACTTGTCCCCCAGCACCTTGGCCTCAGGACGCCCCGAGTTCACCATCGGCTCAATTGCCAGGACCATGCCTTCGGTCAATTCCGCGCCCTGGCCTTTCTTGCCGAAGTTCGGGATCTGCGGCGCTTCGTGCAGCTTCGTACCGATTCCGTGACCGACAAACTCCCGTACTACACTGAAGCCGGCGGCCTCGACGAGCTTCTGGATCGCCGATCCCACATGCCCGATGGTATTTCCGATCCGCGCCTGCTCGATGCCCTTGTAAAGCGAAGCTTCCGTCACCTCGAGCAGCTTCTTCAATTCCGGGGTGATCGTTTCGCCGACCGGCACCGTGATGGCCGCATCGCCATAGTAGCCATCAAGCACCACGCCACAATCGACGGAGACGATATCGCCCGTCTTCAGAACTCGTTTCTCCGACGGGATCCCGTGCACGATCTCCTCGTTCACCGAGGTGCAGAGCACGCATGGGTAGCCGTAATATCCCTTAAACGCGGGCTTGGCTCCCAAATCCGCAATCAGCTTGTCGGCGGCTCTCTCCAGATCCATCGTCGTGGCCCCGGGAACAACCAGAGTCTTCACGTGATTCAGGACCTGGCGCACGACGTGTCCGCTACGCCGCATCTTTTCGATTTCCTCCGGCGACTTGCGGACGATCTTGTCATCTCCAAAACTCATCATTGGGACTTCGTCACACCGCTGGCGATCCGCGCCGCCACGTGGCTGTCAATCACGCCAAAGATCCTCGCCGCCAATTCGTCTACCGGCTGATCCGCATTCATTGGAACCAGTTGTCCGCGAACCCGATAGTAGTCCGCAACCGGCTTGGTCTGCACCTCGTAGGCGTCCAGCCGCGGACGCACTACTTCTTCGCGGTCGTCCTCCCGTTGGATCAGCTTGGAACCATCCAGGTCGCACAACTCGTTGACGAGAGGTGGCTGAAAGTGGACGTTATAGATCCGCCCACAGGTGGGACAGGAACGCCGCCCGGTAAGACGCAGCAGTATCTGAGTATAGTCGACGTCCAACCGGATCACAACCGGCGACCACTTCTCCGACTTTTCAAAGAGCTGTTTCTCCAGGAAGGCATCCAGCCATCCTGCCTGGGCGGCGGTCCGAGGAAAACCGTCCAGAACGTAACCCCGGGCACAATCCGGTTGCGTCAGCCGATCGGCCACGATGCCATACATCAAGTCGTCGGGAACCAGTTCGCCGCGGGCCATTATGGCCTGCGCTTGACGCCCTAATTCCGTTCCCCGGGCCACATGCTCACGCAGAAGGTCTCCGGTAGAAATCTGCGGGATGCCGTAATACTCGGCAATCTTCTTTGCCTGGGTTCCCTTGCCGGAACCCGGAGGTCCTAGCAAAATCACCGGCCCGATCGTGCGTGCCGTGTCCTTGGCCATTCACAATGGCCCCTCTAGTCGTATTTCGTCCCACGGAAGCACCGCGCTTCCGCGCCTGCAACTTCAGTTCCCAGTTCTCAGAAAAACGCAGGACACCAGGTCCACTGAGAACGGGAACTGAGAACTGCCTTACCAGATCCGGCGGCCGCGCATGCGTCCACTGCGCGGCGTGAACCCATCGTAATGCCGCATGATCAATTGCGCTTCGATCTGAGTCACCGTATCCATGGCGACTCCGACCACGATCAGCAGCGACGTCCCGCCAAAATAGAACGTAACACCCAGCCCGTTCGTCACCCACGTCGGCAGGCTTTCGAAGTAACGACCCACCAACCAGAGGTGATTCAGCTTGATGCCGGCAATCATCCACTCCGGGATCAGCGAGATCAGAATCAGGTAAAACGCCCCAACCAGCGTGATGCGGGTCAGTACGTCATTGATGAAATCAGAAGTCCGCTTGCCTGGCCGGATCCCCGGAATGAACCCGCCCCACTTCCGCATGTTGTCGGCTACCTCGTTCGGGTTGAACACGATCGAGATGTAGAAATAGGCGAAGAAGATGATGCCGACGGCATACAGAGTCGCATACAGAGGTTCGCCCCAGCGCAAGGCATCCAGCGTGGGGCCGATATATCGATTATTGTGAAACGCCTGCCCGACCATCTGCGGCAGCGCCAGAATCGAGGACGCAAAAATCACCGGCATCACGCCACCCGCATTCACACGCAGGGGCAAGTGCGTCGACTGACCGCCCATCACTTTCCGTCCGACAACCCGCTTTGCATACTGCACCGGAATCCGCCGCTCGCTGCGCTCCACATACACGATGAACGCCACCACCGCGATCATCAGAATCAGCAGCATGACAATCGCAGGAAAGGTGAACGCTCCCCACGCATCGTTCGAAGCCTTCTCATAAAGCTCGGCAATGCCGCGCGGCAAGCCCACTACGATACCGGCAAAAATCAGCAGCGACATGCCGTTGCCCACGCCGCGCTCGGTGATCTGCTCGCCCAGCCACATGATGAACGCCGAGCCCGTGGTCAGGGTCAACATCGTCATGAGAATGAAGCCAGGACCCGGGTTGTTCACGAAATCGCCGGCTCTCTGCAGGCTGATGGCGATTCCGAACGACTGCACCGCGCTGAGTACGACCGTGAGATAACGCGTCCACTGCGTGATCTTCTTCCGGCCCATCTCGCCTTCTTTTTGCAGTTTGGCGAGAGGTTCATAGACGACCGTCAAAAGCTGAAGAATGATCGACGCCGTGATGTACGGCATGATGCCCAGCGCGAAGATCGTCAGCCGGCGCAGGTTGCCCCCGCTGAACAGGTCGACGAACCCGAGCACGCTGCCGCGATTCTGCTCGAAGAACTGTGCCAGGCGGTCCGCGTTGATCCCGGGAGTGGGAATGTGCCCGCCCACCCGGTACACCGCCAGCAGGCCAAGCGTGAACAGCACGCGCTTACGAAGGTCAGGAACCCGGAAGATGTTCGCCAGCTTTTCCAGCATTACTGCAAGACCTCAAACTTGCCGCCCGCCTTGGTGATCTTGTCTTGCGCCGACTTGGAGAACTTGTGCGCCTTGACGGTGAGGGCGCTTTTCAATTCGCCGTTGCCCAGAATCTTCACAGGCTTCTTGCCGTGCAATACGCCAGCCTTCTTGAGCACTTCCGGCGTGATCTCCTTTTCGCCCACCGCTTCCAGCCGGTCGAGATTCACGACCGCATATTCCTCGCGGAAAATGTTGGTGAAGCCCCGCTTCGGCAAACGCCGGTGCAGCGGCATCTGGCCGCCTTCAAACCCGCGCAGCAAGCGCATTCCCGAACGCGAGCGCTGCCCTTTGTGTCCGCGCGTGGAAGTCTTGCCCATGCCGGAACCCATACCGCGTCCGACCCGCTTGCGCTTCTCTGTCGCCTTCCGCGGCGCTCGTATTGTGGATAGATTCATGACGCTGTCCGTTTTCCAGGTGCCGGGTGTCAGGCCTCAGGTCTCAGGAAAATGTCGTCGCTCTTCCTGACACCTGACACCTGGCACCTGATACCTTCAGTTCACAATCTCAACCAGATGCGGCACCTTCTTCACCATGCCGCGGATGGCCGCTGTGTCGGGCCGCTCAATAACCTGGTTCAGCCGGGTAAACCCCAGCCCCTTGACCACCCTCTTGTGCTTCACCGGGGAACAAATCGCCGACCGCACCCACTTGATGTGGATCTTGCCGGTATTCGCGCCTTTGGATGTCTTCGATGTCATCTCGGTTCCTAGTTACTGGCTTTTCGCTGCTAGTTCGAAGCTGGCGGCTCGAAGTTACAGTTCTTCCGACGTCTTGCCCCGCAGAGCCGCGACGTCTTCTCTTTTCTTCAATTTCTTCAGCGCGTCGAAGGTCGCCTTGATCACATTATGCGGATTGGTCGTGCCGATGGACTTGGTCAGCACATTCTGTATGCCCGCCGATGTCATCACCGCACGCACTGCTCCGCCGGCAATCACTCCGGTACCTTCCGGGGCGGGCTTGAGCAGCACCCGTCCTGACCCGTAGCGTCCCAGCACCATGTGCGGCACGGTGCTTTGTGTCAGGTTGATCCTGACCAGGTTCTTCTTCGCCGACTCGATCCCTTTGCGGATCGCCTGCGGCACTTCTTTCGCTTTCCCCGAACCATAGCCGACGACCGCCGCTGAAGGATCACCCACCACCACCAGCGCCGCGAACGACAGGTTCTTGCCGCCCTTGACGACCTTCGTCACGCGGTTGATCGAGACCACCTGGTCCTTCAGTTGAAACGAACCCGCATCAAGCTTCTTTAAGACTGTTGGCATTCTGAAATCTCGTTTCGTTTGGCTCCTGGCTTAAAGCTACTGGCTTCTAGCAACCGATGTCCTGATTGCTAGTAGCTCGTAGCTAGTAGCTCGAAGCTCGATGTTAGAACTGCAATCCCGCTTCCCGCGCCGCATCGGCCAAGGCTTTGATGCGTCCGTGATAGAGGTAGCCTCCGCGGTCAAACACTACACGGCTGACTCCCTTTTGCTTTGCGCGTTCGGCAATCGTCTTGCCGACACTCTTCGCAGCCGCAACGTTTCCCCCGGTCGTGCGTTCGCTGGCCTTACCCTCGGCTGTCGAGGCGGCGGCGATCGTCTCGCCCTTCAAATCGTCGATCAGCTGGGCGTAGATATGGTTCAGCGAGCGGTACACATTCAGCCGCGGACGCTCCGGCGTCCCCAGCACCTTCTTGCGGATCCGATCATGCACTCGTCGGCGCGTCGTGTTCTTTGAAGTTCGTGTTAGCATTTGAAACCTCAGTCGTCGGTCATCGGTCGTTGGTCGTTCGCGGTTTCAGCCAGCGACCAGCGACGAACGACTATTTCGCTCCCGTCTTTCCAACTTTCTTCTTCAACCGTTCGCCCACGTAGCGCACGCCCTTGTTCTTGTAAGGGTCGGGTGGACGCAGCGATCGCATTTCCGCAGCCACCTGTCCGACCTTCTGCCGGTCAATTCCGGTCAGCGTAAGTCGCGTCTGCTTCGGATCAACCGCGCAATCGACGCCCGACGGCAGCGGGTACTCGATCGGATGCGAGTAGCCCAGGTTGAACACGACGACGCCCTTGCCCTTCAGTTCCGCGCGGTAGCCGATGCCGACGATTTCCAGTTCGCGCGTCCAGCCTTTGGTCACGCCGTCGACGGCATTGTTGACCAGAGCGCGCGCCAGTCCATGAAGCGCCGCCTGCGAATCGTTTTCGCGAATCGCCACCAGGTTTCCGTCCTTCTGCTCCATCTTGATTCCGGACGGCAGCGCCGTATCCAGCTTGCCTTTCGGCCCCTGGACCAGCACCGTGTTGCCTTCAAATTTGACCGTCACGCCCTTCGGGATCGCAATCGGTTTTTTTCCAATTCGTGACATAAGTTCAGCTCTTAGCCTCTAGCTCTTGGCTGTTAGCTCATGCGCTTTAGCGAATGGCTAAAGGCTAAGAGCTAATAGCTGCTCTCTACCAAACTTCACACAACAACTCGCCGCCCAGGCCCTGCTTGCGCGCCTGGCGTCCGGTCATGACACCTTTTGGCGTAGTCAGGATGTTGATGCCCAACCCGCCCAGCACGCGCGGGATTTCCGTGCGGCGCACATAGACACGGCATCCGGGACGCGACACACGCGCCAGGTTCGAGATCGCCGCCTCGTTGTTGTTGCCGTACTTCAGATACACCCGCAACACCTTATGGCCCTCTTCTTCCGTGGGCTTGAAGTTGGCAATGTAGCCCTCTTCTTTCAAAATGCGGGCAATTTCCGTCTTCAGCTTGGAAGCCGGAATGTCAACTTTCTGGTGCCGCGCGCGGATCGCGTTACGGATGCGCGCCAGCATGTCTGCGACCGGATCGGTCAACCTCATCTTCTGCTTCTCCTCGAGCCGCCCGTTCGCTCCGCATATCGCGGAGAACCTGCGGCAGCTGGTTCGTCGTTCGCTATTCGCTGTCCGCTGTTCGCAATAACTCGCGAACGGCGAACGACGGACAGCGAACAGCGTTCTTCCTACCAGGACGATTTCGACACTCCGGGAATTTCTCCCCGCAGCGCCAGTTGCCGGAAACACAGCCGGCAGAGGCCGAACTTCCGGAGATACGCGCGCGGGCGTCCGCAGATTTTGCAGCGGTTGTGCTTGCGCGTCGAAAATTTCGGCTTCTTCGCGTCCTTCACTCGCTTTGCTGTCGTTGCCAAACTCAGCTCCTAGCTCTTAGCTTCTAGCTCTCAGCTTGAACCGTTCGCTCCCGCGACCGGATTTTACTTCTGCAATCTGACTTCTAACTTCTGACTTACGCCCGGAACGGCATTCCCAAATGCTTCAACAGCGCCCGGCTCTGATCGTCACTCCTCGCCGTCGTCACAATGGTGACGTTCATGCCCTTCAGCTTGTCGACCTTCGCGTAATCGATCTCCGGGAAGATCAGCTGATCGTGCAGCCCCAGCGTGTAGTTGCCACGGCCGTCAAACGATTTCGTCGAAACCCCGCGAAAGTCGCGCACACGAGGCAGCACGATACTCACCAGCCGGTCGAAAAACTCGTACATGCGGTCCCCGCGCAGCGTGACCATCGCCCCGATCGGCATGCCTTCGCGCACCTTAAACGCCGCAATCGACTTCTTCGCCCGGGTAATTACCGGTTTTTGGCCGGTGATCTGGCCCAGTTCGTTCACGGCCGGGTCGAGAACCTTGGCATTCTGCGTCGCTTCGCCCACGCCCATGTTGACCACGATCTTGTTCAGCCGTGGCACTGCTGCCGGATTCTTCAGTTCGAGTTCCTTCTGCAGCGCTGCCGCCACTTCCTTCTCGAACCGTACCCGTAGCCGCGGACGCTCTTTCGCCGAATGCCGCGGCGCTTCCGGCCCGGCTTTCGCTTCGACGGGCTGCTGCCCTCCCTTGTCGCCCTTGCCCGGCTTGCCTTTTTTCTGCTGTTGTTGTTCGTCTTTCGCCATGTTCTTTGCTGCCTTCTCTCACGGTTTCGGTGAGCTTCGAGCTGCGGGCTACGAGCCCCCAGCAATCAAAAGCAATTCCGGTTCGTGAGCACCTTCGAATCCTGCCCTACACTGCTTGCCCGAAGCTCGTAGCTGGAAGCCCGCAGCTATTTCTCCAGGGTCGTCCCGCACTTTTTGCAGATTCGCACTTTGCGATCGCCACGTGTCTCGTGTCCAATGCGAACCGGACCGCACGTTCCGCAGACCAAAGCCACGTTCGAGAGCGAAATCTTCCGCTCCTGCTCCGCGATGCCGCCCTTGATGTTGCGCTGCGGATTGGGCCGGACATGCTTCTTCACCATCATCACGTGCTCGACCAGGACCTTGCCCTCGTCGGGAAACACGCGCAGCACGCGCCCTTCCTTACCCGCATCCCGCCCGGTCATGACTTTCACGTTGTCATTCCGCCGGATATCCACTCGCTTGTGTATCGTCGTCGTTGCTGTTCCCATATCAGAATCTCGGTTTCAAAGTTTCAAGGTTTCAGTGTTTCAAGGTTTTCACTTCGAGGTCTCAGCTCATTCAAGGCACCTTGAAACCTTGAAAACTCTGAAACCTTGAAACCTGCCGGCTACAGCACTTCCGGCGCCAGCGACACAATCTTCAAGAACTTCTTCTCGCGCAGTTCGCGTGCCACCGGACCAAACACGCGCGTACCCACCGGCTCGCCGGCATCGTTGATCAGCACCGCTGCGTTCTGATCGAAGCGGATGTAGGTTCCATCCCGCCGCCGATGCTCTTTCCGCGTCCGCACAATCACGGCCTTGACGACTTTCCCCTTCTGCACCTGTCCGTCGGGCGCAGCTTCTTTGACGCTCGCGGTAATGACATCGCCCAAACCAGCCCGCAGCCCGGTTGCGCCTCCGAGCGGCAGGATCATCTGCAGTTTGCGGGCGCCGGAGTTATCGGCAACCTCGAGCATGGATCTCATCATTACGGCCATGTTCGCTTCTCCCTCTGCCTTTACCGGCCCGCCGCTACGTCAACGTCGGCCGCAATTTCCGGCACCAGCGCCGCCTTGCGCACAATGTCCTTCAACGTCCACCGCTTCAGCCGCGACAGCGGACGCGACTCTTCGATCCGCACCACGTCGCCGACATGCGCGGTATTCTTCTCGTCGTGTGCATAAAATTTCTTTCGGATCGAAATCACCCGCCCGTACAGCGGATGCGCCTTTTTGCGCGTCACCTCGACCACAATCGTCTTCTGCATCTTGTTCGAGACGACCGTGCCGATCAGTTCTTTCCGGCCGGAATGTTTCTCCGCCTGGCTTGTGGTATCCGCCATCACTTTTTCTCCGTCTTGCGGGCGCCCAGTTCCTGTTCGCGCAGGATGGTCTTCACGCGCGCAATGTCCTTGCGCAGCCCGCGAATCTTCTTCAGGCTCTCGGTCTGGCCCATGTTCAGCTGGAACTTCAGCTTGAACAGCTGATCAGCCAGATCGCGCTCCTGGTGCTTGATCTCAGCGTCCGTCAAATTGCGAATCTTGTCAGCTTTCATAAATTCAGGTCTCAGGTGTCATCCGCTGTTCGCTTTTCGTCGTTCGCGAATGGCGAACAGCGAATAGCGAACAACGTCTTCTACAGCACTTCTCTCTTCACAAACGCGGTCCGTAGCGGCAACTTGTGCGACGCCAGCCGCATGGCTTCCTGCGCGTCCGTCAGCGACACGCCTTCCATCTCGAACAGAACCTTCCCCGGACGCACGACCGCAACCCAATGATCCGGCGCGCCCTTGCCCTTGCCCATACGGGTTTCGGCCGGCTTTTTCGTGACCGGCTTGTCGGGAAACAGCCGCAGCCAGATTTTTCCGCCGCGCTTGACGAAGCGAGTCATAGCCACGCGGCTCGCTTCGATCTGGCGGTCGGTGATCCATCCCGGCTCCAGCACCTTCAGCCCGTACTGGCCATAGGCAAGCTCCGACCCGCGCCACGCCTTGCCGGTCATGCGCCCCCGCTGCTGCTTGCGGTACTTCACTTTCTTTGGCATCAACATAACGTCAGTTCTCGGTTCTCAGTTGTCAATAACTCCGCTGTTCGCTATTCGTCGTTCGCTGTTCGCGAATAGCGAAGGACGAACAGCGAATAGCGTTCTTAGAACGCTCCGGTCGATTCTCTCGCCGGTGTCGCTTCCCGCTTCTTCGTCGGCAGAATCTCCCCACGATAAATCCAGCACTTTACTCCGATCACGCCATACGTCGTCCGCGCTTCGGTGAACCCGTACTCGATATCGGCTCGCAGCGTGTGCAACGGCAACCGCCCCTGCAGGTACCACTCCGAACGCGCGATCTCATTCCCGTTCAGGCGTCCACTCACCCGCACCTTGATGCCCTTGCAACCAAAGCGCAGCGCCGAATCCACCGCTTTGCGCATCGCCCGGCGGAAACCTACGCGCTTCTCCAGTTGCAGCGCGATCGACTCCGACACCAACTGCGCATCGAGTTCCGGCTTGTGCACTTCCAGGATGTCGACGTACACCTCGCGCGACGTGCGCTTCTGCAGTTCCTGCTTCAGCTTGTCGATCTCGGCGCCCTTGCGCCCGATGATGATCCCGGGCCGTGCCGTCTTGATCAGAATGCGCAGCTTGTTGCCCGGCCGCTCGATCTCAACCGTGCTCACGCCCGCTGACTTAAGCTTCTCCTTGAGCTCGTTCTTCAGCTTAACGTCTTCAAGCAGCAGCTTGTCGTAGTCCCGCTCGACAAACCAGCGCGACTTCCACGGCTTCGTGTATCCGAGCCGGAATCCGTATGGATGGACCTTCTGTCCCATGTGTATCTCCGCTCTTCGCTGTTGGCTATTCGCGGTTCGCTTTTCGCGAACGACGAACAGCGAACGACGCGCTTACTTCTTTGCCACTTTCTTCCCGACTGCTTTCTTCTTGGCCGGAGCTTTCGCCTTTGTCTTCGCGGCCGCTCGCTTGGCCGGAGCCGCTGCCTTCGCGCCGCCCGACTCTTCGCCCACGACCGTCGCCACCGAAGCGCCGTTCTTGTTGCGCTCGGCAAGCACGATCTCGAGATGCGCAATGCGCCGCACGTACCGGTACGCCCGGCCCATGGGCGCGGGACGAATCCGCTTCATCCGCGGACCGTCGTTCGCCACCGCATGCTTCACGTACAGGTTATCGAGATCGACATCCAGCCCTTTTTCAGTGCTCAGATGGTTGGCATTGTCGATCGCCGACTGCAGCAGCTTGCTGACTGTCTCGGCCACGCGCTTCTTGGTGAACAGCAGTGTGTTCCGCGCTTCTTCCACCCGCCGTCCCTTGATCAGGTTCAGCACCAGCCGCGCCTTCTGCGGCGAGACTCGCATGAACCGTGCTTCCGCTCTGAATTCCATGATAGCTACTAGCTCCTAGCCACTAGCTTCTAGCCAAACCAGAAGCTGCAATGTCCTCACAAACGCATGAACCGTTCCAGCTAGTAGCTAAAAGCTAGTAGCTAGAAGCTGTCCCTATGCCTTCGGTGCCGGCGCCGATCCACCCGCCGGAGCCGATGGCGCGATCGCTCCCGGACCTCCGGGCACGCCCGCCGGCTTCGCCGCCACTTCCGTCGCCGCCTTCATCGAGTGCCCCTTAAACTGGCGGGTGAAGCTGAATTCGCCCAGCTTGTGTCCCACCATGTTCTCGGTCACATACACCGGGATGAATTTCTTCCCGTTGTGCACGGCGATCGTGTGTCCCACCATCTCCGGGATAATGGTCGAACGCCGCGACCATGTCCGCAGCACCTTCTTTTCGTTGCGCGCATTCATGGCTTCGATTCGCGTTGCCAGATGCGTGTCGATGAACGGTCCCTTTTTTGTCGAACGTGCCATAAATCAGCTATTAGCTCCTAGCTCTTAGCTACTAGCCAAACCAAGAGCTTTCTTGTCGATTCGCCGCCAATCCGGCTTCCCGCCGAACGACCAACGACCATCGACCAATGACTGACTAACCCTTCTTCCTTCGGCTCACAATGAACGCATCTGTGCGCTTGTTGTTACGCGTCTTGAAGCCGCGTGTCGGCTGGCCCCACGGTGTCACTGGATGCCGTCCGCCTGAAGTCTTGCCTTCGCCACCGCCATGCGGATGGTCGACCGGGTTCATCGAAACTCCGCGGTTATGCGGACGCTTTCCCATCCAGCGCACCCGCCCCGCCTTACCGATCGTTACGTTCTCGTGATCGAGGTTGCCGACTTGCCCGATCGTCGCCAGGCAGTCCTGCAAAACTTTGCGCGTCTCGCCCGAAGGCAGTTTCACCAGGGCGTAATCGCCCTCTTTCGCAACCAGCTGCGCAGAACCGCCAGCCGAGCGCACCATCTGCGCGCCCTTTCCCGGACGCAACTCCACGTTGTGGATGGTCGTGCCAGGCGGAATGTTCCGCAGCGGCAGCGCGTTCCCGACCAGGATGTCAGCCTCGGGCCCGCTCACAATCTTCTGTCCGACCTTGAGTCCGTCCGGCTGCACGATGTAGCGCTTCTCGCCGTCGGCGTAGCTTAGCAGCGCGATGCGCGCCGAGCGGTTGGGATCGTATTCGATCGTCACGACGGTCGCCGGAATGCCATGCTTATCGCGCTTGAAGTCGATCGCGCGCAGCTTGCGTTTGTTGCCGCCGCCGCGGAAACGCATCGTCGTGTCGCCCGAATTGCGCCGTCCGCCCGTGCGCAGCTTGCCTTCCACCAGCGGCTTATGCGGCTTCTTCGACGTAATATCGTCGGTCACCAGCGTCGTGCGGTAGCGCAATGTCTGCGTTGTCGGTCTGTATGTTTTGATCGCCATAAATCAGCTCTTAGCTGCTAGCTCTTAGCTTCTAGCTTGTTTACGTCGGTACCAGCAGTCTTGCTGACTACTGACTACCGACTACTGACTACAGGTTCTGTGCGTACTCCGGCATCTTCTCGCCGCTCTTCAGCCGCACGTATGCCTTCTTCCAATCCGGACGATAGCCGGCAAACTTGCCTCTCCGCCGCTCTTTGCCCGGATAATTCGCGGTGCGCACCGATGATACTTTCACCTTGAAGATCGCCTGCACCGCTTCTTTAATCTCAGTCTTGGTCGCTTTCGGCGCCACCTGGAAAACCAGAGTGTTCTGCGTCTCTTTGATCCCGAGGCCCTTTTCCGTGATTACCGGCCGCTGGATGATCTGATATGCGGATTTCATCAGGCCACCTCCGCCTTACGCGATCGCTTCGACTTCTTCTCACTCGCCGCATGCTGCCGCCGTGATGCCGACTTCCGCAGCGAGTCCTGCAACTTTTCGAGCGCGGGCTGCGCGAACAGCACATTCGTGTAGCGCATCAGGTGATACGGATGCACTTCGTTCCCTCGCACCAGTTCGAGCCCGTCGATATTGCGCGAGCTCAGTTCCAGGTTGTGGTTCTCCGCCGCGGAAACTTCCACCAGCAGCGTGGTTCCTTCCACCTTCAGTTTGTCGAGCGCCTCGCGAAACACTTTCGTCTTCGGTTCTTTCACGTCGAACGACTTTACGACCATCAGCTTGCCATCTGCCAGTTTCGCCGCCAGGGCCGAGCGCAGCGCGCCCAGCAGTTTCTTGCGCGGAAACGAGTAGTCGTAGGAACGCGGGACCGGTCCATGCACCGTGCCGCCGTGACGCCACAGCGGCGAACGGATCGAGCCGATACGCGCCCGCCCCGTGCCCTTCTGTTTCCAGAGCTTCTTGCCCGAACCGGAAACCTGCCAGCGCGCTTTGGTCGCGTGCGTTCCGGCGTGCTGCCCGGCGCGATAGTGCTTCACCGCTTCCCAGAGCAGGTCTTCGTTGACCGCGCCGAAGACTTCATCGGCCAGGTCCATCGTGCCAACCTTCGCCCCGCTCAGGTTGTAAATGTCAATCGATGCCATAGCTGTTTTCCATCTGTCGTTCGTCGTTCGTCGTTGGGTCGTTCGGCAAATTCCTAACGACGAACGACCGAAGACTAACGACCGCCTTAAGCTTTCTTCGCCGCCCTCTTCGCCGCCTTCAACGGATCGACCGTAGTCGAACCGGCGAATCCGCGGCGTTCTCTCGGCGGCTTCTTCGCTTTTAGAATCACCAGGTACCCGCCGTTCGGTCCTGGCACGCTGCCTTCGACCACCAGCAGATTCTCGTCCTTGTCGACGCCCAGCACCCGCAGGTTGCGAACCGTCACCCGCTCATGTCCCATGTGTCCCGACATCCGCATGCCCTTGAACACGCGCGACGGAAACGCCGACGAACCAATCGAACCGGTGATCTGGAACATCGAACCGTGCGACTTGGCGCCACCGGCAAAATGATGCCGCTTCACCACACCCTGAAAACCGCGGCCCTTACTGATGCCCACAACGTCGACAAACTTCTCGTTCTCGAACAGGTCGACCAGTACCCGGTCGCCAACTTTCACCGCGCCATCAGTCTCGGCTTTCTCTTCGATTTCGACCGGAACCTCGCGCATGAACTTGACCGGAGGCAGGCTGTGCTTGGCAAAGTGTCCCTGCATGGCCTTCGACAGCTTCTTGGCCTTGACGAACTCGACCAGCCCGATCTGTGCCGCCAGGTAACCGTCTTTCGTCTCGGTCTTATGCTGCGTAATGACGCACGGCCCAGCCTGCAACACCGTCGCCGGACGCACATCACCCTTCGAATCGAAGAGCTGCGTCATGCCGACTTTCTTTCCCAGAATTCCTGCAACCTTTGCCATTTCCTTCTCCGTTCCCAGCGTGGCGTTTTCGCTATTGGCTGGGGAGCTTCGGGCTTATCACCATCGCTCTTTGTGTCGTCCCTACGGGACTCAACTCATCTCTTTTGCCTAACCCAGGGCTTACGCCCTGGGCTAACTCATTCCGCCCCTACGGGGCTGGAGCACGCATGCTTCGAACTCCCATGCCCAAGCTAATAGCTAAGAGCCAGAAGCTAAGAGCTTATTTGTGCTCTTTCCCGAACGCCTTGATCTCCACATCCACGCCCGCCGGCAGATCGAGCTTCATCAGCGCATCGACCGTCTGCTGCGTGGGCTCGAGAATGTCGAGCAACCGCTTGTGCGTGCGGATCTCAAACTGTTCCCGCGATTTCTTATCCACGTGCGGAGACCGCAACACGCAGTACTTGTTCTTCATCGTGGGCAGCGGAATCGGGCCGGCAATCTGCGCCCCCGTACGTTTCGCCGTCTCCACAATCTCGCCCGTCGACTGATCCAGGATGCGATAGTCGTAGGCTTTCAACCGAATCCGAATTCTCTCTTTTCCAATCACTGTTTTGCTCTCTAACCCCTCCCGGCCGGCCGGGAAGAAAGATCTTGCGGCAAGTCGCAAGCCGCTTTTGGTTTTAGCTACTAGCTAGGAGCTAGTAGCTAGAAGCTGTTACTGAATAATCTCCGCGATCGTTCCCGAACCCACCGTGTGGCCGCCTTCCCGGATCGCGAACCGCAACCCCTTCTCCATCGCCACCGGCGTGATCAGTTCGATCACCAGCTCCACGTTGTCCCCGGGCATCACCATCTCCGTGCCCGAAGGAAGTTCTGCGACTCCCGTCACGTCCGTCGTCCGCAGGTAGAACTGCGGCCGGTATCCCTTGAAGAACGGTGTGTGCCGCCCGCCTTCTTCCTTCGTCAGGATGTACACCGTCCCCTTGAACTTCGTGTGCGGCGTAATCGACGCCGGCTTCGCCAGCACCATCCCGCGCTCCACAT